>Ga0316217_10003648_pt1 | contig 17300 bp, 9 predicted proteins | sample 1anoAmetaG_FD_203633 | JGI IMG/M metagenome (GOLD analysis project Ga0316217, IMG submission 203633) | Freshwater microbial communities from Trout Bog Lake, Wisconsin, USA - 1anoA | ecosystem: Environmental > Aquatic > Freshwater > Lake > Hypolimnion/Profundal zone | place: USA: Wisconsin...
GGGGCCCGGCTGACCGGGGCCCCGCCGGTCAGGGCCAGGCAGGGCCGGTGGGCTGCGCCAGCACCGCCTGGGGCTATGGCGAGGCGGGCTGGCGGGCGGATTTCCTTGCCCCCGCCGCGCCTTTGCTGGCCGCGGCGCCCTGGGCCATGGTGCGCGGCAACCACGAGGAATGCGCCCGCGCCGGGCAAGGCTGGTGGCGGCTGCTCGACCCGCACCCCTTGCGCGCCGGGCGCGATTGCCAGACCCCCGCGGAGGATGCCGTGGGCAACCATACCGAGCCCTATGCGGTGGAGCTGGGCGGTGGGGCGCGGCTGATCATCGCCGATTTCATGGCGCTGGCCAGCGGCAAGGCGGATGACCCCGCCGTTGCCGCGACCTTCCACGCCGATATGGCGCGCATCAGCAGCCTGGCGCGGGGCGCGCAAACCAGCTTCCTCACTGCGCATTATCCGCTGAACGCGGTGCTGTGGGCCAAGGGCACGCCGGGCGTGGTCAGTATCGGCAGCAAGCCGGTCAGCGCCTTCGCGCCGCCGCCATTGCCGCATGTGCGGGCGATGCTGGCCGGGCATATCCACCTGTTTCAATATGCCCGCTTTACCGACCGGCCCACACAGGTGATCACCGGCTTTTCCGGCACGATGGAGGACCCGGCGCTGGGCCCCGCCAATATGGCCGAGGCGGCGGGCAAGCCGGGGGCCTCCACGCTCAGCGCGCTCACCACCATCGCCGGGCGCTTCGGCTATGCGCTGCTGGCGCGTACCCGCCACGGCTGGCGGCTGACCGCCTTTGCCGCCGACGGCACGGTGATCGGCCGCTTCGCGCTCTGACAGCGCCGGGCCCGCCCGGGGGTTGCGCAGGCGGGGGGCTATGCGCTGGCCGCGCGTTTCAGCTCATAAAGCAGCTCCAGCGCGGCGCGCGGGGTCAGCGCGTCGATGTCGAGCATGGCGAGGCGGGTGCGCAGCGGGTCGGGCGCGGGCGCGGGCAGCGGCGCGGATGCGGCAGCGGCGAACAGCGGCAGGTCGCCCAGCCCGGCGGCCAGCCCGCCGGTTTCCGCCCGGCCCTGTTCCAGCCGCGCCAGCACTTCGGCCGCTCGCGCCACCACCCCGGCCGGCACCCCGGCCAGCCGCGCCACCGCCAGGCCGAACGAGCTTTCCGCCGGCCCCGCCACCACCTCGTGCAGCAGCACCAGCGCGCCCTGCCATTCGCGCGCGCGCAGGTGGTGCAGGCTGAGCGCCGGGCAGCTTTGCGCCAACAGCGCCAGCTCGTGATAATGGGTGGCGAACAGGCAACGGCAGCGGTTGCCCCCATGCACCGCCTCGGCCACCGCCCAGGCCAGCGCCAGGCCATCGTAAGTGCTGGTGCCGCGCCCCACCTCGTCGAGGATGACAAAGCTGCGCTCCGTCGCCTGCGCCAGAATGGCGGCGGTCTCCACCATCTCGACCATGAAGGTGGAGCGGCCACGCGCCAGATTGTCCGCCGCGCCCACCCGGCTGAACAGCCGGTCGACCAGGCCGATGGTGGCGCTGGTGGCCGGCACAAAGCCCCCCGCCTGCGCCAACAGCACGATCAGGGCGTTCTGGCGCAAAAATGTGGATTTGCCGCCCATGTTCGGCCCGCCGACCAGCCACAGCCGGTCCTCGGCGCTCAGGCGGCAATCATTGGCGATAAAGCGCGCGCCATCGCCGGCCCCGCCGCCTTTTCCGGCGTTTTCGGCCAGCGCGGCTTCCACCACCGGGTGCCGCCCGCCGGTGATGGCCAGCTCGGCCGTATCGCTGATCTCGGGCCGGCACCAGCCGCCTTCGGCCGCGCGCTCGGCCTGGCCTGCCGCGACATCGATGCGTGCCAAGGCCTCGGCCGTGGCGGCGATGGCATTGCGCGCCTGCGCCACGGCGGCGGTCAGCTCCTCGAAATGCGCTTCCTCGGCGGCCAGCGCCCGCCCGCCGGCCTCGGCGATGCGGCTCGCCTCCTCGTGCAGCGCCAGCGCGTTGAAGCGCACCGCGCCGGCCATCGTCTGGCGGTGGGTGAAGCCGCTGGCGGGCGCCATCAGCGCGTCGGCGCGCGCGGCGGGCACCTCGATGAAATAGCCGAGCACGCCATTGTGGCGGATCTTCAGCGCCGCGATGCCGGTTTCCTCGCGGTATTTGGCCTCCAGCGCGGCGATGGCGGCGCGCGCATCCTTCGAAATGGCGCGCAGTTCGTCCAGCGCGGCATCATAGCCGGTGGCGATATAGCCGCCCTGCTCGCGCGTGGTGGGTGGGCTGGCGACCAGCGCGATGCCCAGCCTGTCGACCAGCGCGCCATGGCCGCCAAGCCGCGGCAACAGGCTGGCGAGCAGCGCGGGCTTTTCCCCGGCGCGCGCCAGCAAGCCGGCGATGGCCGCCGCACCCGCCAGCCCGTCGCGCAACTGGCCAAGATCACGCGGGCTGCCGCGCCCCGCCACCACCCGGCCCAGCGCCCGGCCAATATCGGGCAGCGCGCGCAGGGCCCCGCGCAGATCGGCGCGCAGCAGCGCGGCGTCATGCAGCCAGCCGACCAGCGCCAGCCGCGCCTCGATCGCCGCGCGGTCGGCCAGCGGCGCGGCCAGGTCCTCGGCCAGCAGCCGCGCGCCGGCGCCGGTTGCGCAGCGGTCCACCGTGGCGATCAGGCTGCCCTTGCGCCCGCCCTGGGCCGCGCGCAAAATCTCCAGGCTGGCGCGCGTCGCCTCGTCCATCGCCAGATGGCCCTGCTGCGCCCGCGCCACCGGCGGCAGCAACAGCGGCAGCCGCCCACGCCCCACATGCTCGAGATAGGCGATCAGCCCCGCCGCCGCCGCCAGCGCCGCCCGGCCGAACGCGCCCAGCCCATCGAGCGTCGCCAGCCCGTGCAGCGCGCAGAGCCGCGCCGCGCCGGCCTCGCTGGCAAAGCCCTGCGCGGGGCGGAAGATGGCGTCGAACGGCGCCTCATCCCAGCCCTCGGGCGCCACCAGCTCGCTCGCCCCCAGCCGGGCGAGGGCGGCGGGCATCTGCTGCTCGGTGCAATCTTCCAGCTCCATCCGGCCGGTGGAAATATCGACCGCCGCGATGCCGATGCCCCCGCGCAGCGCGCAGACGGCGGCGAGCACATTGGCGCTGCGCGGCTCGAGCAGCGCTTCCTCGGTCAGCGTGCCGGCGGTGACAAAGCGCACGATGGCGCGCGCCACCAGCGCCTTGGAGCCGCCGCGCTGCTTCGCCGCCTCGGGGGTTTCGACCTGCTCGGCGATGGCGACGCGGCAGCCGGCGCGGATGAGGCGCGCGAGATAGGCTTCGGCCGCATGCACCGGCACGCCGCACATCGGGATGGGGGCGCCGGCATGCTCGCCCCGCGCGGTGAGCGCGATGTCGAGGATCTGCGCGGCGGCGCGCGCGTCGTCGAAGAACAGCTCGAAAAAGTCGCCCATGCGGTAAAACAGCAGGCAATCGCCGGCCTCGGCCTTCAGCGCCAGATATTGTGCCATCATCGGGGAGGTGGCTGGTGGGGCGGCGGGGCTCATGCGCGGCAGCTTAGGGTCCACACGCCTTACCGACAAGCCCGAGGTTTGAGGCCCAAAGGCCCATCGCGGGCAAATGCCTTATTGCGGGTCCTCGAGGCTGAACAGGTCGTCGTCCTCGTCAAAGGCGAAGATTTCGGCATAGCGGCCCCACAGCGTCACGGTGCGCAGGGTTTCGTCGGCATATTCCTCGCTCATATGGTCTTCCAGCTCGTCGCGGAAGCGGCGCGCGGGCGCGGTTTTCTTCGCGCGCTCGTCCAGAATGCGGCGGATATGCCCGGCCAGCGGCACATGCGCCAGCAGCGCGGTGGCGAACAGCGCCTTGCGCGCGTCGACATCGGCATCGACATAATGCCGCCCGGCGGCGGTCAGCATGAAATCCGCGCCCGAAAGCTCGGCAAAGCCCAGCAGTTGCAAGGATTCGGCAATGGGCAGCAGCTCGTCGACCTCGAGGTCGGCGGCATCGGCCAGGTCCGACAAGGAGGCCTTGCCGCCAAACGGCGGGCCTTCCACCTCCTCGAGCAGGCCCGAGAGCGAGTTGGTGGAAACGCGCGGCAGCATCATGGTGATGCCGCTGCCGGGGAAGGGGCCATCACGGCTGGGGATGGCGGTGGCGGGCCGCGCCGTCATCCGCGCGTAAATGTCGTCGACCAGTTGGCGGAAGGCGGGGTCCAGCCTTTCGCGCGGGTGCGGCAGCTCTACCCGGATTTCGGCCGCCACCCGGCCGGGGTTGGCCGAGAACACCAGAATGCGGTCGCACATCAGCACCGCCTCCTCGATGTTATGCGTCACGATCAGCATCGCCTTGATCGGCATCCGCCCCTCGAACCACAGGTCGAGCAGATCGGTGCGCAGCGTCTCCGCCGTCAGCACATCGAGGGCCGAGAAGGGCTCGTCGAGCAGCAGCAGCGTCGGGTCCACCACAATCGCGCGGGCCAGGCCGACGCGCTGGCGCATACCGCCCGACAATTCCTTGGGATAGGCGTTCTCGAAGCCGTCGAGGCCGATGAGGTCGATCGCGGCGATGGCGCGTTCGCGGCGCAGCTCGGCGGCGACGCCGCGCGCCTCCAGCCCCAGCTCGACATTCTCGAGCACCGTCAGCCAGGGGAACAGCGCGAAGGTCTGGAAGACCATGGCGATGTCGGGCGCCATAACCGCCTGCCCGGTATCGGCCTCGCGGTGGAATTTCACCTCGCCCTCGTCAGGGGTGATCAGCCCGGCGATCGAGCGCAAAAGCGTGCTCTTGCCCGAACCCGAACGGCCGAGCAGCCCGACGATCTCCCCCTCGCACAGCGTCAGGTTGACATCATCGAGCACCGGCGAGCCGCGCCGCGTCGCCGAACCGAACCAGTGGCGCAGATGCTCCACCTCGACAATCGAGCGCGGCGGCGCGGCCGGGCTTTTAACGCCCGGCTTTTTGGCAAGGGTGGTGGCCATGGTTGTCGCGGGCTCCCTATAAAACACACATCAGCTCAGCCGCATCCGCCGCTCGCCATAGGCATAGAGCGGCCGCCACAGCACCCGGTTGAGCGTGACGACGAACAGCGACATCATCGCGCAGCCCAGCGCCACGCGCGGCATATCGCCGGCATCGGCGGCATTGGCAATATAGGAACCCAGCCCGGTGGCGCTCAGCTTGTGGCTGCCCCAGCTCACCACCTCGGCCACGACAGAGGCATTCCACGAGCCGCCCGAGGCGGTCAGCGCCCCCGTGACATAATAGGGGAAGATCGCCGGCAAGGCCACCTGCCGCCACCACAGCAGCCCGCGCACGCCATACATGCCCGCCACCTCGCGCAGGTCATTGGGGATGGCGCTGGCCCCGGCGATGACGTTGAACATGATATACCACTGCGTGCCCAGGATCATCAACGGCGACAGCCAGATATCGGGCATGAGGTGAAAGCGCAAAATGGCGATCACCACGAAGGGGTAAAGCAACTGCGCCGGAAACGCGGCGAGAAACTGCGCGATCGGTTGCAGCTTTTCCGCCCAGGCGGGGCGCAGGCCGATCCACACCCCCACCGGCACCCAGATCAGGCTGGCCAGCACGATCAGCACCAGCACCCGCGCCAATGTGAGGCAGGCGAGGCCCGCCACCAGCAGGAAATCATGCACCGAGAGGCTATGGTGGACATAATCGAAGATCGCCCAGCCGGCCGAGGCCAGGCCCAGCAGCACCACCACCCGCCACAGCGTATCGTTCATGCGGGCGGGCCGCGCCGGGGCGCTGGCGGCGCGGCGGCGGGGGGTGTGGTCAAACAGCAGCAGCACCTTGGCGGGCAGCGCGAAGGCGGCGAACAGCCAGTCGAACAGCACCGTGCGGCGGAACAGGTCATAGGCCCAGCTTGCCGACTTGTCGGTGCTGGCGGTCTGTTCAAAGCGGAAGCGGTCGGCCCAGGCGACCACCGGGCGGAAGACCAGCTGATCATAGGCGAGGATGACCAGCGCCATCGCCAGCACCGCCCACAGCACCGCGCGCAGGTTCTGCTGGGTGATGGCCACCCCCAGGTAAGAGCCAATGCCCGGCAGCGTGACCGTGGTGTTGCCCACCGTCACCGCCTCGGACAGCACCACCATGAACCAGCCGCCCGACATCGACATCATCATGTTCCACACCAGCGCCGGGGTGGCAAAGGGCAGCTCCAGCCGCAGGAAGCGCCGCACCGGCGAGAGAGCAAAGCCCTGGGCAACCTCGGCCAGGTCTTCGGGGATGGTGCGCAGGGACTGGTAAAAGCTGAAGGTCATGTTCCAGGCCTGCGCGGTGAAAATGGTGAACACCGAGGCGCATTCGGCCCCCAGAACATGGCCGGGGAACAGCCCCATCAGAAACGCCAGCGTGAAGGTGAGATAGCCATAAGGCGGAATAGACTGCAAAATATCGAGCGCGGGGATGAGGATCTGCTCGGCCCGCTTGCTTTTGGCGGCCAGTGTCGCATAGCCCAGCGTGAAGACCAGGCTGGCGGCCAGCGCCGCGAACATGCGCAGCGTGGTGCGCAAGGCATAGCCGGGCAGGTTGGCCGGGGCGAGCGTGATGGGGGTGGTCTGCAAGGTGCTGAGCGGCTGCACCACCCCTTGCAAACCGCGAATGAGCAGCGCCGCCGCCCCCGCGATCAGCAGCATGGCGATAAGGTCGGCCCGGCTGGGCGCGGTCAGCCGCAACATCCGCGAAAAGGCGGGCAGCGGGCGGCTTTGGCTGCGCGCCTGGCGGGCCTGGGAGGAGGGGGTGTCTTCGCTCAATCGGGTTACTCTGGGGGCATTATGGGGGCGGATGCGGGCCTGCGCCACCGTGCTAGCCGGGGCCATGGCGAAAGGCAATGTGGCTTTGGGGTGGCTTTGGGGCGTGGTTTCGCGATGCGTTTTGGGCGGGTTTTGGTGCGGTTTTGGGCGGGTTTTGGCGCGGATATGCCGGCAAATACCGCCGCGCCGCCGCCCGTTATCGCCGCAAGGCATGACATTTGCGCGACAACCGCGCCCGGAATGCGCCCGGAATGCGTCTGGCCGCAATGCCCGACATGCCCCCGCCCGCCACCGCGATTGGCGCGGCGGCTGGCGCCGCGCCTTCCCGCCCCCCCCGGTGACACATTTATGACACAGGCAAGCCCGCAACGCAGGGGGTTATGCAATCCATTGCAAAAGCCCTTGCAATCGATTTCCGGGTTTGCCATGAGCACCCTGTAAGCCGGCTGCAACGCATAGCGGGCGGCACAATTGGGCCAGTTCTAGGAGAGGATAACATGAGGCAACCCCTACTCAAGTCGTGCGTGTCGCTGGCGGTGCTGGGCATCGCGGGCATGTCCGCGCCCGCATGCGCCGGCGCCGCCGCCGTGTCGCAGGCCGTGCCCGCCCCCCAGGTCGCCGATGCCGGCAAGGCCGCCGACACGCTGGGCGAGATCGTCGTCACCGCCTCTGGCCGCGACAAGACCAAGCTCAAAAGCTCGATCACCGTCACCAGCGCCACCGCCGAGCAGATCACCAATTTCACCCCGCGCAACGAGGCCGAGGTGCTGCGGACGATTGCCGGCCTCAACCTGCAGGACGCGGCGGGCTCGGGCGGCAACGCCAATATCGGCGTGCGCGGCATTCCGGTTTCCACCGGCGGGTCGGAATATGTCGCGCTGCAGGAGGATGGCCTGCCGATCGTGCTGTTTGGCGACATCAACTTTGGCAACAACGACTACTGGATCCGCTTTGACAACAATGTCGCGCGGGTCGAGGCGGTGGTTGGCGGGTCGGCCTCGACCTTCGCCAGCCAGGCGCCCGGCGCGGTGATCAACTATATCAGCAAGACCGGCGAAAAGCAGGGCGGCGAGGTCGCGCTGTCCGAAGGGCTGGACTTCCGCGAGACCCGGGTCGATTTTGACTATGGCGGCCCGATCACCGACAGCCTGCGCTTCCACATCGGCGGTTTCTACAAGGATGGCGACGGCGCCGACCATATCGGCTTCACCGCCGAAAAGGGCTATCAGATCAAGGGCAACATCACCAAGGACTTTGCCGATGGCAAGGGCTATTTCCGGCTGAACTTCAAGCGGCTGGACGACCAGGAGCCGGTCGAGCCCTCGGTGCCGATCGGCATCACCGAGAGTGGCACGGCGATCACCGGCTTCAGCGGCCTGCCGGGCATCAGCCCGCAGAAATGGTCGGGCGTCGGCATTTACAACGAGAACTTCCAGATCCTCAACGCCCAGGGCAATCTGCAAAACGTGCAGAACCAGGGCATCCACCCCAAGGTCACCTCGTTCGGTGGCGAATTGCATTACGAGGTCGGCAGCAGCCTGACGGTGAATGACAATTTCCGCTGGTCCGATGCCAGCGGCACCTTCGATGGCCGCTGGGTCGGCCCGGGGCTGACCTCGCAACTGGGGACAGCGGCCGCGGCGGCACCCGGCCAGTCACTGGTCTATGCCGCCGGGCCGGCGCAGGGCCAGGTCTATACCGGCGCCTATTACAACGACAACGCGCTGGCCCATGTCACCATGAACGATATGGGCAATATGGTGAACGACCTGACGCTGAGCGGCAAGTTCGACGCCGGCGCGGGGGCCCATGTCAGCGCCAAGGCGGGCTGGTTCCACATGCGCCAGAACATCGCGACCGACTGGCGGATCAACAATTATATCGACACGCTCGACAGCAACCGCAACCCGGTGCCGCTCGATGCGTTCGCGGGCCCCAATGGCACCGGCGCGCAACTGACCGCCGATGGCCTGACCGGCTTCAACAACCAGTGGGGCGGGTGCTGCGGTGGCCGGTCGTATAACCTCAGCTATACCGATGACGCGCCCTATCTCGACCTCGATGGCAAGATCGCCGGGCTCGACCTCGATGCCAGCCTGCGCTGGGATTCGGTCTCGGGCAGCGGGGTGTCTTACAGCGGCGTCGCCGGTGCGCCGATCAGCGTCACCGATGCGCTGGGCACTGCCGCACTGCCCACCTATAACACCAATTTCGCCAAGCCGGTGGACACCGTGAACTATCGCAAGAGCTATGTCTCGTGGTCGTTGGGCGCGCTTTACGAGGTGAACAACGACACCAGCATCTTCGCGCGCGTCAGCCGTGGCGGCCGCTTCAACGCCGACCGCTTGCTCTATGCCGGCAATTTCAATGCCGATGGTTCGCTGGATGCCAACGGGCAGCACGATGTCGTCAATTTTGTCAGCCAGCAGGAGCTGGGGCTCAAGCATCGTGGGCAAGTGGCGGCGGGCGGCTATAATGTCGAGGCGACCTTCTTCCGCACCGAGCTGGACGAGCACAATTATGACTTCACCCAGGCCATCCCGGTGCTCGATGCCGAGTATCATTCCTATGGTATCGAGCTGAAGGGCGCGCTGCACGCCGGGCATTTCAGCCTCGATGGCGCGGCGGTGTGGACGCACGCGCGCACCGTCGCCGACCCCGCCGCGCCGCTGGATGTCGGCCAGACCCCGGCGGCGGTGCCCTCGCTCACCTATCGGCTGTCGCCCAGCTATGACATGGGGGTGGCGGCCTTCGGCTTCTCGCTCCATGGCCAGAACGCGGTCTACGCCAATGCCGATGGCACGCTGAAGGAACCCGGCGCGGCGTTGGTGAGTGCCTTTGTCAAGCTTCGGCCCTATCAGGGGCTGGAGCTGGGCCTCAATGCCAGCAATCTGTTCAACACGCTGGCCTATCTCAGCCGCTCGAACGGCACGACGCCGATCTCGGGCAATTCTTACATCCTTGCCGGTCAGCAGGGCGCGGTCGAGGGGCGGACGGTAACCGCGTCGCTGCATTACCACTTCTGACCGGGTTATCATCGCAAAGGGGGGCGGGGTGGAAGGTGGCTTCCGCCCCGCCTTTGCGTCTATAGGGGGCGCGAGAAAGAGGGCATGATGACACCAGACAACCGCATCCGCAGCGTTCTTGTCGTCGGCGGGGGCTCCGCCGGGTGGATGACGGCGGCGATGCTGGGGCATATCTTGCGCGAAAACTGCGCGGTCACACTGGTCGAGAGCGAGGACATCGGCACCATCGGCGTCGGCGAGGCGACCATTCCGCCGATCCGCACCTTCAACGAGACGCTGGGCCTGGCCGAGGGCGATTTTGTCCGCGAAACCAGGGCCAGCTTCAAGCTGGGGATCGAGTTTGTCGATTGGGGGGCGGTGGGCAACCGCTATTTCCACCCCTTTGGCCCGCATGGCCGCGCTTTTGATATGGTCGCCATGCATCATTACTGGCTGCGCGCGCGGGGCCAGGGCGATGCCGCGCCGCTCGACGACCACGCCATGGCCTGGCAGATGGCCAAGGCGGGGCGGATGGCCCACCCCTCGGCCGACCCGCGCAACGTCGCCTCCACCTTCGATTATGCCTATCACTTCGATGCCGGGCTTTATGCCGCCTTTTTGCGCCGCTTTGCCGAGGCGCGCGGGGTGACGCGGGTGGAGGGCAAGATCGCCGATGTGGCGCTGCATGGCGAAACCGGCTTTGTCCGCCATGTGCGGCTGGAAGACGGGCGCGAGCTGGCCGCCGATCTGTTCATCGATTGCTCGGGCCTGCGCGCGCTGCTGATCGAAGGCGCGCTGAAGGTGGGCTATGAGGACTGGAGCCACTGGCTGCCCTGCGACCGCGCCGTGGCGATGCCCTGTGAACATCCGGGGGGCGCGCATCCGGGGGGCGCCCACCCGGCGGAAGCGCCCGCGCCGCTGCCCTATACCCGCTCCACCGCGCGCGAGGCGGGCTGGCAATGGCGCATTCCGCTGCAACACCGCATCGGCAATGGCTATGTCTATTGCAGTGCGCATATGGATGACGCCCGCGCCGCCGAACTGCTGAGCCAAAGGCTGGATGGGGAGCCGCTGGGCGAACCCCGACTGGTGCGTTTCGCCACCGGGCGGCGCAAGCGGCACTGGCACAAGAATGTCGTGGCCATCGGCTTGTCGAGCGGCTTCCTCGAACCGCTCGAATCGACCAGCCTGCATCTGATCCAGGCCAATATCTCCAAGCTGATGGCGCTGTTCCCGACCCGCGACTTCGCGCCCGCCCCCACCGACGAGTTCAACCGCATCGCCTCCGCCGAGACCGAGCGCATCCGCGATTTCATCATCCTGCATTACAAGCTGACCCAGCGGCGCGACAGCGCGCTGTGGCGCCATGTCGCGGATATGGAAATCCCCGAGACTCTGGCGCTGAAGATCGCGCATTTCCGCGAGAGCGGCCGGCTGATCGCGCGCGAGATGGACCTGTTCGCCGCCGATAGCTGGCTGGCGGTGCATATCGGCCAGGGCAATATCCCCCAGCGGACCGACCCGCTGCTGGCCTATCGTGGGCTGGACGCGCGCGCCTGGCTGGCCAAATTGCGCGCCGCCATGGCGCAGGAGGCGGCGCGGATGCCCAGCCACGCCGCCTTTATCGCGCAGGTTTGCGCCCGGCCAGCCTAGGGCCGGCCGAACATCCCCACCGGCGCCCGGCGGCGAATTTGCTTGCAATTGCGCCATGCGCACAGAAGACATGCCAGGGTGCAGATACCCATGGCATCCCCCGGCGCAGGCCTATGACCCGCATTCGCAATATCAAGCAACTGGCCGATCTCGCCGGGGTGTCCCCCGGCACGGTCAGCCGGGCGCTGGCGGGCTCGTCGTTGATCAGCGCGGCGACGCGCGGCCGCATTCAGGCGCTGGCCGAGGCGCATGGCTTTCGCCCCAATGTGCTGGCGCGCAATCTGCGCATCCAGCGCACCGGGGCGATTGGCGTGCTGATCCCGCTGGGGCACGAGACCGGGCAGCACATCTCCGACCCGTTCTTCATCACCATGCTGGGCCTGATCGCCGATGCGCTGACGACGCGCGGCTATGACCTGCTGCTGAGCCGCGTCATCCCCACCGACAGCGCCTGGCTTGAGCGTTACGCCGATTCGGGCCGGGTCGATGGGGTGATCGTCATCGGCCAGTCGGACCAGTCGGCCGCGCTTGATCGTGTCGCGGCGCGCTATCGCCCGCTGGTGGTATGGGGGGCGAGCCAGCCGGGCCAGGTGCATTGCTCGGTCGGCTCCGACAACCGGCTGGGCGGCGCGATGGCCGCGCGCCATCTTATCGCGCGCGGCTGCCAAAGCATCGCCTTTTTCGGCGACCCGCGCGCGGTGGAGATCGGCCAGCGGCTGGAGGGGTGCCGCGACGCGATCCGCGCCCATATCGGCGCGGTCACCCTGAGTGTGCTGCCCGCGCATCTGGTGGCCGAGGCCGCGCACCCCGACATCGCCCGCTTTTTGGGCGCGACCAGCCAGCGGCCGCAGGGCATTTTCGCCGCCTCCGACGTTATCGCGATGAGCGCTTTGCGCGCGCTGTCGGAATTTGGCCTTTCGGTGCCCGGCGATGTCAGGGTGGTGGGGTTCGACGGCCTCGACATGGGCGAGCATACCGTGCCGCGCCTGACCACCATCCGGCAAAACCTGACCGAGGGCGCCGGCCACCTCGTCGACATGCTGCTGCGGCGCATCGCCGGCGAGGATACCCCCAGCGTGGTCATGCCGCCCGAGCTGGTGGTGCGGATGTCGAGCTGAGCCACGCCCCCCGGCCTTGGCAAGGCGCTATGGGCCTGGCGGCGGGGCTTTGTCGGGGGCCTCGTGCCCCACGAAATCAAAGCGGATGCGCACCCATATGCCGATCTGCTCGTGGTCGTTGATCCGTGGCGCGCGCACCAGAAACTGCCACGCGGCATTGCGAAGCGCGCGCGACAGGCCGCTGCCGGGGGGGGATTCGTCCAGCTCCTCGCAATCTTCCACATGGTGATGCTCGGCGGTGCGGCAGGCGATCTCCGCCCAGGCGCCCGAGGGCGCGGCGCGCTGGATGTAAGCGTCGACTTGCGCGTCGGTGGGGTGGCGATACCATTCGGCGCGGTAAAGATGCGCGCCGCCCGGCCCCTCGCCCGGGCCATAGGTGGCGGCGCCGGTGCTATCCGCGCCGTCGCCGCTCTGGCTGGCATTGGGGCGCGCCATCTTGCCGATGTCGGCCGTGGCGAATTCCTGGCCGGACAGGTGGATAAAGCTGGCCGCCGGCGGGGCATTGGGCACGGCACGCGGCGCGGTGGGGGGGGTGGGTTGGGGTGCCACTTGCGCTGGCCGCGCCGATTGATGCCGCGGCTGGGGCCGGGGGCTGTGCCCGCCCGAGGCCTGCGCCGTGCGCATATCCACCGCCAGCAGATGCGCCGCCGGCGGGCCGGTGGGCAGGGTGACCAGACCCAGTGTGACCATCAGCCACCCCATGCCCGCCACCAGCGCCAGCGCCAGCGCGGCGGCGGCCCAGCGGCTGCGCGGATCGCGCGCCGAGGCAAAGCCCGTGGGTGTGTGGGGGTAGGGCGGCAATTCGGGCGGCATCGCCGGCGCGCCTAGCCGCGTGGCGGGCCCATCACAAGCGGCGGGGTGTCGCGGTTTGTCGCAAAGCCGGGCACAGGCATGGCGGCGGCTATGCCGATATGCCCATGCGCGACGGCCTTGGCGCAGCCGGTTTCGGTTGGGCGGTTCCGGTCGGGCGGCTCTGGTGGGGCGGCTCTGGTGGGGCGGCCGCATGGCATCTTGCCAGGCACGGCGGGTTTGGGCATGATGCTGCGACGCACAACAGATTTCACCACCCGCGCACAGGTGCCCTGCTTATGAGCGACACACGGCTGAAACTGATGGAGGCCATCGCCCGCCAGAAGGCCGTCTCGGTCCGCTATAACGGCGCGGTGATCAAGCTGGCGCCGCATCTGCTGTTCGAGCGGCATGGCGATTTGTTCGTCCATGCGCTCAACCTCTCGAAAAACTGGCGGGCCGAGGACGAGCGCCATCTCGGCCAGTTCAAGCTGGCGGGGCTGGGCGAGGCGGTGCTGCTGGAGGAAGGCTTTGCGCCGCTGCCCGCCTATCAGGCGGAGCCCCCCCGGCCCGAGGACAAGCTGATCCTGGCGATTTGAGCAGGCCTGGCGTGTGGCGCGCGCGGGGCTTTACTTCCCCTGCCGCCTGGGCCTATGCCGCAGTGCGAAAGCGTGGGGGGATAGGGGGTGGCCCTCGGGCTTTTCCATGTCCGGAGTGATACATGCTGGATATCGTCAAGGTCGCGCTGCATCGCCCGCTGACCTTTATCGTCATGGCGATTCTGATCGCGGTGCTGGGGGTGCTGGCGGCGTTTCGCGCGCCGGTGGATATCTTCCCCGAAATCCGCATTCCGGTGGTGGCGGTGGCATGGCAATATGCCGGCCTCGCCCCGCGCGACATGGCCGACCGCATCGTCACCCCCTATGAGCGGGTGCTGACCACCACGGTGAACGACATCGAGCATATCGAAAGCCAGTCGATGACCGGCATCGGCGTGGTGAAGATCTATTTTCAGCCGGGCACCAACATCGCCATCGCCAATGCCCAGGTGACGGCGATTTCCCAGGCGGCGCTGCGCCAGTTTCCGCCGGGCACCACGCCGCCCCTGATCCTCAATTACAACGCCTCGACCGTGCCGATTTTGCAATTGGCGCTGTCGGGCGCGGGCCTGTCGGAGCAGCAGTTGTTCGATACCGCGGTGAACCAGATAAGGCCGCAACTGGTGACCATTCCCGGCCTCGCCATGCCTTACCCCTCGGGCGGCAAGCTGCGCCAGGTGCAGGTGGATATCGACCCCGACGCCTTGCAGGCGCGCGGCCTTGCGGCGCAGGATGTGACCGACGCCATCGCCGCGCAGAACCAGATCAACCCGGCGGGCTTCATCAAGATCGGCCCCACCCAATACAGCGTGCGGCTGAACAACGCGCCCGAGGGGGTGGCGGCGCTGAACGACCTGCCCGTCAAGGTGGTGAACGGCGCGACGATCTACATGCGCGATGTGGCGCATGTGCGCGACGGCAACCCGCCGCAGACCAATGTGGTGCATGTCAACGCGCGGCGCTCGGTATTGATGACGGTGCTGAAGAACGGCGCGACCTCGACGCTGGCGATCATCGCCGGGGTGAAGGCCAAGCTGCCGCAGATCACCGTCGGCCTGCCCGCCAGCCTGCATGTGCTGATGGTGGGCGACCAGTCGCTGTTTGTCCGCGCGGCGGTCTCGGGCGTGGTGCGCGAGGGGCTGATCGCCGCCGGCCTCACCAGCCTGATGATCCTGCTGTTTCTGGGCTCGGTGCGCTCGACGCTGATCATCATCACCTCGATCCCGCTGGCGGTGCTGGCGGCGATTGCCATGCTGTATGCCTTTGGCCAGACGCTGAATGTGATGACGCTGGGCGGGCTGGCGCTGGCGGTGGGCATTCTGGTCGACGAGGCGACCGTCACCATCGAGAACATCAACTGGCATCTGGAACAGGGCAAGGAGGTGGTGCCCGCCATCCTCGATGGCTCGAGGCAGATCGTGGTGCCGGCCTTTGTCTCGATGCTGTGCATCTGCATTGTTTTCGTGCCGATGTTTCTGCTGCCCGGCGTGGCGGGTTATCTGTTCGTGCCGCTGGCGCTGGCGGTGGTGTTCGCGATGGTGGCCAGTTTTGTCCTCTCGCGCACGCTGGTGCCGACGATGGCGATGTATATGCTGAGGCCCCACGCGCCCGGCGTGCAGCATGGCGGCGCAACCACCGGCATCGCGGGGGGGCTGGCGCGGTTTCAGCGCGGCTTCGAGGCGCGGTTCGAGGGGGTGCGGGCGCGCTATATCGGCCTGCTGCGGCTGGCGCTGGCCGGGCGGCGGCGGTTTGTGCCGGGGTTTCTGGGGCTGGTGCTGGCCTCGTTTGTGCTGGTGCCCTTTTTGGGCAGCAATTTCTTCCCCAGCGTCGATTCGGGGCAGATATTGCTGCATGTCCGCGTGCCGGTCGGCAGCCGGATCGAGGATGCCGCCGTGCGGTTTGACCTGATCGGCCAGGCGATCCGCCAGATCATCCCGCCGCGCCAACTGGCCAGTGTCACCGACAATATCGGCCTGCCGGTCAGTTCGATCAACACGGTCTATAACAACAGCGGCACCATCGGCCCGCAGGATGGCGACATCATGGTGACCCTGGCCGAGGGGCACGGGCCGACCGAGCAGGTGATCGCCCGCTTGCGCCGCGAGCTGCCGCGCCGCTTCGCCGGCACCAGCTTCGCCTTTCTGCCCGCCGACATCACCAGCCAGATCCTCAATTTCGGCAGCCCGGCGCCGATCGACGTGCAGGTGACCGCGCGCAACGCCGCCGCCGCGCGCGGCTTTGCCCAGAAGGTGCTGGCCGGCATCGCCCATGTGCCCGGCATCGCCGATGCGCGCATCCAGCAGCCGGGCCATGCGCCCGAATTGTCGGTGCAGGTCAACCGTGCGCGCATCGGGCAATATGGCCTGACCGAGCGCGATGTCACCAACAGCCTGGCCAATGCGCTGGCCGGCACCTCGCAGACCGCGCCGGTGTTTTATGTCAACCCCGACAACGGCGTGCAATACCCGGTGGTGGCGCAGGCGCCGGAGTATAAGGTCAGCTCGCTGGGCCAGTTGGGCGAAATTCCGGTGGCGGGCGCGGCGGGCACCGCCAGCCAGTTGCTGGGCGGGGTGGCGACGCTGGCGCGGTCGGACACGGTGCCGGTGGTCTCGCATTACAACATCCAGCCGGTGTTCGACATCTTCGCCACCACGCAGGGGCGCGATCTGGGCGCGGTGGCCGGCGACATCACCAGCGTGCTGGGCAAGCTGGCCAAGCAGCAGCCCAAGGGTGTCACCGTCGCCATCCGCGGCCAATACGCCACGATGACCACCGCCTTCGCCGGGCTGGGGCTGGGGCTGGTGGCGGCGATCTTGCTGATCTATCTGCTGATCGTCGTCAACTTCCAGAGCTGGCTCGACCCGCTGGTGATCATCTCGGCGCTGCCGGCGGCGCTGGCGGGCATTGTGTGGATGCTGTTCGCCTGCCGAACGACGCTGTCGGTGCCGGCGCTGACCGGCGCGATCATGTGCATGGGCATCGCCACCGCCAATTCCATCCTCGTCATCTCTTTCGCGCGTGAGCGGCGGAATATCACCGGCGATGCCACGCTGGCCGCGCTGGAGGCGGGCATGGTGCGCTTCCGCCCGGTGCTGATGACCGCGCTGGCGATGGTGATCGGCATGGTGCCGATGGCGCTGGGGCTGGGCGAGGGGGGCGAGCAGAACGCGCCGCTGGGCCGCGCGGTGATCGGCGGGCTGGTGTTCGCCACGCTGGCGACACTGTTTTTCGTGCCGGTGGTGTTCAGCATCGCGCACCGGCGCTATCGCCCGCACCCCGCCCCCGCCCCCGACGACGCCAATACCAATACCGGCAACCCCGCAACCGCCATGGAGCCTGTGCCCAGCCATGCCTGACCCCGCCCCCGCCCCTGATTCTGGCCCGATCAACG
>Ga0316217_10003650_pt1 | contig 17290 bp, 12 predicted proteins | sample 1anoAmetaG_FD_203633 | JGI IMG/M metagenome (GOLD analysis project Ga0316217, IMG submission 203633) | Freshwater microbial communities from Trout Bog Lake, Wisconsin, USA - 1anoA | ecosystem: Environmental > Aquatic > Freshwater > Lake > Hypolimnion/Profundal zone | place: USA: Wisconsin...
CCAACCAGGAGAAGCTGCAGGTGGCCCTCAAGATGATCGCCGACCTGATCCAGACCGCCGAGGTCGGCCAGACCTACCTGGGCCGGGTGGCCAAGGTCGTCGAGTTCGGCGCCTTCGTCACCATCCTGCCGGGTCTCGACGGCCTGCTGCACGTCTCCGAGATGGCGCCCCACCGGGTCAAGAACCCCGCCGACGAAGTGAGCGAGGGCCAGGAGATCATGGTCAAGTGCATCGCGGTGGATGCCAACGGCAAGATCAAGCTGAGCCGGAAGGCCCTCATGGCCGCGGAACCCAGCCAGCAGCTGTAGGCTCCTTTCCAGCATCGACCGCCGGGCCAGAAGCCGATCCCATCTTGGCGACTGGCCCGGTTTTTCTTGCGGCGGCCACTTTGCCTGCGGGGTCCCTTTGAAGACAATCAAGATCGGCCTAGATGCCCGGTTCGCCCTCGGGGAGCGCCGGGGCATCGGCAACTTCTCGCTCGACCTGTTCCGTGCCATGGCCTCGGTTCCCCACCCCTTCGAGCTGGTGTTCTATTCCGACCGGGAGGACCAGGAAGGTCTCCTGAGCGGGCTGCCCAATGCCCGGGTCCGGGTACTGGGTCCCGGGCTCTACCCCGTCTGGGAGCAGCTGGCATTGCCTCGGGCCCTTGGGCAGGACGGGATCCGGCTGTTCCATGGGATTGGCAATACCGGCCCGGTGTTCCTGCCTGGCAACATCAAGCGGGTACTGACGATCCATGACGTGATGTTCTTGAAGCCGGTTTCCGAGTTGCCCCGGTCGCCTTCCATGTATCAGCGCATGGGCCGGATCTACCGCCGCATCATCGCCCCCCGGGCCGGACGGCGGGCTGACCTCACGTTCACCGATTCGGAATTTTCCCGCCAGGACATTCTGGCTTCCATTCCGGGGCTGGATCCGGCCAAGGTCGAGGTCGCTTATGCCGGACTGCCCGGCCATTTCCTGCAAGCGGTCCGGACGGAGGTGGCCCATCCCCTTGAGGGCCGCCCCTACCTCCTCCACTTGGGGGCCCTGGACCCCCGGAAGAACACCGCCCTGGTGGTGAAATGCTATCTCTCCCTCAGGCGGGCGAACGCCATCCAGGAACAGCTGGTGATCCTGGGCCTGAAGGATCTCTCGGCCCTGGGCCTCAGCCCGGCGGAGAGCCAGGAGGCCCAGGCGTGGCTCCATTTTCCCGGTTATGTTCCGGCTCAGGACATTCCGGCCTATTACCGGCACGCCAAGGCCTTCCTCTTCCCGTCGCTCTATGAAGGGTTCGGGATTCCGCTGCTCGAGGCCATGGCCTGCGGAACGCCGATCATAACCTCCAACACCACCAGCCTTCCAGAGATCGCCGGCGATGCCGCCTTGCTGATCGATCCCAAGGATGGCGAGGCCCTGAAAAAAACCATCCTGGACCTCCTCGGCGATTCCAGCCTCGGCACCGCCCTGGTCGCCAAGGGAACCGGACGGATCCGCGATTTCACCTGGAACCATACCGCCGAACAGGTGTTGCGGTCCTACGGCCGCCTCCTGGGAACCAACGGCAACGTCGGAGCCCGATGAGCCCGGGGGTCCCGCCCCTATCCAGCCAGGCAGTCGCGGTAGCAGCGCTCCACTTCCACGGCGATGGCTTCCCAGCTGTGGTTGAACTCGACAAAGGCCCTTGCCCGAGCCCCCATCTCCCTTCGGGCAGGTTCCTGCCCGAGCAGTCGGATCACCGATCGGGAGAAGGCCACAGGATCATCGGCGACTTCAAGGTCGACACCCGGCTCCGCGCGGATGGCCCCCAGCCCGAGGGTCGTCGTGATGACCGGCAACCCGCAGGCCATGGCCTCCAGCACCTTGAACTGCATCCCTGAACCGGATTGCATGGGCGCGACCGACAAGGCCGTTTCCTGCAGGGACGCCATCATGTCCGATACCCGTCCGACCACCTGGACACCGGGGACGCCCCGCAGCGCGAGGATGGAGGGAGCTGGATTGCCGCCCAGGATCCGGAAACGGGCCCCAGGAACCGCCTGGCGGACGGCAGCCCAGCAGTGCCGGACAAACCATTCCACCGCCTGGACGTTGGGCGCATAACCCATGTTTCCGGAGAAGGCGATGATGGGCTCCGCGCCGGCCACGCGGGCCGGCGGAATTTCCACTCCCAGCGGCAGCACCAGGGTCTTGTGGGCGCCCGAGGCCTCGGCGTCGATCGGCGACACGAAGATCGAACGAAGGGCATGGTGATCAACCTCGGGCTCGTAGCGCCGCAGGCGACGCAACTCCTCCTGGTAGAGCCACCGCTTGGGTCCCGCCGTCACCTCGACCTGGCGCCCGATGTTCAATTGCATGGAATCGTTGCAATCCAGAAGCACGGGCAGGTCGCGGCCCTGCACGTAGGGGAGGAGCCGCAGCATGAACCCGTGGATCAGGTCGAAGTGCTCGACGGCCAGCAGTCCGTCCAGGCATTCACGAAAGGCCGGCGACCGGAAGTACAGCACCTGCAGGGGCAGCCGGGACCACGCGCCACGGCTCAGCAGGTTCCAGGCGATCTTCCAGCGCGGATGCGGCACCTTCAGGATGCGCGAGCAGAACGGGCGAAGCGCCGCCTCGGCATCGGCATCCTCCTCACCCTCGACGAACGTGAGCAGGGTGATGTCGTGTCTGGGCCCCAGAGTCCGGAGTCGATGGTATGCGACCACCTGGTCGCCCTTCCGCGGCGGAAAGGGCAGTCGCGGGGTAAGGAAAAGAATCTTCATATTCGGTTTAAACGTTTTGCAGTTTCAGTTCCCTCTGGGCCAGGCGCAGGTCCGATTCCACCATCATCCCGGCCAGCGCCTTGACGTCCGTGGCCGGTTCCCAGCCCAGGAGCTTCCTGCCCTTGGAGGCATCCCCCTCCAGGTGGTCCACCTCGGCGGGCCGGAAGAACCTGGGGTCGATCTCCACGTGCCGCTGCCAATCGAGGTCCACCTGGGCGAACACCAGTTCGAGGAAATCCCGGATCGAAATGGACACGCCCGTCGCCACCACATAATCATCCGGCTGGTCCTGCTGGAGCATCCTCCACATGGCCTCGACGTAGTCTCCAGCGAAGCCCCAGTCCCGTTTGGCGTTGAGGTTCCCGAGGGTCAGCTTGTCCTGGAGCCCCAGCTTGATCCGGGCGGCGGCGCGGGTGATCTTCCGGGTCACGAAATTCTCTCCCCGCCGAGGGCTTTCGTGGTTGAACAGGATTCCGTTGCAGAGGAACAGGCCATAGCTCTCGCGATAGTTCACCACGCTGTAGTGGGCGCAGACCTTGGCGCAGGCGTAGGGCGAACGCGGCTCGAACCGGGTCCCTTCATGCTGCCTGGGCTTGGCTGAACCGAACATCTCGCTGGAACCCGCCTGGTACAGCCGGGCGGGCTTGCCGCCATGCTTGAGGTAGCTCCGCAGCGCCTCGAGCAGCCGCAGGACCCCGGTCCCGGTCACATCCATGGTGTACTCCGCCTGGTCGAAACTGACCCGGACATGGCTCTGCGCACCCAGGTTGTAGATCTCGTCGGGCCGCACGAGGTCCAGGATGTTGCGCAGGGAACCGCTGTCCGAGAGGTCACCGTAATGCAGGTGCAGGTTGGGGTTCGCCGTCTCGCCGACATGCAGGTGATCGATCCGGGCGGTGTTGAAGGTGGAAACCCGCCGGACCACCCCATGGACCTGGTAGCCCTTGGAGAGCAGCAGCTCCGCCAGGTAGCTGCCATCCTGGCCGGTGATGCCGGTAATCAAGGCGGTGCGCGTCTGTGACATGCGGGTCCTTTTCATCTAGCGAACTGGCAATAATGACCGTAGGCTGTCAGCCAGAGTGAACTTGGGGCGCCAACCGCTCTCGGCCCGGAGCCGGTCGGGGACGCCCACCACGTAGGGAATATCGTCCGGGCTGTTGGGCTGGGTTTGAAACTGGACCGCGCGATCTGAGCCCACAAGGCGAAGCACCTCAGCAACCACATCACGAACGGAAACTGCCTGCCCGGTGCATACATTGTATATCCGCGAGATCGGGTCCTTCAACTCCAGAATGGCCAGATAGGCCGCCGCAACGTCCCGGACGTCGATGAAATCCCGGACACTGTCCCGGCCGGCCATGATCAGCGGCGACCGGTCCCCCGGCGGATGGTCAAGGACCCGCCGGACCAGGGATGGAATCATCAGTTCTGGACGCATTCCGGGCCCGACGTGATTGAAGGGGCGGGCGATCCGCACATCCAGTCGGCCGTTGAAATGCGGCATGAGCTGCTCGCATAGATGCTTCGACAAACCGTAATTCCCCTGGGGGTGGATGGGGTCGTCCTCCCGGCGGGGCCGCTCGGCGGGCGCATACACGTGGCAACTGCTCACCAGCAGCACCCTGGCGGAGTCCAGGTGGTCCAGCAGGTTCAGGGTCATCTGCAGGTTCGCGACCACCGGGGCCGGGGTCTTGAACAGGCTGGGGACGGAAATGGCGGCCAGGTGGATCACCCCCCACCAGGTCCTGGGCACGCTCGCCAGGGAAGCCGGATCCGTCAGATCCGCCCTGAGCAGTTCCACCCCGCGGGGCACCCGGGGATCCGGACCATTATCGAGCGCCACCACCTTGTAGCCCCGGTCAACCAGCAGTCCGGCCAGATGCGCGCCCACGAACCCTGAGGCCCCGGTCACCAGAATTTCCCGTCCCATGCTTTCCCTTAAGGTATCCTTCTGGTCACGGGATTGGCGGGGTGCATTCTCCTGGCCGATGATCCGACAACGTGGAACAGTGCCCCCTCGTGAGCAGTTTGCCAGTCAAATCTAACCCCATTCTGGAATCGGTTGAACAGGATTTTTCGATGGCTCCCGTAGGTCGGCGGCAATCCGTCTTGGTCGCAGAGTGTTCGTGCCAATTCCAGGCCGGTCTTCACGGCCGTAATGGCCGGCAGCGGTGGAATCAAACGGGACTGCCCGCGGAGCCGGAATGAGCACACCAGCCTTTATTGTACTAATATCTGAAAATGTTAACTTTTACATTTTCACCCTGTTGTTCCTGTTCATTGCCTACCGGATGCTTTTTTATAAAACGGTGAACTCAATCTATGACCCGATCGCCTTTTACATTATATTTTCCAATGCCATTTGTTCTGCGAACGTCTGGTTCATGGCATACGTCAAGCAGATTCCAACCTACTATTTGACGAGCTATATTCTTTCCGAATCAGCCCTGCTCCTCGGCCTCCTGCTGTTCGTGCAAAGACCGGGCATGGCCTGGACTTCAGCTGCCGTTTCCAGTCCCCGGCTGCATTATCGGCTCAAGCAGGGAATGCGCCTGGCCTTTTTCATCATTCTCGCGACCAACCTCACTATTTATATGATGAGAGGCATCCCCCTGCTCCTGGCCAGCCGCTCCGAGGCTTCCACGGGCGGGTCCGGATTCGGCATGTTCACCCGGATCTCCCAGAACGCCACCCTGCTGCTCATCCTTTTCTATTATTCCAAGGCCAGGCTGCCCATGGGGAAGGCGACCCTTGTCGAAAAATCCTACCTGGTCATCAGCGCCTTCCTGGGCTTCCTGAGCGGCTATAAGGCATTTTTTATTAATTATCTATTCGCCTACTATATTTTCAACTTTGACCGGACCTCCCCTTTGTTCACCCGCAAGACCCTGCTGGTGCTTGGCGCCGGGACGATCACCATGCTGGTCTTGTTCATGATCGTCATGGGAACGACGGACCTCAACCTGGTCCTGTTCGGCCTGACCACCAGGATCGTGGCCTCGGGTGACGTCTACTACATGGGCTACCTGAACGACAGCCTCAAGCACCTGCCGCCTCCGCATTTTATTAATCAATTGTTTGGATCCACCCTGGCATCCCTGCGCCTGATCGATTGGACCAGCGCACCCCAGAATCTTGGGATCGCCTTGAATCAAGTCGTCAATAATTACGAAACCATTGATGGCCCGACTTTTCGCTATAATATGCTTTGGCAATATTCTACCAACAGCATCATCCTCACGACCCTGTTCTCCTTTTCGATTGGGGCCCTCATCGGGTGGCTGAACCGGATGGTCCACCGGTATCCCGTTCTTGATTTTTCATTTATTTTGATCTGTTTCCTATACTTGAAATCATTCCTGTTCATTCTTGGGCCAGACCAGGCCCTCAACGATCTCGTCCTTTCCACCTTCATCGTTGCCGGGTTCCTCCTCCTGCTGCTGCTGGTCACGCCCCTGAGATCCCCTCCGGCACCGGCCGGAGGGCTCGCTGAGCCGAGCTAGCGCAGGTGAAATTCGGCGATGGCATCGTAGGGCGGGAATTTGGTCGCACCACGGTCATATTCGTCGGCGATCCCGGTCCCCCGGAATGCCACCCAGACGGTTTCGTCCTCCCGGCCGAACAGCAGGGGTACCGTGAATGGCCTGTTGCTGCCCCAGAAGGTATAGAATTCCGAACTGGAAATCCAATCGGACGCGTTCACCCAATTCATGAAATCTGTATAAAAAATTTTTGAATAGGCCTTCCAGGCTGGATTGTCCGCTCCCCCCGCCCCTGGCGGATCGTTCCAGATGAAGCCCCATTCCGATAAGGCGACCTTGGCATCGGCCCGGCCATAGCCCACCAGATGGTCGTGAATGGCCTCAAGGTCCGCCTTGTCCCCCGACCCGGGGCCGGCGGACCAGGTGTTCCAGCCGCCCCCATCGATGATGCTTTGCGGTGCGAATCCGCCGTAGGGATGAATATTGAATTCATCAAATTTGTTCATCAAGCCCAGTTCGTCAAGGGCCGCCAGGAAACCCAGGGCATGGCGATCCGGGGAATATCCCGGGGTCTGCACCATCGAGCAGGAGCGGACGGTCATGGAGGGCGCTTGCGCCTTGATCACATCATATATGGCCCCCTGGGCCTTGGCCCAGTCATGGGGGTCCGGTCCCAGCTGGCCGTAGCCGTCGGGTTCGTTGATCGGTTCCAGGCTCAGGATGTCCGAGTCCTTGGCATACCTGGCGGCAACGAAGGCGGCCATCGGCAGGTAGTAGTTCTGGGCCGCGGCATTCCAGCTGCCCCAGGCCGTTCCCCCATCGATGGTCGGATAGGGATACGGGAGAACGAAGCTCACCTTCATTCCATAGCTTCTCGCCTTGGCCAGCACATGGTCGTACATCTCCCACCCATCGCCATCAGAGACGGTGATGGGGGCCGCCGGAACCGCAGGGTCCGTCACCACCCACTTGTATATTTTTATCGGATTCATGAATTCACGGAGATGGGTCACTCCCAGATCGTGGGCCGTCGCCATGGCAAAATCCACCCGGTTGAATCCGGCATTCCAGACGTCGCCGAAGTAGTCTGGCCAATCCGTCCGGAAGGTCCCGGGAATGCCGGCTTCCTGGGTCGGGATCGTATAATCCCCCTGGTCCGGCCCGGTCGTCAGCAGCAGGTGCAGGTTATGGAAGGTCTCGTCGCCTTTGCTGACTCCCCCAATGCCGAACTTGTTCCCCTGCGGACGGGATCCGCTGGAAATACAGCCCACGCACAGAAGGGTGCAGCCAAGGCCCATGAGGAATCTAGCGAGATTTGAAGTCATGGCCGAATCCCATCGATGGCTGAAGTTGGCAGGCTGGGCAAGCATATCCTGGGCCCGGGGCCTGGCGATACGCCCTTGGAGTGCCGGGACGATCAGATTCCGGCGGGTTCCTGGCCGCGCTGGGCGTAGAGGCCGATGCTGGTGATCAGATGCCGATGGTAGAGCAGCTTCAGGTGGCGGGTCGTGCTGTATGGCGGCAGGTCGGCCACCTGGTCGAAATCCGTGCTCCCATGGGAAAAATTGATGGTCCCGATGGAATGCCCGGCATCCAGGAGCCGGATCGCCAGGGCCTCGATATCGAGCTTCCGGAAGGCGACGGTGTGGGGCAGCGCCAGGGTCCGGTCGTTGGAGCCAAGGTTGAACTCGGTGGTATGCACCGCGATCCCGCCGGGGCGCAGGCAGGCCATGGCCTGCTCCACAAAGCGCAGGCCGAGGTCGATGGAGCCGAGGTGTTCAAAGGCGCAGGCGGACCAGACGAAATCGAACTCGCCGCGCCGGAGGTCCTCCGGAATGGCGTTCATGTCGCATTCGCGATACTCAACCCGCCGGGCGAAGGCATCCGGATCGCAGATGCCGCGGTCGTTCAGCTGGGACACCTTCACGATGTGCTGGTCACCGGCCACCCAGCCCTGCGCCTCGGCCATGGAGAAATCCAGATCGGTGGCCACCACCGAACAGCCCATGCTGGCGATGGCCGCCGTCAAGGGCTCCTTGCCGACCGCGAAGCCCAATCCGCGCTTGCCTTCCCGCAACAGTCCATGGGCATCCAGGGCTTGCATGATGTATGCCCATTCCCAATATTTACGATGCATGGAGAGGGGGGTCCGGGTGGCCGCCGACCATTTCGCGAAGACGGGGTCCTGCATCTGCGCGGCGGTGGGAAGCTGCCAGCCCAGCGGTTCCCAGGATGGCTCCCCGGCGCGCTGATGCCCCTGCAGCCTGGCGGCCAGCGGCGCATCCAGGAACGGGCCGGGAACCCTCGCAATCGGCATGAGCATGACGATGGCTCGGTGGGAATAGTTTTTCAGCGCCGCCATCAGCCCATGGTGGGAATGAGCCTTCAACGTATCAAATATCGAGGATGCCATTGGGTTCTCGCCAATCCATGATCAAATCGTTGTCTGGAACCAAAATCGTTGGATACCATTGTAGTGCATGTTTTTCACCAGGGGTCCCAAAAGATCGCCCGATGCCCCTTGTGGAGGGCCAGTGGATCAACGTTCATATTTCCCTTTGCTGGCGGGTGGGATAACCTTAAGTCTGCGGCCCCTGCCAGCAGAATAGACCGTAAAGGAAAGATTCATGGATGGTATTGAAAAGCAGTACAGATCACTTGGTCGAGGCGTTCTGGCCAAAGCACTTCTATCTAGGTTCGTGGAAGAAGCCCTTCTTGCCCTTTTTTCGGAAGGGAAATTGAATGGAACCGTTCATACCTGCATTGGGGAAGAAGCCTCTGGTGCCATCGTCACCGAATTCCTGCAGCCTGGCGATACCATTTTTTCAAATCACCGCTGCCACGGTCATTTTATTTCGCATTCTGACGATGTCGAAGGCCTCATCGCGGAGTTGATGGGGCGCACCACCGGAGTCTGCGGGGGGCTTGGCGGTAGCCAGCATTTATACCAAAATGGTTTCTTTTCAAATGGAATCCAGGGGGGGATCGTCCCGGTGGCGGCGGGCTTGGCCTTGGGTCATAAAATCCAGGGTCATGGTAAAATTTCCGCTGTATTTATTGGAGATGGTACCCTTGGAGAAGGCGTGGTATATGAAGCGATGAATATCGCCTCAAAGTGGGAATTACCCTTGCTGATTGTCGTGGAGGACAACAAATATTCCCAATCCACTTCGCAGCCGGAGACCCTGGCTGGCACCCTGGAAGGCCGCGCGGCCGCCTTCGGGATCCCATTCGCCAAAGGGGACACCTGGAACTGGCAGGGTCTGGCTGGGGAAGCCGGCAGGATGATCGAGCGGATCCGGCAGGATTCCAGGCCGGGCATGCTGCAGATCGAAACCTTCCGCCTCAAGGCCCACTCCAAGGGGGATGACACCCGCCCCAGGGAAGCCATCGAACCTTTCGAGAAAATGGATCCGATCAACCTGGTTCTCGGGGAACTCAGCGCGGAAGAGGAACCATGGGTGCTTGGACTGAAGCAAAGGATCAGCGAGGCCATCGGCAAGGCGGAACGGGAACCCCTGGCGGTACTTCCGGACATGCGCCCGGCGACGGGACCGGTAACCTGGTCGGAGGCCCGGCGCACCGAACGCCAGCGGGTCGTGGTCGCCCTGAACGAGACTCTGCACCAGCTCATGGGCGAGCACGAGGGGATCTTCCTGCTCGGGGAGGACGTCCTGGCCCCCTATGGCGGGGCCTTCAAGGTCACCAAGGGGCTCTCCGACGCCTTCCCGGGGCGGGTGAAGAACACCCCCATTTCCGAGGGCTGCATTACCGGAATGGGGGTGGGGCTGGGGTTGTTGCCGTTCTATCCCATCGTGGAGATCATGTTCGGGGATTTCATCGGCCTCGCCTTTGACCAGATCGTCAACCATGCGGCGAAATTCAAGCAGATGTACAACGGCCAGATCGACACCAACGTGATCGTGCGGACCCCGATGGGCGGCGGGCGGGGCTATGGCCCGACCCACAGCCAGACCCTGGACCGCCACTTTCTCGGCGTCCCCGGCCTGCGGGTCCTGGCGTTGAACCACCTGATCCATCCCGGACAGCTCTACCGGCCGCTCATCGTGCCGGGCTCCGGACCGACCCTGGTCATCGAGAATAAGCTTCTGTACGGTGAATTCATCCAGAGCGAGGCTCCCGAAGGATATGCCGTGCTCCATTCCAGTCAAACCTTCCCCTCGGTCTGGGTCAGGCCGGAGGCGGCCAAGGTGGACGTCACCCTCCTCGGCTATGGGGGCACCAGCGGCATCCTGCTGGAAGCCTGCGATCGCTTGTTCGAAGAACACGACCTCGTCGCCCAGGTGGTCTGTGTCATGCAGGTCTATCCCTTTGACGTCACCTCCATCCTGGAGGCCCTGGAGGGCGTTGACCAGCTGGTCATCGTCGAGGAAGGCCAGGGGTTTGCCGGATTCGGAGCGGAGGTCATCGCCCAGATCGCCGAACTGGGAACCCTTCCCGGGTTGGCGGTCAGGCGGGTGACGCCGCCGGCGTTCTGCATTCCTTCCTGCGGGCCCTTGGAGAAGCAGGTGCTGCCCAGCGCGGCCACCATCATAGAGGCCGCCTTGGCGATGGGTAAATCATGATCAAGACGATTTCTGCCCCCAGGATCAATACCAACGACGACCAGCTGCAGGTGGTCAAGTGGTACTTCGAGGACGACACCTATGTGGAGGCGGGGGAGGACCTCGCCGACCTTGAGACTTCGAAGGCGCTGGTGACCGTGACCGCCGAGGCCGCCGGCTTCCTCAGGCAGCTGGTCCGGAAGGGGGCCATCGTCCGGGTCGGCAGCCCCTTGTACTGCCTGGCCACCGAAGCCGGGGAACTGTCTGCCGCCGGCATTCCGGCTGCGGCTCCCGGGCTCCCGCCCGGCCGGAAACCGGCGGAGCTGCCCGCAGCTGCCGGCATCACCGCCCGGGGCGCCTATTCGACCACCCGGTTTTCCAAGGCCGCCCTCCGCCTGATGCAGGAACGCGGCATCGCTCCCGGGGCCTTCAGCCACGCCGGGCTGGTCACGGCCCGTTCCCTGGACGACCAGCCGGCGGCTCCGGTCCGGCGCCGGACGGGTGTGCCGGCGAACCCGGCCGGCGGCCCCGGGCCCCAGGTTCCCCCCGGCCCGGAGACCCCGCGGCAAGACGCAGTCACCCTGTCCAAGCAGGCGGAAATCCAGTCCCTGGCCATTGGCGAGGCCGGGAACGTCAACAGCATGCTGGCCGTCGACTTCGACTCGGCAGGCATCCGCGCCCGGCTCCTGCGGGACCGGGCCTTTGATGGCAGCATCCAGCCGGTCCTCCTTTTCGAGCTCTCGCGCCTGCTCAAGGGTTGGCCGGAATTCACCGCCTACTATGAAGACGGCGCATGCCACTTCTATGACCGGATCGATCTGGGGGTCGCCTTTGATCTGGGTAGGGGCCTGAAGGTCGTCACCATCCCGGATTCCGACCGGCTGATGCCGATCGATTTTTTCGAAAGAACCACCGACATCGGCATCCGCTATCTGGAAAACCGCCTGCGGCTCGAGGAACTCGGCGGCTCCACCTTCACCGTCACCGATCTATCCGGCCTGGACGTGGCCCATTTCCATCCGATCATCAACGGCCACCAGTCCGCCATCCTGGGAATCGGCGGGGACAGCGGCCGCCCGGGCCATCCCATGTCGCTCTGCCTGACCTTCGACCATCGGGTCTCGAACGGTCTGGCCGTGGCAACGTTCCTCAACCAGTTGAAGGCCCGCCTGCTCAGCTACGCGATGGCCCCGGAACCGGCCGGACCCGCCCTCGCGGGTGGCGATGCCGGCGCAACTGGAATTCAATGCGACACCTGTGGCGTGGACGCCGCCTCCTACTATGGCGACTACGAACGCGACGGCTACCTGATCCCCTACTACCGGCGCGACGGCACGGTCGGCAGCGTCTGCCACCGGTGCTATTCAGGGCTCTAGTCCGGTTCCCAGGGTCGGGCCGACCAGGACCGGGGGTGGCCCAGTGCAGACGAAAAGGGATGTCATGGAAAGAGATCAGGTCAAAGCCATTCTTGCGAAGGTCACCCGGAAGCCGGCCAGGGAGTTGGCGGGCCACCTGTCCCTGCAGACGCTCGGGCTTTCCAACTCTTTCGGCCTGAGTGCCCTGCGCGGGATGCTCGAATCCCAGGGAAGGCTGAAATTGCCACCCCTGGACCTCAAGCTGACCGTGGACGACCTGTGCCGGATGCTGGAGCCGGGGCAGCAGTCGGCGGCGGGGGCCTCCCCCGCGAACCCGGTTCCCGCCGGAGCCGTCCCAGGTCCGGCCCCGGAACGGGCCCGCCGGCGGCCCGGCCTGCCCGGGAATCTCGGGCTCGGCATGGATATGCAGGAAGTCGAGCAGTTCCCCATGGCGACGGATTTCCGGACAGATGAATTCTATTCGACCCATTTCACCCCGGCGGAAATCTCCACCTCGATGCTCAGGCCCGATCCCAGGCTGCACCTCTGCGGCGTCTTCTGCGCCAAGGAGGCGGTCAAGAAGTCCCATCCGGACCTGTTGAACGTCCGGATGGGGGATATTTGCATTGACCACGATGCCGCCGGCAGGCCGACCCTTGATCTGCCCGTCAGCCTGGTCGATCTTTCCCGGTTCACCTTTGTCCTGACCATTACCCATACATCACGCTTCGCTGCGGCCACCTGCATTACCCAATGGAGCGACGATTGAGGCTAGCAAAGGCCACCTATTCCCTTTTCCAGTCCCGGGTGGCGGATGGCCTGCTGGTTCGTTGCCGCCAGGCTTTCCCCAACCCGGTGGCCATGGTGCGCGCCTTCCGCGGTCCCGTCAGCCGGCCTGCGGCCCTGGCCCTGGCGGAACGGATCGTGGTCATCGGCCTGGGACCGGCGGCTTTCGCCTGTGTCACCGCCTTGAAGCAGGAAGGGTTCCAGAACGTCACCGTTCTCGCCAGCGATTCGGGCTACGGTGGCAAGTGCGTGAATTACGGCTGTATGCCGGCAGAATATGTGCTCTCCCGGGCTCCCTTCGATCCCGACCGCCCGGAGGATTCGGTCACAGGATTCATTGAAGACCTGCGAGCAGGCATGAAGGAGAAGTTCGAGGAGACGGGCTACCGCTTGGTCATGGCCACGGTGACCAGCATCGCCGGTTCAAGCATCCACCTTGCCGATGGCGGATCCCTGGAATTCGATCGGCTGATCTGTGCCATGGGCAACGACTATCCGCTGCCGTCCCGGCTCCCGGACCCATTTCCCAAGCGGATCCCGGTCAGCGATTTCTGGACCCTTCCCCGCGGTTCCAGGGTGGTCATCTATGCCGAGAACAACCCCACCGCAGTCTCCCTCGGGGAGATCGGCCTCCGCCTGGGGCTGGTCCCGACGGTCCTGCTGGCAGGGGTGAATCCCTTCGCGGGGTTGCCATCCTACCGCTACTTCATCCGCGGGATGAAGGCCCGGGAAGTGGCCGTCCACGAAAGCAGCCGGCTGCTCCGGATCGACCCCGAGGTGGTCACCTGCGAGGCCGCCGGCAAGCGGATGCAGATTCCCTATGATCATTTCCTCGTGCTGAGCAAGCCGGTGCCGCGGTTCCCCCTCATCGATGGCCGCCGCCCGGACCTCCAGCAGGTGGACCTCACCTGTGGTTCCCTGGCCACGCGCCCGGACATCAGCTTCCTCGGCGATGGCAGCGGCTTTTTCACCGCGGCGGATGCGGAAAACCAGGCCAGGCTCCTGGCCCGGTTCTGGCGGACCGGGGAGCGCCTGGACCTGACGGCCTGCGAAAAGGTGCCGATGTGCTTCCACGGTTCCCAGTCCCTGGCGCTGGTGGGTCCCCCGTGGGTGCTGGCCGCAAGGGGGTGGAACGAACTGGACTTCAGGGTCCTGGGCTGGAGCAAGGTGCACGGACTGGAGGGAAAACTCTGGTTCCTCTGCGACGAGCAGGGCCAGCGGGTCGAAGCCATTCATATCTGCCACCCGCATGCGCCGGAATTGATCAGCATCGCGGCTCTGCTGCTCGAGAAACCCGTCTCGGACCCGGCCTGGATGACCTTGGCGGTCCACCCCTCCGCTGCCGAGATATTCAAACGGGTCGCCGAGCAAGTCCAGAGGCTGGCTGGCCCCATGGCCTCCTCCCGAATCATCAACAATATCAAATCAGTTCATAAATTTGAAATGCCGACAACGACGGACCTTCACCCGGTGGGAGGATTGCCGGCCTGGCTGACCCTGGATCGCTACAATCGTGCCATGGTATCTCCTCAGCCCCGGGAAATGCTCATGGCCTACTTCGGGTTATGGCAGTTGGCCACACTCGGCGGATGCGCCCCGGACTGCGAACTGGAGATCGGGGCCGATCGCCAATGGCGGATCATGGGGCCGGACGGCCTTGGCATTGTCGTCGAACCTTCGCCCGACTTGACCCGGGTCGTCACCAACCGATACGAAGTGCTCATCGTCTGACTACGGACTGGAGCAGCCGCGCCCCGTCCGCCCCCCATCTCGGACTGATCTTTTCTACTGGACAGGCGGCGCCCTGGATATAATAGGCATCAACATCCTCCAGGAACGATAGCTTTCGGCATTGAGGCTCGATATGCGCGTCCTGTCCAGATTCCTCCTTCCCGGGATTCTCGCCCCGCTGATGCTGGTCAGCGGGTGTGGGGGCGGCGGTGGCGCTGCCCATTCCGGAAGTCCGACCTTCAGCATCCTGGCGCCCGCGGCGGTGACGGCCGGCGACCAGAAGACCGCCTCGGCCACGCTCATCCAGGGGGCGACCTACCTGTGGGCCATCCAGAACGGGACCATCACGACCGGCAACCAGACCGCCAGTGTGCAATTCACCGCGGGTGCCCCCGGAACGTTGACGCTTTCCTGCACCGCCTCCAGCGGAGGCTCTGAGGCCAGTGCCAGCGTCCAGATGAATGTCCTGCCTTTGCCGCGGATCAATTCCTTCCAGGCCAGGCCTGCCTCCATTTCGGTGGGCGGCAGCACCCAACTGTCGGCCGACTTCGCCGACGGCACCGGAGTGGTCCAGCCCGGCAACCACGCCATCACCAGCGGGACTCCCCTCACCGTAAGCCCCGCGACCGACACCATCTATACCCTGACGGTCACCAACGCCGCCGGCGGCAACGCCACCAGCGCCATCCTGGTCCACGCCGGGGGCCCCGCCCTGGCCATCACCGCCCCATCCAGCGTCTATGCCGGCCAGGCCGGCAACGTGGCCAGCGTGCCGGCCCAGGACGGGGGAACCTACGTCTGGTCCATCACCAACGGGACGATCACCACGGGCGCGGGCTCCGACCAGATCACCTTCACCGCCGGAACCTCGGGGCAGGTCCAGCTGAACTGCATCGCCACCGACGCGGCGGGCACGGCCAGCGCCTGGGGCAGCGCCACCCTGGCCATCATCGTCGGCCCCCCCAGGATCAGCAGCTTCCTGGCCAATCCGATCAGCATCACACCCGGCCAGGCCAGTGTGCTCTCCTGGTCGGTCGACGGCGCCACCAGCATCAGCATCGCCCCGAGCCCGGGCGCAGTCAGCGGCACCAGCGTCGCCGTGTACCCGACCACCTCCACCGGCTACACCCTGACCGCCAGCTACGGCAGCTACACCGCGACGGCGGTGGCGACCGTCACGGTCACCACCCAGTCCGCCTATGCGGCGGGCTCCGCGGGCGCCGCCGCCGGCTACTGGCGCGACGGCACCTGGGTGGGCCTGCCCGCCCTCGCCGCCGATCAGAGTTCCGAGGTCTACGCCCTCGTCCTGGCCGGCGGCGATGTCTACGCCGCCGGCTTCAGCCGCTACGCCTACGCGGGCCAACCGGGCTTCAACGATGTCCCGGGCTACTGGAAAAACGGGAACTGGGTCGGCCTGGCCGCCGCCGATGGGTTGGTCAAGGCCCTGGCGGTATCCGGGGGGCATGTCTACGCCGGGGGCTCCAACTACAATGTGCCGGGCTATTGGCTGGATGGCGGCTGGACCAGCCTCTCCAGCGCCGGCGAGGTCACCTGCCTGGCCGTTTCCGGCGGTTCCCTCTACGTCGGGGGCTACGACCTGAGTTCCGGAGTTTCGGCACCCGGCTACTGGCGGGACGGGACCTGGAACGCGCTCCCGCTCCCGCCCGGCGGCACCGGGGTCACCGCCACCGCCCTGGTGGCGACCTCAGGGGCGGTATACCTCGCAGGCTACAGTTACACCAGCACCGATGCCCAGATCCCCGGCTATTGGCAGGACGGCGCCTGGGTCGGCCTCGCCCTTCCGGCGGGTACCAGCAGCGGGATGGCCAGCGCCCTGGCCGTGGCCGGCGGCGAAATGTTCGTGGGCGGCTGGGTCAGCGGCGCGACCCAGGGCGCCGTGCCCGGCTACTGGCGGAACGGGACCTGGGTCGCACTCGCCCCGCCCCCGGGCTCCAGCGGCCAGGGGTCGGTCAGCTCCCTGGCCGTGGCTGGCAATGATGTCTATGCGGCGGGCAGCGTCGGCGCTGCCGGCAGCCTGCGCCCCGGCTACTGGCTGAACGGGATCTGGGTCGGGCTCCCCCTGCCCGCGGGCGCCACCAGCGGTCAGGTCGCGGCCTTCCTGCTCCAGTAGACCCGGAACCGCCAGCACCTCGAAACCCTGGCTTGACCGGGGCGCCCGTGCCGGGCACAAGCAGCCGCAGGGTCGCTCGCGACCCGGCGGCTGCTTGGGTGGGTCGATCGAATCACCAGTACCACCATGTTCCGCCCCTTCGTTACGAAAGGTGCAAGCAAACAACACCTACGCCGAGCACGCAGAGGCCCTGAGGACGCTGAGCGTGCTTCGCTATACCAGGCGCCGCCCCATCCCGCCCAGGCCCTGCCCGCTGGCGCGGGCCGCGACGCTGGCGCGTCGCGCGGCTGGGGGCGCAAGCCCATCCGCATGCAAGCATGTGGTTGGCCCGCGCCCCCAGCCTTGGACGGGCCCGGGCTTGACGCCTTAGGCAAGTCCCGGAACGGGGAACGTCCACTGGTTTCTGGAATCCTATCGCCAGGAGACCCGGAAAACCCCAGACCTGACAAAGTGTGGGAGGATGTCGAGCCCAGGCCCATCAAGGGAGGGACCGTCG
>Ga0316217_10003651_pt1 | contig 17284 bp, 13 predicted proteins | sample 1anoAmetaG_FD_203633 | JGI IMG/M metagenome (GOLD analysis project Ga0316217, IMG submission 203633) | Freshwater microbial communities from Trout Bog Lake, Wisconsin, USA - 1anoA | ecosystem: Environmental > Aquatic > Freshwater > Lake > Hypolimnion/Profundal zone | place: USA: Wisconsin...
GGGCAATGCCTTCACGCTGGGGGCGGGAATCAACTGGGCAATCGGGGCCTGCTTTTACCGCCGCTATACCTGGCGCTCGCCCTACTGGACCCAGATTTTCTGGCAGATCCTCTGGAGTGCCGTGGCGATGACGGTTGCCGTGTTCTGCTTCCATCAGCCGACCGCCACGCGCTGGACTGCGCCGTTGATCGGAGTTCTGGCCTATAACTGGTTCCTTGGAACCGCGCTTTGCTACTGGTGGTGGAGCCAGGCGCTGACGGCTTTGCCGGCCTCGCGCGCCGGGCAGATCGTGTCACTGGTGCCCGTCGTGGCGGTGCTGATGAGCGCGGCATGGTCCGGCGAGCGGGTCAGCACGACGGCCATCGTGAGCATCGTGCTGATTGGCGTTGGCATCTGGCTGACGATGCGCAGCCAGTAGCGAAGGTGCGTGCTGAACCAAACCGCAGCCTATCTCTGCTCTAAAAAGAAGAAGGCCGCCGGATAGCATACCGGCGGCCTGAACGTTGTTTGGCGCTGAACTTACGCTTGAGGCGGTTTCTGCTCGCCGGTGGTCGTGGTGGTGTTGGCGCTGGCCGCACTCGTAGTAGTCGGAGCCGCACTGGTTTGGCTGACTTCCGGTTTCGCCGCGTTCTTGAAACCGCGGATCGCTTCGCCCAACCCCTTGCCCAATTCCGGGATCTTCTTCGGGCCGAAGACAAAAATCGCGATGATGATGATGATGAGCAGATGGGTGGGCTGAAACAGACCTTCAAACATTGTGGTTCACCTTTTTTTGGCGGATAACGGCACGTTACGCAAACAACCAACTGCTGTCAACCGACTTTGCATCTGGGCCTAGTATACCGCTTTCCTGGAAGGGTTTCCGCAGCTATTCCGCTTCGTGCCGCCGGCCAATCCTGCCTAATTCAGAAGGGGCCGCCGATACCGGCGGCCCCTTCTGAATTAGGCCTGCTCCTTACGAACCTTTTTGCGGGCGCGCTTGCGGGCCAGAGCTTCCTTGACTCGCGCCTTTTCTCCCGGCTTGAGATAGTAGGAGTGGCGCTTGACTTCCTTGATGATGTCTTCCTGCTGCACCTTGCGCTTGAAGCGGCGCAGGGCGTTTTCCAGAGACTCACCATCCTGAAGACGAATTTCAGCCAATCGTTTCACCCCCTCCCGCTGCGATGGCCACCATCCATTACCATGCGGACGGGCGGCCGAAGGTTCGAAATCCTTTCTTTTCCCAGACAATTGCGGCCGGTACGCGGCCCTGCCAGGTCGGCAATGAAGGACTTCTCAATCGCTGCCGATAGATTATCACAGCCGGAGGCCGTGCGCCGCCTAACCCTCTGTTCACAGCGGGTTAAGCGACCAAGCGGAGCGGAGAGCACTTGACCGGTAGCCCTTCCGGGCCGCATTCTACTGACTACCATATCCTCTTCGGCGGCAAGAATTTTTGTGATTATCGACACTAGCATCGACAATTTGCGCGCCAGCCTCCACCGTCGCATTCGCCGCGACCTGTTCCACTTGCCGAAAGCCGGCCTTTTGACGGCCCGCACAGTTTCCAAGCCGCTGACGATGGCGATTCGCGATCTTGCCATTGACGGCATGCTGGAGACCGAGGAGCGCTACCGTGCCGCCAAGGCAAAGCGGCTGTATTACCTGTCGATGGAGTTCCTCATCGGCCGCTGCCTGGGGGATGCGCTTTGTAACCTGCGCATGACGGAATCCGCCCGCCAGGTGCTGGCGGAGTTGGGGATCAACCTCGAGGACGTGCTAAACCTGGAACCGGATGCCGGACTGGGAAACGGCGGCCTGGGAAGGCTGGCCGCCTGTTACATGGAGTCGATGGCGACGCTGGGCATGCCGGGAGCCGGCTATGGAATTGACTACGAGTACGGCCTGTTCCGGCAGGAGATCGTCGACGGCTACCAGCGCGAGCAACCCGACCGCTGGCACAACGCCGCCCTGCCCCTGTTTGTCGAGAGCCCGGAAGATCCTTACCTGATTCCCGTCTACGGCTACATGGAGCATACCCGGGATTCCCAGGGCAGGCTCAAGCGCACCTGGGTGAAGCCCAACAGCATCATCGGCGTGGCGCACGATCTGCCGGTGGTGGGTTACCGCGGCGAAACCGTCAACTTCCTGCGCCTGTTTTCCGCCCGCTCGCCGGAGGACTTCAACCTCGACAGCTTCAACCAGGGCGATTACATCCGCGCCGTCGAAAAGCGAATTGCCCACGAGAACATCTCGCGCGTGCTCTATCCGTCCGACGGCGTGAGCGTGGGCAAGGAACTCAGGCTTTTGCAGGAGTACTTCCTGGTAGCTTGCGCCATGAAGGACATCGTGCGGCACACCATCAGCGTCGAAGTCGGCTGGGACGACCTGCCATCGCGAGCCGCCGTGCAGATGAACGATACCCACCCGAGCCTGGCCGTGGTCGAGTTGATGCGCACCCTGGTGGACAACTGCGAAATGGAGTGGAACCACGCCTGGGAGATCACTACCGCCACCTTGAGCTACACCAATCACACCTTGATGCCCGAGGCGCTGGAGAAATGGCCCGTGTCGCTGCTGCAGCGCGTTCTGCCCCGGCACACGGAGATCATCTTCGAGATCAACCAGCGGCTGCTGGAGACGGTTTCGCGCAGCTGGCCGAACGATGTGGACCGGCAGCGGCGGATGTCGATCATCGAGGAAGGCAGCGGCAAGCAAATCCGCATGGCCAACCTGGCCATTGCCGGCAGCCACGCGATCAACGGCGTATCCGAGTTGCACTCGGAGCTGCTGAAAAGGACGCTGGTGCCCGACTACGCCGAACTGTGGCCCGAGCGTTTCAGCAACAAGACCAACGGCGTGGCTCCGCGCCTGTGGCTGCTCAAGTCGAATCCGCCGCTGGCCGCTCTGCTGACCGAGGCGCTGGGCAGCGAGCGTTGGATTACCGACCTTTCGCTGCTGCGGCGGCTGGAAAAGCGCATCGACGACTCGGCACTGACCGCGCGCATCATGGAAGTGAAACACCAGAACAAGCTTCGCCTCGCCAGTGTTATCAAGGACCTGACGAACATCGTGGTCGATCCGGCTTCCCTGTTTGATGTGCATATCAAGCGAATCCACGAATACAAGCGGCAGCTGCTGAACTTGATGCGCATCATCCACGAGTACCTGCGGCTGGTGGAAGATGGCGGCGAGGTGCACGCGCCGCGCACCTACATTTTTGCTGGCAAGGCGGCCCCGGGCTACTGGGCGGCCAAACAGATCGTCAAGCTGATCCATAGCGTGGCCAACGTCGTGAACCGCGATCCGCTGGTGAAGGACCGGATGAAGGTGGTGTTCATCCCCGATTATCGGGTGTCGCTGGCCGAGGTTATCGTTCCGGCCGCCGACCTGAGCGAACAGATTTCAACCGCCGGCACGGAAGCCTCCGGCACCGGCAACATGAAGCTGGCGATGAACGGCGCGCTGACCATCGGCACCCTGGACGGCGCCAACGTAGAGATTCGCGAGGAGGTCGGCGAGCAGAACATCTACATCTTCGGCCACACGGCTGAGGAGTTGCAGCATATGCGCGACCTGCACAGCTACATCCCGCGGACCCTCTACGAGACGCTGCCGGTCCACCGCCGGGTAATGGATGCGCTGGTTTCCGACCGTTTCTGCCGTGAGCAGCCCGGGCTGTTCGGCTGGATTTTCTACTCGATTCTCGATCAGGGGGACCGCTACTTCCACCTGGCCGACCTGACCAGCTACCTGCAGGTGAGCGAATTCGCGGAGAACGAGTTCACCGACACTGAAGTCTGGTCGCAGAAGGCGCTGCTCAACATTGCCCGGATGGGCAAGTTCTCCAGCGACCGAGCGGTCTCGGAGTATGCCCGGGACATCTGGAATGTGAAGCCGATCCTGCCCCCGGCGTAACGTTCACCGATCGCCGAAAAAATTTACGGGCTGTGCCTTTTCCCGCGTTCACAGGGAACGCCGAGGCACAGCCCGTTTTAACCTCTCCATCTCCAACCGGACCCCAGCCGGGCCATCTGCACAGCCCTCAAGGACTGGATCCGTCCGTATTAGAGCGCCCCCCCTGCCAGCCACTTCTTCATCTTGGCGTAGAGAGCCTCGACCTCGGGTCCCTTCAGTCCAGGCATATCCTTCTTCACCGGATAGCCGATCTTGCTCTGCAAATAGGCCAGATGGCGATAGCCGACCGGGAACTGCTGCAGCAGACTCTGGTCGAGCTTCATCGTCTGGGAAGGATCGAGCGGATCGAGCCGGTCCTTTTCGTAAATGGGCTGGCGCAGCACCAGGCCCCAGCGGCCTTCACGCTTCTCCCAGAAATCGGCAAAGCGACCGGTACAGACCACGTCGCACTCAACGCCGTCCACCTTGTCGCGTTGCGAGATGGTCATCTTGGTCTGGGAAATCGCGCGGTTACCCTCAACCTCCACCACACATCCGCCCAGGAAGTGCAGGATGCTGACGCCGCGGTTCCAGCCATCGATGCTCATCTTGAGAAAATGATCGGCGTTGCCCTGCGTCCAGGTCGCCATCATGTGGCCATCGTCGTGCCAAACCGAACGAAAGCGCTCCCAATCACCGGAGTCGCGCCACATCGCCCAGTTCTCGATCAGTTGCCGGATTGTTAAGACGTCTTCGTTCATGGGTCTCGCTCCAGAAGGACAGTAATAAAAAATTCGGGCCGGCATCCCGGCCCGAAGGTACCCTACCACATTTTGCTTAGTGCGCAGTCGCCATTCCCTTGGAACCCTTGACCGATTTTATCGCCGGGAACTTATATGGGCCTTGGCTGGACTGGATGATGATGGCAATCGCCAGCAACACTTCCATGATCGTCAAACCGGTGCCATAGCTCTTGGTCAGCTGGAACGACCAGCCCATGATGTTGCCGCCGACGGCGTTGGCCACCAGTACCCAGGCAAAGGCAACGCCATGCAGAGCGCCGAAAGCGCGCGTGCCGAAGTAGCGGGAAAGGATGTAGGCCACCAGATCGATCTCGGCGCCCACGCCCATGCCCAGCAGCATGGCACCCAGCAGCGGAGCGTTGCCGCCCAGCTTGAATCCCAGAATCGCAATACCCACCATTGGGCAGGCCAAGAAGAAGACCACCACCCACGCCGCATAGACCCGATCCAGCAGCCAGCCGGCGATGATGCGGCCGACGATCAGGGCAAAGCCGCCCAGGCTCATGGCAAACACCGCGGTGCCGATCTTGATGCCGCGGTCGGTCAACATCGGAACGGTGTGGATCATCGTGCCGTTGATAGCGGTCTGGGCGCAGAAGAAGGCAAAGCAAAGGCCCCAGAAGCGGAAGGTCCGAAGGGCCTCGCCGTACTCCATGCCGGGCCGGTTTTCAATTTTCGCCGCGCTGATCTTGTTCCTGCGAGCCTCTTTGACTTCATCCGTTTCACGGAACCACAAGGACACCGGGATGACGCCCAGGATGATGATGGCGATGCCGATTCCGACGTACCCCGTCCGCCAGCCGTAGTTGGTCAGCAGGTAGCGAGAGTACTGCGGCAGCAGCACGGTGCCGGCACCCACGCCCGCCATGGCGAGGCCCAGAGCCAGTCCGCGCTTGTCGTCAAAAGCCGCAGAGATCATCTTGGAGTATGCCGTCGGCGTCTGCCCGGCGCCGACGAAACCCTGAATGCCGAACAGGACGAACATCAGCGTCACCGACGAGGTCAGCAAGGACAGCGAAGCAGTGGCAATTGCGAAGAGCGCGAGGAAAGGCAGCAGCACGGCGCGGACGCCGAGCTTGTCCATCAGCCGGCCCAGAAAAATAATACACACTGCCGTCAGGATGTTCGTCATGCCCATGCCGCTGGCAATGACGCCGCGACCCATGTGCAGGGATTCCGAAATGGGCTTGATGAAGATACCGGTTACAAAAACTTCGACCGCACCCTGTCCGGCGATCAGGGCGAGGAAAGATGCCACGACAATCCACCATCTGCTCTTAAACATGAAGACGCTCCCTCTCCATAACACAGCTTAGTTTTCAAAAACTGCGAAACCACCAGCAAAAACCCGCGATTGACAGGCCCGAAAATCCACTCTTACTCCCGCAAACCGGGCGGTCAATCCAGGTTGGAATCCGGCAGCGCCCCGGGAAACCTATCGGCCCTGGGCACCAGGCTGCCAGCTACCTGCAAGACGCGAAATCGCACTCTGCTTTGCGGTCCGCAGGCGCATTCTTCGTCAATCATGTTCCCCATGCGCGCGCCCAAAGCGCCGCCGTGGGGCATAAGGACAGGTATCGGTATTAGAACCGGAGCATAGCCGCCAGTGTGCAGCATGTCAATAAGGAAGTTACCCGGAAGGGGCTGGAAAAACGGGGCTTTTCCCGCATTTCAGCCGGCCCGCAGCCCACGCACGCGCTGCCTCCGCTACGTGACGAATGTCACATCGCGCTTGTGTCACCCGCCGGGATAATAGGTTTACGCCACTGCCGACACTTGGGGTTCGTCCGGCAAATATAATCGAAGCGGCTGCAAACGCCTGATGGCGGACGTGCCGTGTCCTTGGCCGGACACGCGAACAACCGCCAGTCCTTTGCCGGACGGATGCCGCCAATTCACCTGAATCGGGATGGACTATGTACCGAATCGTGGAAGCTCGACCCTTGGGCCGCAACATCAAGCTTTTCGAGATTGAAGCGCCCCGCATTGCCAGGAAGCAGCGGCCCGGGCAATTCGTTATTGTCCGCCTGCACGATAACGGCGAACGTGTGCCTCTGACCATCGAGGGTTCCGATGCGAAAAAAGGCACCATCACCCTGGTGGTCCAGTCGATGGGTAAAACGACGCACCTGATGAATATGCTTGAGACTGGCGACGCCATTCTGGACGTCGTGGGGCCGCTGGGCAAGCCGTCGGAGATCGAGCGCTACGGCACCGCCGTGGTGATCGGCGGCAGTGTCGGCACGGCCATTGCCCTTCCCGTAGCCCGCGCGCTCAAGGAGGCTGGCAATCACGTCATCGGCATCACCGGCTCGCGCAACAAGGATTTGCTGGTCCTTGAGCATGAACTGCGCGAGGCCAGCGATGAGACCTTCGTGATGACCGACGACGGCAGCTACGGCGAGCAGGGACTGGTAACCAAGAAGCTCCAGGAGTTGGTGGATACCCGCCAGATTGACTACGTGCTGGCCATCGGCCCGGTGCCGATGATGCGGGCGGTCGCTGAGGTCACCAAGGGCAGGAACATCAAGACCGTGGTCAGCTTGAACTCGATCATGGTGGATGGCACGGGCATGTGCGGCGGCTGCCGCGTGCTGGTCGGCGCCAAAAACGAGTTTGCCTGCGTGGACGGTCCCGAATTCGACGCCCATCGGGTCAATTTCGAGGTACTGATGCAGCGCAACAACATGTACCGCGACAAGGAGCAATTCTCCTTGAACGAATTTCTGGCCAACCCGCAGGCCGAGGTGGACAAAGTGCGCGAGGCCTGCCGCCTGCGCGAGATGGAAGAAAAGGCCGTGGCGGAGGCTTCCCATGTCTAACAACAATCAGATGCTCAACCGCGACCGCATGAAGATTCAACGGCAGCAGATGCCGGAACAGGAATCCGCCGCCCGCGCGCGCAACTTCCTCGAGGTCAACCTCGGGCTTCCCGAGGAGCTGGCCAAGATCGAGGCGCATCGCTGTATTGAGTGCGCCAAGCCGAACTGCATCTCAACCTGCCCGGTGGGCGTGGACATCAGGAAATTCCTGGACCTGATCCTGGCGGGAGACTACCTGGGCGCTGCTGCCAAGATCCGCGAGGACAATGCCCTGCCCGCCGTGACGGGCCGCGTCTGTCCCCAGGAGGACCAGTGCGAAGGCGGCTGCGTGCTGGGCAAGAAAGGCTCGCCCCTTGCCATCGGCTACCTCGAACGCTTTGTGGCGGACTACGAACAGGCGACCGGCAAACTGGGCATGCCTCCCATCGCCGCGCCGACGGGTAAGAAAGTAGCCATCGTCGGCAGCGGTCCTTCCGGCCTGAGCTGTGCCGGCGACCTGATCCAGAAGGGACACAAGGTCCGCGTCTTCGAGGCCCTGCACGAGATCGGCGGTGTGCTGCTCTACGGCATTCCGGAGTTCCGCCTGCCCAAGGCCATCGTGCGCCAGGAAGTCGACAATATGCGGCGCATGGGCGTCGAGTTCGAGACCAACGTCGTCGTCGGCAAGACGATCACGATCGATGAACTGATGCAGAACGAGGGCTACGACGCAGTGTTCATCTGCACCGGCGCCGGTCTGCCGCAGTTCCTCAACGTTCCCGGCGAGCATCTGAACGGCGTCTACTCGGCCAATGAGTTCCTCACCCGTGTCAACCTGATGCGGGCCTACAAATTTCCCGAATACGATGAACCGGTTTACGACTGCCGCGATCGCGACGTGGTGGTCGTCGGCGGCGGCAACACGGCGCTGGACGCGGTGCGCACTTCGCTGCGGCTGGGTGCGCGTTCGGCCTCCATTCTGTACCGCCGCACCGAGGTGGAGATGCCCGCTCGCGTGGAGGAGGTTCACCACGCGCAGCAGGAGGGCGTCAACTTCCAGTTCCTGGTCAATCCGGTCAAATTACTCGGCGACGAAAAGGGCTGGTTGCAGGCAATCAAGTGCGTCCGTATGGAACTGGGCGAACCCGATGCTTCCGGCCGGCGGCGGCCGGTAACCATTCCCGGCTCCGAGTTCACGATGCCGGTTTCGGTGGCGATCATCGCGGTGGGCACCACGGCCAATCCGCTCATCCAGTCCACTACACCCGACCTGGCGATCAACAAGTGGGGCTACATCGTGGTGGATCAGGAGACGCAACGCACCTCCAAGCAGGGCGTCTTTGCCGGCGGCGACATCGTCACCGGCGGTGCGACCGTGATTCTGGCGATGGGCGCGGGCCGCAAGGCGGCCAAGTGCATCCATGAGTATCTGAGCACAGGAAGCTGGGAGCCGTCCAGGAACCTGCCCGTCCTTAAGTAACTGCGGAAACTCCCAAAACAAAAAGCCCGGTCCCTCTGGACCGGGCTTTCGCTTTCATCCACTCAACCATGACAATGCCGGGTGCCCCACCCTAACGCGCCTGATTTTGGCTCGTTAGGGTGGGGGTGTTCACCTTGCTCTTGCCCCAAGCACCTTCCGGGTACACCTTGTCTACCCAATGTCGGCGTCCTATTTGCCGGGTGCCCCACCCTCACGCGCCTGATTTTCGCGCGTTAGGGTGGGGGTGTTGACCTTGCTCTTGCCCCAAGCACCTTCCGGGTACACCTTGTCTACCCGATGTCGGCGTCCTATTTGCCTGCGGCGACTCTCCTGCCGGCTTTCATCTCCAGGCAGGCAAGGGCTTTCGCCACCACATCGTCGGTGGTCAGCCCAAAACGCTTCACCAGGTAGGGGAACTTTTGGACAACGCCGAACTCATCGTTCACGCCCACGGCCTTCAATGGCACCGGACAGTGCTCGGTGATGACTTCGGCGATAGCCGAACGCAGACCGCCGATGATGTTGTGGTTCTCGCAGGTGACGCAGGCGCCGGTCTTGCGCACCGATTTCACCACCGTCTCCACATCCACCGGCTTGATGGTGTGAACGTTGATGACCTCGGCCGAGATTCCTTGCTCGGCCAGCCTGGTGGCCGCCTCCAGGGCCTGATTGACCATGAAGCCGGTGGCAAATAGGGTTATGTCGTTGCCTTCGCGCAGCAGATCGGCCTTGAAGAGATCGAACTCGTAGTCGTCGCCAAAGACCACGGGCGACAGCTTGCGGAAGAGGCGCATGTAGACCGGCCCGTCGTAGGCGACGAGTTTGGGCAGCGCCTTGGCAACCTGCACGGCATCGACGGGCTCAAAAATCACCATGCCCGGAATGCTGCGCATCACGCCCACGTCCTCAAAACTCATATGAGTTCCGCCGTTCAACTCCGCGGCCACGCCCGGATCGGTTCCCACGATCTTCACGTTGCGCCTTGCGTAGGTAATCGAGATCGTCACCTGGTCGCAGATGCGCCGCGTAGCGAAGGGAGCGAAGGTGGTAATGAACGGAATGAAGCCGTAAGATGCAAGGCCGGCGATCGACGCCATGTTCGCTTCCGCCACCCCTACGTTAAAGGCCCGCTCCGGGAAGCGTTTCCTGATGTGGCTCACGCCGTTGGCCTTGGACAGATCGGCGTCCACCAGCAAGATGCGCTCGTCGGCGGCCATCAACCGCTCGAGTTCGGCGCCAAAGGCCGCTCTCATCTCAATGTTGTCAGGCATCCTTTGGCCCCCCAAGCTCCTGCAGCGCCAACTGCCACTGCTCCTTGCTGACCGGCATATTGTGGCTGCCCGTCCCGGCGGCCTCGGCAAAACTGACGCCTTTGCCCTTGACCGTGTTCAGGATGATCATCGTGGGCTTGCCCGTGAGCGTCTTGGCCTTGACCACGGCATCATCGACCTGGGCGGCATCGTGCCCGTCCGGAACATTGATGACGTGCCACCCGAAGGCCGCCCACTTGTCGACGAGCGGGTCTAATTGGTTGATCTCGGCGATGGAGCCGTCGATCTGCAGCTTGTTGTAGTCGCAGAAAACGATCAGGTTGTCGAGCTTCTGGTGAGCGGCAAACATGGCGGCCTCCCAGATCTGGCCTTCCTGGCTCTCGCCGTCACCGATCAGGGCATAGATTCGCGCGCCGTCTTTCTTAAGGCGCGAGCCGAGAGCAATGCCTACCGCGCAGGACAACCCCTGCCCGAGCGACCCGGCGGTCATATCCACGCCCGGCGTGCGCACCATGTCGGCGTGGCTGGGCAGCGTAGTGTCCGGCTGGTTCAGCGTGTGCAGAAGGTCTTTCGAGAAATATCCCTTATCAGCCAGAATCGAATACAGCGTGGGGCCAGCGTGTCCCTTGGAGAGCACAAAGCGATCGCGGCCCTCCAGCTTCGGGTTCCTGGGGTCGATTCGCAGATGCTTGTAGTAGAGCACCACAAGCGCTTCGACCACTGAGAGGCTGCCGCCTACATGGCCCACGCCCAGATGTCCGATAGCGTCCATCGTAAGATAGCGGATTTCGCGGCACTTCTCTTTCATTGCCGCGGCTTCGTCTCTGTCCACCGATGCACCTCCCCGTTCTTGCAGAGCGCTAAAAGCGCCCCACCCGGCGTAGCCGCGTGGGGCGCCCTGGTTGCGATTTGACTCGTCCTTTTTGCCGGCAGCCGCCGGCCGGTGCATCAGCTACGGATTGACAACGACTTTCATGGCGCCGTCGAGGCGATTGACGAAGGTATCCATCGCCTTGCTGAATTCCTCGATCGGGAAAACGTGGGTGATGAGGTCCTTAACGTTGATCTTGCCCTGACCCAGCAGCTCCAGCACCTTCTCGGAGGCGTTGGGGTTGGCGCGCGATCCATAGACCGTGATCTGGTTCATGACCATCGTCTTGTACGGGATCGGCATTTCGTCCACGGTGGGCAGCGATACAAAGGCCACCCGGCCGTTCTTGCGGCATACCCGCACCGACTGGACGACGCACTCCGGCGAACCGGCGCATTCAAAGACTTCGTGTACGCCGAGGCCGTCGGCGATTTCACGCACGGCCGCCACTACGTCCTTGACCTTTTCGATATCGACAACGCAGTCGGCGCCCAGCTTCTTCGACAGTTGCAAACGCTCGCGGCGGCCTACCATGATCGTCCGGCTGCCCATCGACTTGGCGATCTGGGCGGCAAAGATGCCGATCGGACCCGGGCCGAAGGTTGCCGAGAAACCGCCCGGCGTTATGCCCGTCAGCCGAATGGCCTGCAGCGCCGTGCCCGCTGTATCCACCAGCGAGCCCTCTTCGAAGCTGACGTTGTCGGGCATCTTCGTCAAGGCGCGGGTGTTGTAGGCGTTGTATTGCGCGTACGAGCCCTGATAGGTGAATCCATAATGGCGGTGTCCGGCGGCCACTTTGCCATAGTTCATGCAGAGGTTGTAGAGGCCGGCCTTGCAATTGGGACAAACGCCGCAGCCGCAGTGTGCTTCTCCGGCAACCCTGTCGCCCACCTTGAAGGTGGTAACCTGGGAACCGATTTCCACCACTTCGCCGGCCCACTCGTGACCCGCGATCGCCGGGTAAGCCGGTGGCCAGCCGAAGCCGCGATATCCGCCAGCGAAAACCTTGGGATCGGAGCCGCAGATCGCGGCGGCTCTCACCCTCACCAGGACCTCGTTCGGCGCCGGCTTGGGGATATCAACGATTTCGACCCCGTATTCGTTGGGGCCGCGCATGACTACTGCTTTCATCTGCTCGCTCATGATTCCACTCCTCCATTTTCAACCTGTGCGGCGGGCCCGAAGGCCTGGATAGCAACCACTGAGACCCCGTCACGCGTCCTGTGCGGGGAGCGCGTGACGAGGAAAACAAACGAGCGACCCGACCGGCTAGAAAATCCCGATCTTGTGCAGTTCGTGGATCGACTTCCAACCGGGGCTCATCGGCTCCTTCAGGCACCCCTCAAGCTCTTCCTTCGTGCGGAAGGTGAACTTGTCAAGCGGCGGCACCTGTCCCGGAGGATAAGAGGCCAGAATTTCATCGACCATCAACGTCAGGTACTTCAGGATGGCGGCAATGGGGCGCTTCGCCTTGGCAGCGGTGCCCCGCGAAGGATAGCCGACCACCGCTTCCGGCGTGCCGAAACGCTCGATAGCATTGTGACCTTCGGCCTGAGCCCAGCCATGAGGACGGCGCAGGGAATCGACCGAAGTGTCAAAGTGGGCGCCGAGCGTGAAGTTCTTGCCTTGGGCATCGACCACGACGCTCATGTCGAGCATGCCCGGGAACAGCAGCAGTCCAACCGAGGTCTCGGCTTCGTCGGCGTGGATGAACTCGGTCGTCATGGAGTGGTCCTTCGGGTTCGGGTAGAAGAACTCGCGGACCGCCTTGTGCCACTCAATGACGGCAACGAATGCCGGCAGTTCAAAGCGCTTGAAGAACTCCTGCACGGCCGATTCCAGCATCCAGAGGTGCCCATGGTTGTTCACCAGGATGATCTTGCGGAAGCCGTCGTCCCACAGTCCGGCCAAAGTGTAGATGACCGTCTCTTTGACCGCTTCTTCCGAAAGCATGACGGTGCCGGCCATGCCGATGTGATGATACGGATGCCCGCCGTAGTTCAGCGGAGGCAGCGCCAGCGCCACTTCCCGACCCTGCTTCGCGGAATAACGCCGCACGCCTTCGCAAATCTGCGTGCACATGAAAGTATCAAGACCGGAATTGGCGTGAATGCCGTGGTTCTCGGTGCAGCCGATGGAAACCAGGCAGACATCGTTCTTCTTGCGCTTCTCAACCACCTTAACGCGGGGGGTGTTCTGGATGTAGCAACCCGGCTTGCCCAGCTCGGAATCGCCGGGGACTCCGTAATCAGCCAGAATCTTGTCAATTTCCGCTTCGGAAGCGTCCCAAATCGCCTTCTTCAACCGGCCCACATTGGTGTTCTCAAAAACAATGTGCGAGCACTCAGTTGTTAGCCATCTCGGTTCTGCCATTGAGTTTGCCCTCCTACGGGTTTGCGTCATAGTACGGAATGCAGCAAGGATCGGCGTGCCTCTATCGAAATACGTGCCAGCCATGCCGTAACAATTGATGGCCTCAGGAGGCAGGAGATCGCATCGCCGGGGGTCCAATGAACTCGGCGGCGACGCAGGTCACCCCACCTGCCTCAGCCTGGTCAAATGGTTGGCGTCGGTCAGAGTACCACGATACCGCTCGGAAGGATTCGTTTTTTTAATAGCGGATGCACCCGGGTCAGCCTGATTAAGCACTCCACCTTAGGAGTCCTTGAAGCTACCACTGGTAAAGCCTCCCCCGGGCGAGTCGAGTCCCGGCGGAGGCCCCAGAGGATGCAGTCAGACCATAGGTGTTATCCGCACCCTTGCACAAGCAAAACCAGCGCCTCCCCGCCGTCCTGAGGGACGGCAGCAAAGCGCTGGTCGTGGTTTCCAAGACTACGATCTCTTGTCCTGCCAGCCCGCTCCGAGATCATGGGCGAGCCGCCACCCACGGCTGCTTACCCGAGAGGCTTCAGCTTGCCTTGCGTCGGGATATTCGTGAAGTGGATGTTGTCCACAACTTGCAGTTCATACTTGTACTTCTTGCCGCGCACCCACTGGCCGCCGACCAGAGGGGTCTTGCTGACGTTCTTTACGGGAGTGCCGGTCCACTGCACGTGACCGACGATCGTTTCCATGTTGGTAGCCGCGATGGCGTCACGGATCGCAGCCGGCGAATTGATGTTCTTGCAACGCTTCAGGACGTTTGCCGCCACCTCGAACAGGGCATGCTTGAAGCCCGTGGGCTGGGTCCACTGCTTCTTGGTGACCCTTTCGTATTCATCGCAGAACTGCTTGGCAGTCTGGCCGTTGAGGCTGGACTTGAACGGGTGGTTAGGCGTCCACCACACTTCCGTGCTCAAGCCTTCGCCACGGTCGCCGAGCGCGTTCAGGGCCGACGGGAAGAGCAGTGCCTTTGCCATGGTCAGAATCTTCGGCTTGAAGTTCTGCTGGGCCGCCTGGCTCCAGAAAGTGACAAAGGCGGGCGGCGGCAGAACGCCGGTCACAATCTCGACCTTGGCGCTCTTGAACTTGGAAATCTGGGCCGAAAAATCATTGGTGAAGACCGGGAAACGGCCTGAATCGACCAGCGTAAAGCCCTTCTGCGCCAGCACCGGCGGGAATCCCAACTTCGGGTCTCCGAAAGCGTTGCCGTCGTTGTCGTTGCCCCAGAGCGCGCCCACGACCTTGTTCGTCGGCACCGTCAGCCACATATCCGTGAACAGCTCAGACATGTCTTCGGCACCCCAGAAGAAGTGGTAAGTCCAGTTGTAGCCCTTGTCCGGTGCCTTGCCGCCGCGGAAGTAATAGGGCTGCCACGGAGCGTCGGTGGTGATGCAGGGAACGCTGTCCAGTTCTGCCTGGGAGGCCACCGGGACCACAGTTTCCGGCGTGTTGGCGGTCATGATCAGATCGACCTTGTCGGACTTGATCAGCTGCGAGGTTACCTCGGAGGCGCGGTTCGGGTCCGACCGGCTGTCCTTCACGATGATCTGGATGGGGTGAACGTTGCCGTTGATTTCCAGGCCATTGGCCCATAGCTTGTTAATGTTGCCGAAAACGAAATCGTCAGCTTCGGCAAATTCGGCGAGCGGACCAGTCTTCGGGCTCACGAAACCGATCTTGATCGGGCGGCCCGCCGCGGCGAAGCTGTGGGTAGACAGGATGCTGGGCGCGGCCGCAGCAAATACCGCAGCGGCTGCCGTCGTCTTGATGAATTTACGCCGCGAAGGATTGCCCAGAGTCTCTTGCATTGAATCGAGCTTCTTCATGCTGTTCTCCTTGTTAAAACCCTTCTGAATTGCTGACAGAGATTCACGCGCCAGGGCCGTTAGTCCTCCCGCCCGCCAATGCCGGCTGGGAGCAACAAAAAAGCGAGAAGCTCTGCCCCCGGCTATTCAGGTCCGCGCCGGGAGCAGAGCTGGTTGAGGGTTAGAAATAGACGACCATATCCATGGCGGCCATGATCTGGCTCTGCGAAGGCTTGCCGTTCGCATCCGTGCCGAACGCCTTCACGCCGTTGTTGCCGGTCTGCCAATCGTAGCGAATTTCAGGACGCAAACGGAGGTACTTCACCGGGTTGTAGTTGAAGCCGACCGTCGCATCGTTGATCGAACCCTTCACCGCGGTCAAGGGCCACAGGAACATGCCATTGGGGTTGTTGAAGTACTCCATCCGGAAGCCCCAACCCAGCTTGGAAGTGAGCTGGTAGGTGACCGTGCCGTTGACGCCCTTGTAGCTGGCGCCGGTAAACGGGCAGCCGTTCGGCAGTCCGCAATAAGAAAGCGTAACCGGCGGAGGAGCGGCCATAACGGTGGTCGCCTTGCCGTCGCTGCTCATCTTGCCGTAAACGCCTTCACCCACGAATCTCCACTTCTTGTAGTTGTGGGCGACGCTCCACATGTGGCGCTGCTTGGTCTGACCGGTGCGAGCCTGCACCAGGTACAGAGTCTCGGAACCCGGAACGCTGAACCCGCCCGCCGTCGGCATGCCGGCGGCGTTGGTGTGCACGTTGCCGTTGCCGGCGCGGAACGCATAGTCGATCCAGGTGCTCATGTGCGGGCTGCGCCACCGGACTGCACCCGACATCGAGCGCAGGGTGTCGCCGCTGGCGGAATGGAAGGTCTGTTCGCCGTTGTTCAGGCCGAACTCGGCAGCCAGGTAGCCGTTCTTCTCGCTGCGATAGAGATTGACGGAAGCCAGGACGCCCAACACCTGCCAGTTCTCAGAATAGAAAGAGTATGTGTGCGACCAGAAGAAATCCGGTCCAGGACGGACGACCGGGGGAATTTCATAGCCGAGACCGTCGCCGTAACGGCCGGCGGTGATGGCGATGCCCTTCCAGAACGGCAGATACATCTGTCCCCAAACATTCGGGGTGCAGAGGAAATTCTGGCGGTTGGTTGCTGCCAGGCCGGGGTTGGTCGCTCCCGGTTCGTTTACGCCCCAATGTTCATCCCACCCGGTCATGCGGCAGGGCTGTCCGTCGCGGCCATAAACCGTATCAACCTGGAAACCGTAGTCGAACTTGTTCGGCACCGGGCCAGGAGTCGGGGTTACACGCGGGATGATGTTGCTAACGATGTCCCGGTGAATAGTCATCTGGGCCTGGGAGAGCTGGAAGCCAGTGTCACCAGGTTCGCCGTTCGGGTTGTTGCCGCCGCCGGCGCTGCCATTGGCGAATTGAGCCGAAGAATTGCGGTTGTTGTTCCAGGCAAAACCGGCTGAAGCAAAGAAATCAACCTTGATGCCGGTCTGCTTAATGAATTTCTCGCCCACCGTCGCGCGCCACAGTGTGCCTTCCGCGGGCGGTTCGGGCGCCTTGGCAGCTTTAGGCGCATCCGCCTGACCCGCAGTGGCATCAGCGGCAAAGGCCCCGGTTGCAGCAAACAGGCCGATTACCAGTGCAAATATTAAAATCCGTCGCATCAATACTCTCCTCCAGGAAATACATCAGTTGTCGGTTAAACAGCGTCAGAGTGCATTGCCAGATCCGAGCAGCGCAGGCAGCACAGAGTCCACACCCGCTTCTCCGAGCGGGTCGAGATTCGTGACGCGATGCCGTAAATGCGCGCTTTTGGCAGTTTGCCGACTCCACATGGAATAGGTCACAAATCGAAAATTCGGGTCGTCATTACCTATTTCAAGTAGCGGCATCAAATCATATCAGAGTGCCTGTCAAAGTCAACCCCCTTGCGCAACTTCCGTTGACTGGAAAAGCACTAAGGACGGGCGTCGCAGGGGTT
>Ga0316217_10003652_pt1 | contig 17283 bp, 13 predicted proteins | sample 1anoAmetaG_FD_203633 | JGI IMG/M metagenome (GOLD analysis project Ga0316217, IMG submission 203633) | Freshwater microbial communities from Trout Bog Lake, Wisconsin, USA - 1anoA | ecosystem: Environmental > Aquatic > Freshwater > Lake > Hypolimnion/Profundal zone | place: USA: Wisconsin...
GTCATCGCCGGCGAGCGCGTGATGTATGTGGCGGAGACGGGGATGCTGCCGCTGCTCAAACCCGACGGCACGGCGCGGGCCTCGGTGTTTTATGTGGCTTACACGCGGATTGATAAAGCGGAAAGCGGAAAGCGGAAAGCGGAAAGCGGAAACGGCGCGGCGGAAACGAGCGCGCGGCCGGTGACGTTTTGCTTCAACGGCGGACCCGGCTCGGCGTCGCTCTGGCTGCACCTGGGCGCGTTCGGCCCGCGCCGCGTGCAGATGAATGACGACGGTTCGCAGCCCGCGCCGCCGGGCGCGCTGGTGGACAATGAATTTTCCATTTTGAACGTGAGCGACCTCGTGTTCATTGATCCGGTGGCGACGGGTTTCAGCCGCGTGGCGAAGGATGAAAAGGCGGAGCAGTTTTTCGGCGACGCGGGCGATCTGGATTCCGTCGGCGAATTCATCCGGCTCTGGACGACGCGGCACGAGCGCTGGCTCGCGCCGAAATTCTTGTGCGGCGAAAGCTACGGCGTGTTTCGCGCGGCGGGGCTGGCGGCGTATTTGCGCGGCCGCTGCGGCCTGTATTTGAACGGGCTGATCCTCGTTTCCGGCGTGCTGGATTTTGCCACCCTCAGCGGCGGCGACGGCAACGACCTGCCGTATCCGCTGATTTTGCCGGCCTACACGGCGGCGGCGTTTTACCACAAAAAACTGCCGCCGGATTTGATGGCCGACGAGGCCAAGGCGCTGGCCGAGGCGCGGACGTTTGCGCGGAGCGAATATCTGTCCGCGCTCGCGCCGGGCGGCGCGCTCGCGCCGGCGGAACGCCAGAAAATCGCGGTGGAACTTTCGCGGCTGACCGGCCTCACCACGCCGGTGATCGAGGACAACAACCTGCGCGTGGACGCAAGTGTTTTCCGCAAGCAACTGCTGCACGACGAGGGTTTGATTCTCGGCGCCTACGACGCGCGGCTGACCGGGCGCGACGGCGACCCGGCGGCGACCGGCCCGGCGTTCGACCCCGCCAGCGCGGCGGTGATGGGGCCGTTTTCCGCCGCGATGAACGCCTACGTGCGGAGCGAGCTGAAGTTCGAGGACGATTTGCCGTATGAAATATTCGCCCCCGTCCAGCCGTGGCACTACGGTGCGGAAAATAATTTCGCCAGCGCCAGCGACCGGCTCGCCTCGGTGATGAACCAGGAGCCGTTTTTGAAAGTGCTGGTGCTGGGCGGCCGCTGCGATCTGGTCTGCCCGATCGACACGATGCGGCACAGCGTGGACCACATGGCGCTGGCACCGGCGCTGCGGAAAAATGTGACGTTCGCGGAATTTGATGCCGGCCACATGATGTATATCAACCCGCCCGATCTGAAAAAGATGCAGGCGGAAATCGGGAAGTTCATCCAGCCGTAAGCGCCAGGAAAATGGCCTCCAGCGCACCGGTCGCGCCGCTTTGCCGGCGCAGTTCCTCGCGCGTGCCGACGGCGATGAGCCGGCCGTTGAGGAGGATGCCGATGCGGTCGGACATTTCCTCGGCGATGCTCAATTGATGCGTGGACACCAGCACCGTCATGCCCGCCCGCGAGCGCTCCTTCAAAACATCTTTCACAATCCGCGCGTGCTGTGGGTCGAGGCCCACCATTGGTTCATCAATGATAAAAACGTCCGGGTCGTGCAGCAGTGCGGACACGATGGCGATGCGCTGGCGGGTGCCGTGCGAAAGGCCTTCGATCGGCCGGTCCGCAAAATCCGCGAGGTGAAAGCGCGCGACCAGCTCCCGCGCGTTTATTTCGATGCGCGCGGCGTCGAGCTGGAACAACTGGCCGGTGAAGCGGAAGAATTCCCGCGCCGTCAGCTTGTCGTAGAGAAACGGGAAATCCGGCACGTAAGCCAGCCGCCGCCGCGCCTCCAGCGGCTGGGTCTGCACGTCGAAGCCGCAGATGCGCGCCGCGCCGGACGTGGGCTTCATCAGGCCGGTGAGCAGCTTGATGGTCGTCGTCTTGCCGGCGGCGTTCGGGCCGAGCAGCGCAAAAAATTCGCCGGGTGCCAGCGTGAGTGACACGTCATTGACGGCGGTCAGCGCGCCGAATTTTTTCACGAGATGGTCGAATTCAATCATGGCCGGTCCACTCGTCAATCTGGGCGCTAAATTCGCCGGGCAGCTCCACGCGCAAAATTTCGCCGAGCGTGCTCACGTCCACAATCATGGCATGGCCCAGCAGGCTGGTTTCCAACTGATAAACAGGCACGGCCTCGGTGCCAATCTTGACGCGGGTGCGGCGCGCGTCCCACGCCATGGCTTGGGCGGCGGACGGCATGAGTGCCGGCAAATCCACCAAGCCGGCCAGCGCGTCGCCGGCATTGCCGGCAAACGTGCGAAGCAGCGTGGCGGGATTTTCCAGATCGGCCACCGCCAGGTCACGTTCCAACGTCTCGCCGGCGCTAGTGATTTTAACGTGGACGGATTGATTGGTAGCGAGCGCGTGAATTTCCACCAGCGCCTGGTGTGTGGTGACTTTCAAGTTCACTTCCTGCCATTCGCGGGCCGGGCCGAAGCGGAACCGACCGTCAAATTTCAAGCGGTTGGTGAAGTCGCCTAGCGCGACGTTGCCGGCGAGGTGAACCTGGTAGCCGGCATGCGCGACAAACCCCTCCGGCGGCGGGCGGTCGCCGTCGAACGTGGCCATCTGCTGGCCGACGGCGGTGGAAAATTCACAGTAGCCCATGCGGTCGCCATTTTGATAAACGCTCAAGGAGGAGGCATCCGGCGCGGTGAGAATTTTTTTCAAAACCAGCGCGAGGGGCACCGGCGTGTCGCCGCCGCGCACGCCGAATTCCGCGCGCCACAGCAGAAAATTCATCGTCAGCCAGAATGCGGCGATGCCAAGAAAGGTCAGACGCGCGGGCATGGCATATTTACTGCGGCGGCAGGTTCAACGTCTGACCCGCGCGCATTTTTTTGGGGTTGACGCCGGGATTGGCCGCCTCCAGCGCCGTGAGGCTGACGCCGGATTTGCGGGCGATGCTGGCGAGCGTTTCGCCGCTGGTGACGACGTGCGTGCGGCTTTTGACCGGTGGCCGGGCGGGCGTGGTTTTGGCCACTACCGGCCGGAGCGGCGCGGTGTCCGGCGTCGCCGGCAACTGCGGCGTGACATCGTCGGGCACCGGGCTGGTGACGGTGCGCACTGGATTGGTCGCGGCGGCGGACTGCTGGGCGGTGTAGTAAGCGCGCCATTTTTCAACTTCGTCCTGCAGCCGGTGGTATTTTTCGGCGAGGTCTTCCAGTTGTTTTTGCGCGGCGGGCGCGCTGGGCAGCGGCAGCACGTCGGCGGCGAGCTGCTGTTTACAACTATAAATGCGCTGCCGGATGACCTCCGCGTTGTCGGCCTTGGGATTCAGCCGGAGAAATTCCTGGTAATGAAAAATTGCGGCGGCCGGATCCGACACCTTCGTGTCGAACAGGCACGCGAGCTGGAAATGCGCCGCCGCCGACCGCGGATTGACTTCCAGCGCCTCGGTGAACGCCTCGACCGCGCCGGAATAATCCAGCGCGTTCACGCGGCTGCGACCGAGGGTGAAATGCGGTTCCTTCTCCTCGTCCTGCGGACTGGAACTGTCCGGCGAACAACCGCTGACCGCGACCAGCAACGTCGCCGCCAGCGCGCCCCAACTCAACTTGCCCAAAAAAGACATGGAGCGAAACTAAACGAACTTGCCGGCGCGTGCAATGGCAGGTTGCAAACACATCCGACCCCATCGGCCGTGTGGTGACCTGCGGAAGCGCCGAAGAATGTCGTGGAAATCAGCCCAGCCGCACCGACCGGCGGCGGTTGCCCCAGTGGCCGGGGTGTTCTGCAAAGTGCCCGGCAATTTCAAAACCGCAATTGGCGCAGCGGTTTTTTTTCAGCCGCCACTCGCCGAGTTCATAACCGTCCCGCGCAATCAACCGCTCGCCGCAGTCAGGGCACCAAGTGCTGCTGCCCTCGGCGTCGCGGACGTTGCCGGTGTAAATGTAGCGCAAGCCGTGCGCGCGGGCGATGGCGCGGGCGCGCGTGAGCGTCGCGGGCGGCGTGGCTGGTCTATCGAGCATTTTGTAATCGGGATGAAACGCGGTGAAATGCCACGGCACATTGGGACCAAGGTTGGCCGCAAACCAGTCGGCCGCGGCTTCAATTTCCGCCGGGCTGTCGTTTTCGCCGGGAATCAGCAGCGTCGTCACCTCCAGCCACACCGGGGTTGCCTGATGCAAATATTTTAATGTTTCCAGCACGGGAGCCAGTTCGCCGTAGCAATTGCGGTGATAAAATTCCTCGGTGAAGCCTTTGAGATCCACATTCGCCGCGTCCATGTGCTGATAAAATTCCGGGCGCGACTCCTCGGTCATATAGCCGGCGGTGACGGCGACGGGCGCGACTCCAGCTTCACGGCAAGCGTCGGCCACGTCCATCGCGTATTCGGCAAAAACCACCGGATCGTTGTAAGTGAAAGCCACCGACCAACAACCCAGCTTCTGCGCGGCAGCCGCGATGGTTTCCGGTGCCGCCTGATCGGCGAGGCGGTCAAACTCGCGCGCCTTGCTGATGTCCCAGTTCTGACAAAAACGGCAGCCGAGATTGCAACCCGCCGTGCCGAAGGAAAGCACGCTGGTGCCCGGATAAAAATGGTTCAGCGGTTTTTTCTCGATGGGATCCACACAAAATCCGCTGCTGCGGCCGTAAGTGGTCAGCACCATTTGCCCGCCGACGTTCTGCCGCACAAAACAAAATCCGCGCTGGCCCGCGTGCAGTTTGCAGTAGCGGGGACAGGCGCGGCATTCGATCCGACCGTCCGGCAACGGCGACCACCAGCGCGTCGGATGATTGGATGGAGTGACGGGGCCAGCCATAAATTTTTCAGCCGGGTTCTTCAAAGTGATCCACTTGAAAACGCTGCAGCGTGATCGGTTCGTCCGGGCCGATCCATCCTTTCTTACGCGCAAAACTCACCTGCTGTTCCGGCGTCGTGATTTCTTCAATGCCCGGCAGGAGCAGGCCGCGCCGGCCATCACTGGCGGAAACAATCACGCCGAAGCGCCGGGGATCCAGCTCTTCCGCCGATGAAATTTCTACCGGCGCGTGCAGCACGCTGACTTCAAAACGCAGCCCGGCCAGCTCGCCGGCCGTGACCGGCGCGAACCGGTTGTCCTGCAACGCCGCCAGCCGCGCATTGCGCCAAGTTTCGGCGACCAGATTCGGACAGACGGGCGCAATCGTGCCGATGCAGCCCCGCAACGGCCCCGCGCGCTCGCGAATCGTCACAAAGACGCCGCGCGCCAAGCCGAGGTATTCGCCGGCGGGCGGCGGCGGCAATTCGTAGCTGCCACGCAAAACCGTTTCCACCGAGCGCCGCGCCAGGGCGGGCAGCCCCGTGCCCGTGCTTATGTCAACCGCGGGCTTGGCCGTTTCCGCCGCCGGGGCGTGGAATTTTTCCGCGAACAAAACGGCCACGCCATAACCCACGCCAAACGGGCCTTCGTAATTGAGCACGCGGTGACCGGTGGTCTGCCAGTTCACCGCCGAGGCCGCAATCACAGTGGAATCCACGGCGTCTTCCGCCGCCAGCTCGCGCAGTTCCGGGGTGATTTTTTCGAGCTTCCGGTAGTCACCGTTTTGCAGCAGGCGGATAAAAGTTTCATCGAATAGATGGGCCTGCGGATGGAAGCCGCACGGCGCATTAGCTGTTAGGCGGTGGCTCATGTCACCGCTCGCAACGAGGGCAATGCGCCGGGGCAGCGCGTGCGCGGCGGCGGCGATGGCCTCGCCCAAGGCGACCAGCCCGTTTTCCCCGGGATAATTGAGGCCGAGAATGACCGTTGGCCCGGTCCAGCCAGCCTCGGCGAGAAACCACAGCGGCACCAGCGCGCCGTGATCCAACGGGCACCGCTGAATCGCCCATGTTTCCAAATTGCGCGTGTGCATTTCCGCCGCAATGGCCCGGGCCAGCGGCGGGTCCAGCGGCAGGCTGACGGCGGTTTGCGGCGCATTAAATTCCGCGAATGAACCTTGCAGCAGAGCATCCGCCCAGAATCCGAACGCGTGCGCCCGGCGCGGTGAGTGCGGCGAAATCAAAACCACGGTTTCCGGGTGGTGGCCCGTCACGCACCGCGCCGCCGTCCGCATGGCCCGGCAACTGGCCGCAGCGCCGCCGGCTCTTATTCCGCCCACTTCCGGCACCAGAATCGGCGCGTGCGGCATCACCACGGCGCACACCACACCCGCGTCGGAACATTTTTCCTCGGGCGGGGCAGCCGCTTTTTTTTCAGCTGCCGGACGGGAAAAGAGATTTTTTTTCATCCGCACCACGACCTCGTGTTTCGTAAACCACAACTGACCTTTCGCTCTTCACCGCGCCGGTTGCCCGGCGGGATGAAGGCGCGCAATTTTCGCTACCGCTTTCAAAACCGCGCCCGTTTCAGCCGGTGAAGCCAAACCGAAAATGCTCTTCTTCCGTCGAGATGCCGAGCGAAGAGCGAATGGCCTTGGCCGCCAGCATGCCGCCAGCCGTCTTGATCATTTTATCAGCGTCCGGCTTGGGTAGATCCAAGCCTTCATGCCGGATGGCTTTGATGCGATAACCGCGTTCCAGAAGTTCCTCGAGAAACTCCTCGCACGCCACGGGATCGTCGCTGCGATAGTGGTGGACCTCCGCGCTGCGTTTGAAGGGCACCGCATATTCAATGGTGTATTTGGGCATCATAGTTGCCTCCGTTTCGTTGGATTGCATTGTGGCCGCGACTGGCATTCGATGGCCACGGAGCGGACACAATTGTTTCCCCCTGCCGGCGCTCCAGCCCTTTTCTGGTGCCGCGCCTTGACTTAAACCGGCAAACGCACTGTGGGCTGCCTTTCGCATAAGCCAAGCCTGCCTTTCTCCTCACCCGTAGGCTAAACCCTAAAACTCAATTTGTCATCCGCAAGATGAATTCACCGAAATTCAACAGCCGCTCGACGACGGAAGATTTTCGGCGGCGGGCGGGACTGGAAATTGGAACACCCAGCTTCGTCTGAAACAAATGGAAACGGCGGTTGAAAAGTGCGGCGGGCAAGCGGCCCGCCACCTCATTCTGGGCCGGCCTTTCATAAAAATCACTAATCAATATCTTTAGCGCTTGGAGGCAATTGCTTTACTGTTTCGCAAGTTGCTTAATTGAAGCGAGATATACATTGCATTAGAATTTGACACGGTCGGCGGAATTGATTTAATGTGTGCGGGCAATGTGCCGTGCTGAATCACGTTTCGGCGCAACCAACCACCTTGCTAGCAGCAATCCATAAATCCGAGGTTTCATGAGTGATACAATTACAGCCGGCGCACTGTCGTCGGGCGGCGCGAAAAAAGTTTCGCGAATCAACGAAGTCGTCATCCGCATTGCGGGCAATTCGCAGGACGGCATTCAGGCCATTGGCGGTTTTCTCGCGCGGCTCGCGGGCCGCAGCGAGCAGGAGGTCATGACGTTCATGACGATTCCGTCCACCATCTCCGGCGGGCCGTCCATTTTTCAGGTGCGCATTGGCAGCGGCGAGGTGCTGACTTCCGGCGACGAGGCGGACGTGCTGCTGTGCTTTTACCAGCACAGCTACGAGGGCCATATCAATTCGCTCAAGAAGAAGGGCATCGTGCTTTACGACACCGACCATGTGACGCCCAAGCCCGAATGGCAGTCGGATTATCACCACGTCGGCATTCCGATTTCTTCGCTCACGGTCGAGGCCATCGGCGGCACGGCCAAGGACAAGGGCAAAAATATTTACGCCCTCGGCCTCATCGCCAAGATGTTTGATTTGAATGTGCCGAAGCTAGAGAAGCTCCTTGGCGAGCGTTTCACCGGCAAGGACCCGAGCATTTTGAACAACGCGCTGGCAGCGTTCCAAGCCGGTTATGCGAATTCACCGAGCAATGTGGTGGAAACATTCCAGATCACCGACAGCCAGAAAAATGGCGTCCATCAAGTCGTGATGAATGGCAACGAAGCCATCGCCTACGGTCTCATCGCCGCCGGCGTGCGTTTCGGCGCGGCATATCCGATCACGCCGTGGACGGATGTGATGGAAATCATGCGCCGCGAACTGCCGAAATACGGTGGCTCGTTCATCCAGTGCGAAGATGAAATCGCTTCCGTGGCGATGGCGCTCGGCGCGAGTTTCGCCGGTCGCGTCGCGGTGACCGGTTCCAGCGGCCCCGGCATCGCGCTCAAGACCGAAGCCATTGGCTGGGCCGTCATGGCCGAAATGCCCCTGGTCATCGTCAACGTCCAGCGCGGCGGGCCTTCGACCGGCATGCCGACGAACATTGAGCAGTCTGATTTGAACATCGCCATCAACGGCGGCCACGGCGACGCTCCGCGCGTCGTCATCGCGCCGGCGAACGTGGAAGATTGTTTTTACATGGCCATCGAGGCCGTGAACATCGCCCGCAAATATAATACGCCGGTATTTTTCCTCACCGACCAGGGCATCGCCACACGCATCGAGGCGTTCCCGCAGCCGGATCTCGAAAAAATTTGTCAGGACATCACGCCGGATTTCACACCGGTAGCATCGCACAAGCCTTACGACTTGGCCGCGAAAGACGGCGTCACGCCACACGTCAAGCCGGGCACGCGGATCCTCGATGGCAAGTATCCCATCGCCACCGGCCTCGAACATGACGAATACGGCCATCCGAGCGGCTCGCCGAAAGTTCACATGCTGCAAAATGCGAAACGTCGCAAGAAATTGCAGGCCCTCGGCGCGACGCTGCCGGTGCCGAAAATTTACGGCTCATCCGAAGGCAACGTCCTGCTCGTCGGCTGGGGTTCCACCGAAGGCCCGATCCGCGAGGCCGTGGACCGTTTCCGCGCCGCCGGCGACAGCGTTTCCGCGATTCATCTGCGCCACGTCAATCCGCTGCCGAACGGATTGGAAAACATTTTCTCCGGCTTCCACCACGTTTATGTCGTGGAGATGAACGACGAAGGCCTCTATGGCTACGGCCAGCTCGGCACGGTGCTCCGTGCCCGCTATTGCGACGCAAAAATCCAGGGCATCAACAAGACTGACGGCCTCACTTGGAAAGTGAAGGAAATCGTTGATCTCGTGAAAGCCAAAGCACGCAAATAATTTCAACCGCCAAAAACTATGAGCCAGACTTTAACCGAAAATCCCGTGGTAACCATCAACGCCCCGCAACCCGCCATCGGCGAGCGCCCGGGCCTGACGCGCAAAGAAATCGTCGCCGACCATCCGACGTGGTGTCCCGGCTGCGGCGACTTCTCCGTGCTCGCCCTGTATTTCAAGCTGATTGAAAAGCGCAAATTGTGGCACGAAAAAATCACGACGATTTCCGGCATCGGCTGCTCCAGCCGGTTCCCGTATTTTGTGCAGGCTCACGGCGCGCATTTCATTCACGGCCGCGCGCTGCCATTTGCCAGCGGCGTTTCCCTGTCGCGCCCCGACTTGCACGTCTTCGCCTTCAGCGGCGACGGTGACGCATTTTCCATCGGCGGCAACCACTTCACGCACACCGCGCGTAAAAACGTCAAGATGACGCTCGTCGTCATGGACAACCAGGTTTACGGCCTCACGAAGAAACAGACCTCGCCCACGTCGCCGCTCGGTTTCAAAAGCAAAACCGACATCTGGGGCGCGGTGGATTATCCGATCAATCCCGCCAAGCAGGCCATCGCTGTCGGCGCGTCGTTCGTCGCGCGGACGACCTCGACCAATCCCAACCACGTCCTCGCGATGATGGAGGCGGCGATGGATCACGATGGCTTCAGTTTCGTGCATTGCCTGAGCGAGTGCGTGGAATTTTACGAAGGGGCTTTCGACTCCGCGAACCCGCGCAAGGGCGGAGCGTTCAATGAAGTGCCCAAAACGCACGACGTGACCGACGAACTCGCGGCCTACAAGCTGGCCAGCGCGGCTTTCCCCGGCAACTTCGGTGTGCTCTATAATGTCAACAAGCCAACCAAGAACGCAAAGGAAGCGGAAATCAACAAGAGCTTCCAGAGTAAGTTCACCGGCCTCAAAGACTGGCAGATTCTCCAGAAGACTTTCGACAAGATGAAATAATCGTCTTTTACAATTTTCGATCTCCGATTTACGAGTCCTGCGGATTACGGGGCTCGTATTTTTATTTTTTATGGCGCGTCTATCATAAATCGTAAATTCGGCGGGCGTGCCCGCGAGCCGCGCAACTTTCCCGACGAACGCTGCCGATAACCCGCCGGCAATTTGTTTTTCCGGCTGAAACAGTGAATGGCGCGGCCATGAAATTTGATTCCTAAGTCAGTAAATACTGAAGCGGATTTGGCTGGTGAGCGGAATAACCGTGGCACTGCCAGTTGCGCCAGCAAACGGCTTTTGCCCTCTTGGCTGCGGTTTTGTTAGCACCCCGCTTCCGCGGGGTGGTCGAAGTGGCGTGGCGGGAGAGTGGCTACAACGGCTTGCCGGATGCGGGAAAAAACGTTGAAACGGTTTGGCGCCACTCCGCCCACGGACACCGGGACGAAGCCCTGGGCTAATGAAAAGATGTCACCCGATTGTGCAAATCTCAATAATGCGCCTGTGAAAAAGACAAAAAAAGATTTTAAGACCGTGGAGTTTTTGTCAGAATGAAACCATCAAGCATGGCTCGACTCGATAAAACCCAAAGTCCAGAGCATCCGTTGCCGCCTTTTGCGGAGATGGCGGAGATAGCGGCGGAAGCTGGTAGCAGAACCGTGCCTCCGTCATTTGAAATCTGGCTGGAACAGCCCACCATCAGCATCGGTCCGGAAAGCGATCACGGCGGGCAACTCGCCATTGATTAACCGGCCCCAGCCATTGCCCTTTTTGTGTCCCCCTGCGAACTGCGGGGTGCAAGGAACGCTGGCAGGTTCGGATGCGCTGTGGCAAGTTTGATTATTCATGCCTTGCCTGGTGGCAAGGCCCAGGCCAGCAAGCCAACCTTTTTTCACCCCAACCTTGTGAGCCAGCAGTGACTAAATTTCCCTACAAGAACTGATGGCATTGTTCGATTACCGACGCGTAGATTCAGCGGGCGAACCAAAGCTCTGGCATTCCAGTCGCAGGGCGTTGTATTCACGGCCAACGGGACGGTGGTGAAACGCCGGTGCAAATTGGCCAGCGCGTTCAAGGGGTGAGCGCCTTTTCCACCCGGCCGTCAAAATACAGCGCATTTTTCCCCAGCAGCCGGCCATGCGCGCCGTGATATGGATTCGCGTCGCCCATGATCGGCGTCTCGTCGCGCCCGCCAAACAGCGTGTTCACAATGACACTGGCTTCGTTGGTGTAAACAGTGGCCCACTGCGGCGCGGAATACGGCGCGTCGTTCAACCAGAAATTCCATTCGTAACTGGTGAGCTCCGCCGGATAAATATTTTGATCGGCCGGACACGCGAACACTTTGTTCGTTTTTTGATTGGAGAACAGCGTGGTGGTGATGGGGGGCAGCGCCGGCATCTGGCTGGGCAGATAGCCGGCGCAGATCGGCAGCCGGTCGCGGTTGTCCTGGATGTAAACATTCAGCGCCAGGCCGATTTGGCGCAGATTGCTGGTGCAGGCAATGGATTGCGCGCTGCTTTTGCCTTTCGCCAGCGCGGGTAGCAGCAAGGCCGCGAGAATGGCAATTATGGCGATGACGACGAGCAATTCGACCAACGTGAAGGCCCGGCCCGGCTGAGAGAGAAATTTATTTTCGGTTTTCATACGCACTGTCAGTCAGGGCTGTTGCAGACGGCTGATGGTTTTGAGCAGTTGCGAAATGACTGGCGCGGTCTGGCCTCGATACTCGACATCCTGCGAATTATATTGGGCGGTGGCCTGCTGCAACATCAAGCGGCCGGCCGGCAACTGCAGGCGCGCCGTCAAGTCGGCGCGTTCCGAGGCCGTGAGCGACTGACGGTATTGCTCCACCCACTTGGCCGAAGCGTTGATGTTTGCCTGACGCAAGTTTTCCGGCGTATGTTTCACCAGCAACTGCAGCGCCCGGATGTGGTCAACGTTGAAAAAATCCAGAAACGCTTTTTGCCGGTTGGCGGAATCAGTCATTGGCCCATAGCGCCCTTCGAGATATTTTTGAAAGCGCTGGTCGGGATCGGCAATGTTCCGTGCGGCAACGCCCGCGCGAATATCCTGCATCAATTCCGGCGGCAGGCGATGGCGGAGGCGATGCACCACAAAGGCCCCAGCAACGGTCAGGACGAGGATCGTGATCCCGGTTACGCGCCAGAAGAAGCGTCGTGATTTTGGCGGTGCCGGTTTTTCTTTCATAAGTGCTAATTGAAATATTAAGGCATCCAAGCAGAAAAAACAATGTTTGGGATGTGCCGGAAGTCACCGTGCGAAAAACATCAAATGCGGCCGCGCTCGCGTGCCGGCAGCGTGGCTTGGGGCGGTCCGACCCGCCGAGTCTGCCAAAAATGTCGAGCCCGTTCGACGGTGGCTCCGTCACGCCGGGCATGTGCGCCCGCTCGTTTTGTCACTGCTGACCAACAAACCGGGCTGGAAATGGACCGGCGCTTTGCTTGCAATGCCGGTCGCTAAAAAACATGGCCGAGCGGTTGCGGCTGTTTGGGCGCTTTCAACATGGCACCCGCGTAATTCGGCCAGAACCATAAGCTGCCGTCGGCGGCCAGCGCCACCGCCCCGTCCCAAGCGCTGGTGAGTCCGATCCAATCATTGTGGATGCCCAGCCGCGTCGGCGGAATTTTGACTTCTGCCTCCGGGAAATCCGCGGCGGAATCCCGGTGAAAATGCCATTGCCACAAGGAGCCGTCGGATTTGAGTGCCAGCATCCAATCCCAGTTCATCGCCGTGGCCACCCAATTGGTTTCCTTGCCGATCTGAAAAAATCGTCGCGTTCCTTCCACGCGGTTACCATCAAAATTACGGTAGCTGACCCACAAGGTTCCATCCCTGCCGACGTAAGACGTTGAATTCATGCCCGAATTAGAAAGTGTTCGCAACTCGATCTGGTCATAATTGGTTTCACGTTCTAGTTTCCAATTCCAATCAACATTCCAGACACTGCCGTCCTTTTTCCTGGCCAGCCCATCGTTCCAGCGACTGGCAATTTCCACCCAGTCGGAATTCGTGCTGATCGGCTGCGGCTTGGTGGCGCGCACGGTCGGCCAGTTGGTCCACCATGCGGTCCAATCCAAACGGTTGGTCCCCCATTGCCAGAGCGTGCCATCCCGTTTCAGCAGCAGCAGGCCGACATTCTGCCGGACCATTTGCTGCCAGTTGGTTTCGTCGCCAAAGCGAATCATTTTGGCGCCCGTCCAGGCGAACGGTTTAGCTTCGCTGGAAATCCACAGACTGCCGTCAGCTTGGACGCCCACCGCATCCAAATAGCCAGTGACCCTTCTGGGGCCGCCGGCGGAATTCCAAAATTCTATGCGCTTGGTGGTGGCCGAAACCCAGTTTGAGCCGGCGATGAACTGCTGCGGCCCGGCGCTGACCGGCAGAGGACGAACGAGTTCCAGCCACAACAGTTTCCAAATACTCGGTTGCCGTTGAAAAAATGGATAGCCCAAGCTGGTGAACCAGATCCGGCCATCGGGCAACCGCAGTTGCAGGCCGGCTTGGCCGTCGCCGCATAATTTCGGCGGATGGGCCAATGAAAAGATGGCCGGGCCGTGCGGCGGTTCCACCGGTTCAAAAATTTCCCAGACGCGGTGGTAAATCGCGGCGCTGCTTCCGAAGATGAACAACAATGTGCCCACGGTTGCAAAAATATTGCGCCGCCAGAGCCGTCCGCTTTCGACAAAGTGGCTGAAATTGCGATACGCCAGAAACGGGATAAAAAGCATGGCCGTCACACTGCCGATGACCAGCGGCAGCACTGCGCCCCAGAGCTGCATGCCCCACATGAAATATTGCCCGTTTTGCCCGTTGACGCCGGGCTGCCTCTCGGTGAGGAAGTTGAAGAACAGGCAGCCGCCCACCACGGTCACGATGGTGATGCTCAGGGCCTGTAAAAAATTCCGGGCCAGCGTCGAAGCCAGGCAGCTGATCAAGGCCAGCCCTGCCGCCGCCGCGAGCACAAACAACTGAATGGCCGGCAGGCCAAGCTGATTGCCGGTTTGATTCTCCGGTTTGAAGAACTCGCTTGGCGCGCCGAAATGGCGCGCCGCCATTTCCAGGCCCACCGGCAAAATGCCGCCCAGCAGCGTGCCGAAAATCAGCGGCGGAATCAATTTAGCCGCAAACTGAAAACGCCGCGAAACCGGCAGGCAGAATTGTGTTTCGGTCACGCCCAGTTTCCGTTCCTCGGCCACGGCCATGCAGCCGATGATCGCCGGCATGACCAGCCACAGAAGCCAGAAAAAATCCGTGACGACGCTGGCCAGGGAATTCCGGTGGAAATTGGTGTAAGTCGCCCGCAGAAAAAAAACCGCCAGGTGCAGGATTAGCAACACGCCGGCGGCAACCAGACTGATGCTGTGCAATTGAAATTCTTTTTTCAGCAGGGCGGAAAGCGGTTTCCGCCGCCGCACGGAAATGAACGATGGGGATTCCGTGTCATAATAGCGCCACCTAGAAAAGGAAATGGCGCCGCTCAACCACGCCACATCCTGCGCCCGGTGAAACAAGCGGTGCGCCAGCCAGAAGCCGGAAACAATGTAAATCCCCGCGAGACTGCAAAACAGCGGAAGGCAAACCGAGGAGTCGGTTTCCCATTTGACCGGCAGAAAAAATTCGACCGTCAAAAACAAGCCGAGGGGAACCAGCAAAGTGATCCAAAAGGCGGCGGCAATCTGCCGGAACAGAAGTGTCGTCCACAGGCCGCCAATCAACGCGACCAACATGACCACGCCGCTGGAAAACATGGTGAGGAGAAATTCCCGCTGGACCAAGGCGGGGTTGGCCAGCCACACGGGATGGCGATCGTTGAATCCCAGATGCAGCCGTAATTCGCCGCTGGCAAAATACGTGGCAAAAACCAGGGTGGCCGCCAGCAACAGCAGGGTGATTTTGATCCGCCAGATTTGCTGGCGCGCCATCGGTTGCGCCAGCAACGACGGGAAGGTGCCCAAACTGAATTCGCGCCCAAACGAATCCACGGCCAGCAGAATCACGCCGCAAAATATGAAGGATGGCGTGGCTTCAAACTGCACCGTCGGATCATGCCAGCACCACGGCAGCAACATTTCCAGTAGCAGGACCGCTAGCCAGCTCGGCAGCAGCAGGCGGATTTCTTTTTTGACGAGCGGATTCATGGGTTGACTTTTTTCAAGATGTCCGAGGCCACGAAAATTTCCTCCAGCGACAGCGCTTCGCAGCGCAGTTCTTCCGGCGCGCGCGCTTTCAATTCCGCCAACAGTTGCTCGCTGTTGCCGTTGGCGAGAATTTCCATTTCCCGGCCGCTGTGTTTCACGTTCAACGCGCCGGCTAAAGCCATTGGCGCCGGCGGCTGCGCAAACCGCGCGCGGATTCTGCGGAACCGGTCGCGGGCGGCGTCGGCGTCCATCGTCAGCAAATTGCGGCCCTGCTCGATGATCGTGAACTCGTCAATCAAGCCCTCGAATTCGGAAATCAGATGTGTGGAGACGAACACCGTGCGGCGGCCGGGATCGCCGGATTGATACGCGCCAATGACGGTTTCGATGAATTCGCGGCGGACAATCGGGTCAAGGCCGCTGGTCGGCTCGTCGAGCACGAGCAATTCCGGCTCGGGACAAATCGCGCCGATGAGCGCGAGCTGCGTGCGCTGGCCTTTCGAGAGATGGCTAGCCTTCTGCTTCGGGTCGAGCTGGAAACGCTTGAGTAAATCGGCTTCGATGTCCTCGTTCCAGTGTTTGCGGAAGGAGGCAAGATATTCCAGCGTGTCGCTCACGCTCATCCACGGATAAAACGCGACTTGATCCGGCACATACGCGAGGCGCGATTTCACGGCAACTTCATCCTTGCGCGGGTCGAGGCCGAACACGCGTGCCGTGCCGGAATCAGGCCGGAGCAAGTTGAGCAGGCATTTGATGGTCGTCGTTTTCCCCGCGCCGTTGCGGCCAAAAAAGCCGTAGCATTTGCCGGCGCGGACGTTCAGCGAGAGGTTGTTCACGGCGTCCAGCTTGCCGTAGCGCCGCGAGAGGTTTTGGATTTCAATGATGGACGAGTCAGGGTTCATGACGTTTTTGAGTGAGAATTGGGACTGCTGGCTTCGGAAGAAAATAGGGAAGAGACAACAACCAACAGTCAGCATTCAACGTCCAAGCAAGCCCACGGGTTGGCGGGTGAAACATTGGATGTTCGATGTTGACTGTTGACTGTTGACTGTTCATTCCATTCGTTTAATCGGTTGCTTTTTTGGCGTTCACCTTGCGCTCAAAGCTGTCGAGCCGCTCCTTGACGAGCGCGAGAAAGGCGTCGCGATCCACTTGCAAGTGATGCGCGGCGACAACCGCCTCGTCAATTTCCTTGGTCAAAATCTTTGAGCGCGTGGATTTGGTGAATGGCGAGTTGCTTTCCTTGAGAAAACAGCCCTTGCCGGGAAGCGTTTCGATCACGCCCTGGCTTTCCAGCTCCGCGTAGGCCTTGGCGACAGTGTTGCGGTTCACGCGCAGCTCCTCGGCCAGCGGGCGGATGGACGGCAGCGGCTCGCCCGTGCGCAGCCCGCCCGACGCGGCGGCGTAACGGATCTGGTCCACCAGTTGCAGATAGACCGGCTTGCCGGACTTGAAATCAATTTGCAGGAGCATAAGCATCTAGTGTCATATGACAATAGGACAGTTGGTGGTGCCGGTCAAGGATTTTTTTCGACAAGCAATCGGGCGGGCCGCCGTTTCCCCGCCGCCGCTAAAAAACCCGCGCCGTCTTTCCATGCGGCCGCTTCGCCTGAAATAGCACGGGTTTGCTGCCATCGAAAATCACGGGGAGAATTCGTTCAAAAACCTTGCGTCCCGGGCCGGGACGATATACACCCTTGGCCATGAAACCGATGGCCTTCGGCCTTATTTTTCAACTCCGCCGGAGGGACATTCCTTATTTTTACGAGTTCAAGGCTGGCGGCGGGTTTTCCGTTGGTTCTGTGAACTAAACCGGAGGGTTATGGAGGATGCCTATAATTTAATTGGAGGTGTATGCGTGTCTGGTGAACGTCATGGTCTTCAAAACCAGCGTGGGGCTCAACAAAGTCCCAGGTGGGTTCGATTCCCATCCACCTCCGCCAAACTAAAAAGGCTAACGGCTGAAAGCTAACGGCTAAAGTTTATGAAAACAAGTGCTACAACTTCCTTGTTTCCGCCTTCAGCCTTCCGCCTTTAGCCTTATGCTTCGC
>Ga0316217_10003653_pt1 | contig 17280 bp, 10 predicted proteins | sample 1anoAmetaG_FD_203633 | JGI IMG/M metagenome (GOLD analysis project Ga0316217, IMG submission 203633) | Freshwater microbial communities from Trout Bog Lake, Wisconsin, USA - 1anoA | ecosystem: Environmental > Aquatic > Freshwater > Lake > Hypolimnion/Profundal zone | place: USA: Wisconsin...
GCCACGCCGATGAGTCAATTAAGCCAGTGGTTGCCGGATCGGTGGAAGCTGCGGAACCCGGCATTGTAGCGGTAGGGTGGTTTACGTAGCGGACACCTTTTCCTGAGTGATTCGCCGCATGATACCTTGGCGTTATTCACTCCACAAGACTCCGCCAAGCTACGCCGAAAATCGCCCTTTGGTGACAAGTGAATTGGCATATCTTGCTTGCCATCCGTTCCCGTCGCCAGCGCCACCGGCCGGGCCGATTGAAGATCGTCAACAATCAGCATTCGCAAATTGCGTACCGCGCTACGCGAGAAAGTGGAGCAGTAGACAGTAGATCAGGAGATAACAAAAACGGCTTCCCACCCACCCGCTCAGATTTTATTGGGATAAAAGGCGCGGTAGAAGTCCAGATTGTCGGCCTTCAATTGCTCGCATAATTCGCGGCCAAGCACTTCATTGTAATCCAGTTTGACCGGCGCGACTTTGGCGCGGATTTGATGATCGCCATAGATGCCGTGAAAAGTGTCGTCTTCGCGGGTGATTTGCTGGACGTGGTCGAAATCGTGGGGGAATTCCGGCTCGTTCAGATAGGCGTAAACTTTCTTCATGGTGGCGGCGGGATCGCTGGTCAGGTCTTCAAAGCGAATCAGGTGCGCGTGTTGGATGGTGCCGGTCTGCAACGCTTCCATCAGTGCCAGCAGCGAATTACCGACCTGGTTGTGATTGAGCCAGAAGGCCACGCGATTGGTGATGGTGGTCATCTGAATGCCCTGGGCATCCTGGGGATCTTCCAGATAGCGATGCTGGCGAAACAATTTTTCCATGGAACTCAACAGCGCCCGCAGATCGCGGACGCAAATCAGAATTTTCGGGTTGGGCCAGAACGCCTCCAGCCATTCATAAAAGTGCAGCCACATGCGGTTTTTATCGACGCAGACCGGTTTAGCGGTGATAGCCTGGTAGAAACCGTTTAATCCACTGCGGCAAAACCCCAGCCAGCCGTCGCGCATGGTGTTGGCATCCTGTGCCTTGAAATGCGCGGTATTGCTGAAGGTGTTCCGTGCCGTGAAGAGCAGGTCCAGCACGCCGCTGGTGGGGCTGCAATAGAAGCTGGGGTTTTGCGCCAGAATATTCTGTAACAGGGTCGAGCCCGCGCGGGGCAGGGAACTGTTGAAGATCATTCGCTTCGCATCCATAACGCTATCCGCAAAACAAAACCGGATCGCCGGTATGATCGACGATCCGATTGTAATCCAGATTGTGAAACCAGTCGATGGCCTTAGGCGGTTTGGCGCGTGCGGCGGCGGCCGGCGAGCAACGGCAAGCCACCCAGCAGCAACAAGCCCATGCTGGCCGGTTCGGGGACTACCACGATGTCGGTGACTTCCGCGGCGGTGATGCCGTCCACGGATTCACTGTTCAGGTCCAGACCCAAGGCTTCCGGGTTGGCCGGGGTGCTGCCGGTGAAGAGGAAGGCAATGTCCAGCGGGTTGCCGCCATTGTTGCTGTTTTGCTCGGCCAGTAAGTTGGCGGCGGCGGCGTTGGTGTTTTGCAACGCGGCGAAGGATTCCACCGTCAAGCCGCTCACGCCGGACAGGGCGGGGCTGGCCTGCAAATCGGTGATCAGGTCGGCCAATTCGGTGGCATTACCGGCCAGGTCGTGGAAGCTGGCGTTGCCGGCGTCGGTCACTTGGATGGCCGCGGCGACAATCTGCTGATCGCCGTTGGCGAACCCATTGATGATGGCGTAACCTTTGGTGCCATTGCTGGTAATCGTGTTCAGCGCGCCAGGGGCATAGACGCCGGCGGCGCCGGCCATGGTAATGTTACCGCCGGAAGTTCCGCCCGGGTTTTGCGTGCCGAGGTACTGCGCGTAGCCGCCGATGCTGGTGGCGTTGGCGGTGATCGTCAGCAGCGCCGAGTGGGCCGCGGCCGGATTGACCGAGAAGGAAGTCGCCTGGATTCCATAGGGCGTGCCCGACCAGTTGTTGCTGCCGCCGTAAAAACCAACTTCACCTTGCAGATCCGGGGCGCTGGCGCAGCCATAATAGCTACCCGCCACGCTACCGGTGGTGGAGAGTGCGGCTACGCTCGTGCCATTCTGGGTCAGCGTTACCGTGATGGTCGGCGTGGCACCGCCTTGCGTGGACATTTCGAGCTGATAGGTGTCGGCGCCACCGGCCAGCGAAATACCGGTTTGTTGGGCAAGCTGGGTTCCCGGCAGGCCGCCGCCGGCATAACCACCCTGCTGCATCAGCGTGAGTTTGCCATTGGCGTAATTACAGTAGTAGACCGGGTAATTATTGTAGTTTCCCGAGACTAATGGCGCGCTGCTGCCATGGCCAAAAACATTACCGCCGGCGCCATTGATGCGTTCGGCCATGCCAAATTGGACATTGCCGTTGCTGGTGCCACTGAGGAACGTGAAATTCAGCGTTGCATCGGTATTGCCATACATGCCCAAAGCGCCGCCACCGCTGCTGGTGCCGTCGCTGTCGATCAGCGCCAGCGCCGCATCGGAGTAACCCGATCCCGCCAGGGTAACGCTGCCGGTGTTAAACACGGGTTCGATGGCTGGCGATTTGGTGCCGTAAGCGCCAAATTGCACGTTGTCAACAAAATCACTGGGTGCGCTGCCGATGTTGGAGGTCACGAAATTGGTGGTTTGGTATTGCGCCGATGCCACACCAGCCGTGCCGCCAAGCACTAACACGGTTGCGCCACCAATGCGAAGACTTTTCTTTTTCATTGTCCAATATTTCCAAAAAACGTATTGACCTGGAATGCCGGGAAGGCTTGCCCATTGCCGCCCGCTCCTGCCACAGGGGTTCATTAGAACACGCCCTGGCCGGAAGTCAATTGCCTTTGGGGTTAAATCGTGATTAATGTTTGATTAAGGCCAGCACCTTGCCGGCGCCAGACGCCGAACCTTCAATTGCCCCGGCTCAAGCGGATTTCATCCACCATGCCTTTGAACGGGCCAACCGTTAGGGCCAGCGGTGTTTTCTTGTCGGGCCGCAGCAGCTTGCCTTGCTGGGTGCCCCACGGTTTGCTGTCAACATAAAAGGTCGCACTGTCCTTGCCGTCATACTTGATTTCGACATGCACCCATTGCTGACGGGGGAAATCCGCGGCGAATTTCGCCGACGGAACGGCGCCGAAAAACTTGGGCGCCTGGGCTTTATCCCAAGTCTCCTGATACCAGCCAACCGATGAGTCCCAGTCGTTCTTGACGCCCAGAACCATGGGATTGCCTTGGAAACCCCAGCCGGCAAATGCGTCCAGATAGATCATCATTTCCAGCTTCCACGGCGTGGTCGCGGGATTCGGGAACACGTTTTCCGGCAATGCCACGGCAAACTGCTCGGCACCGTTTAGTGCCAGGCATGACCCGGTCGAGTCTTTCATCCACAGCGGCGCCCGCGCGGCAAAATGGTACGGCGTCGCTCCTTGGGCCGGCGGCGTGGTGGTCGCCAGTTGCAGGCCATGGCTGCTGCAATCCTTCAGATCGCCATCCAGGTGAAACAGCGCCACCGTATTGGCGTCCGGCTTGTTGGGCACACGCGGATAGTCAGCATCGGCCACGGTGCAGCGCACGTACATCGTGTCGTAGTTCGACAATCCATCCTGATCCAGGATGGTGACCGCCACGGGAAATTCGCGGGCCTTGCCGGTAAACACATGCACCGGCGTCGCCGATGTGGAGAACGATTCATCGCCAAAATCCCAGAAGATTTGCCGCACGTGCCCGCCGGGCGTTTCCGTCTTGATCGAGAAATGCACGGTGAGCGGCGAAAGCCCCTCAGGTGGATCGGCCACGATTTTCACTTTTGGCCGGGCATGGACATGCGTGGCGATGTCGGCAAAATAGCCGGCGACAATCGTTTCACGCATCATCGGCCCCATGGTCAATTCCGAACCCACATTAAACCCGTCATACCACCGGTTCATCAGCGGCCAGTTGGCGGGATATTCGCCGGTGCCAACAGTCTTGCCGTACTGGTTCAGCCAATAAAAGCCCGGCGTACCAATGCCCAGCGGCAGGCCTGCCACCGGTTCGATGATGCCGTCGTAGAGGCTCGTTTGGCTCACGGCTTCGATATTGCGTTTGAAACCCAGGCCGGTCATCAGGAAATATCCGGATGGATTGGCCCCGCAGGTGTAGGCCAGGTTATCCAAGGCGCACTGGAGATAGCGCGGATCCTTGTCCATCGCGTAGCCCATCAGCAAGTCGTAACCGGCGAAATCACCAGGGAACGCCCAGCCATACCTGCCGTTGTCGATGATGGGTTGGGCCACCGAAAGCCGATAGGGATATTTGTCCGAATCCGCCACCAGCGTTTTGCAGGCGGCGCGCAGTTCGGTTTGACAACGCTCAAGCATGGCCGGATCGCGCTGGCGATCATGCAAAAACACGTAGGTGTAAGTGGCGCAACCCACGCCTTCCACCATGGATTTCCAACCCCAGATTTTGCGCGAGGGATCGAAATTGTCCAGGAAATACTTGTGGTATTGCGCATCACCGGTGGCCGCATAGAGCTCCACCGCCGACCAGCAGCGCTCGTCCCAGTCGCCGAAAGTCGAGCCATAATGAAAATATTCGACGTAGCGGTCGTGCGTCTGAAGGAACTGCCAGGCCTTGATCGCCTTGGCCAGATAGCGGTCGCAATCGCCGGGGTAGTATTTGCGCATCACCGCCGAGCGGGAAGCGCGCGCCAGCGCCGCGGCAAAGGCACCGGTAAACACCGTGTCCTTGGGATACGCAATGCGATGCGCCAGCGGCAGCGGCAGGGCACTTTCATACCCGCCGGTGTTGGGCTTGATCACGCCGAAAACTCCGCCGTCGCTCTCATCCTGCATGTTCTCCAGCCAGTCCAGTTCCCATTTACATTCCTCCACTAGATCGGGAATGCCATTGCCGGAATAGGGCAGGCCCAGATCGTCTTCCTGAAATTTATCCGGGAAAACAGCCATGGCGTTGAGCACGGAAAAAATGTAGGTTCCGCCTGTCGAGGTATATTTGCCATAGTCGCCGGCATCGTGATGGCCATGGATTGCCGGATGAATTTTGCCGTCATAATTGGCAGGATACAGCGGCGGCTTCTTGGGAGCGACGAACTTCAATTTCTCCACCGCTTGGTCCCAGTAGACATCGTCCAGATGGCACGCCGGCCGGGCTTGGCGAATGAACGCCGGATCAACCGCCATGCCGCAGCGCTGCTGGTAATGGCCGCGCAGGTAGTTGACGTAGAGCGGATTCATCGCCCCGGACCCGATTTCAAACGGATAGGATAAACCGATGCCGGGAACGTGGATTTGATAGGTTCCGTTGCCTTTGAAACTGGAGAAGTCCAAATCGTAGACCATCTGCCCGACCAGATCGTCACGCTGGCCGCGCGGGGCAATCGTGCCGGAAAACGCGCTCTTGCCGTTTTCATCCCACAGCTCGAATTTGTCTGCCGTCACTTTCATCCCGCCCAGCGATCCCAAGTACTGGCCGATATAAGCGTGGGCGGAATAGCCGGGAATATAGCCGAGCTGGTTGACACGGATGTCGTCGTTGATCTGCCGGGTATCATCGCAAGGCACCGGGGGCAGGGCGGGACTGGCGGCATCGCTTGGGGCGATGACCACACGGTAAGCATCGCCGTTCTTCATCGCCATCGGCAGATGCAGAAAAATGGCTGTCTGTTTCACCAGCAGATCTTTACGGTTCGCCACGCGCACGGCGCGGCAACGCATGCCGCTTTCACTGGGGTGAACCGCTTTCGCTTCGGCATAATCCGGGTCGCTGGCACTGACAATGGTGAAATGCGCCGCATCGCCGGCCCAGGCGGGATCAACCGGTACGTTATACAGGTTGATGGACAGGTATTCGCTGGATTCCACCTGTACCCGGTTGTTGTAGAGATTGTCCATGGGCGGGAGAAAAACCGGCGGCTCGGCGGCCAGGCAAGTGGCGCCCAGCGCCGCCAGGGTGATCAACACGATCAGGAGAGTAGATAGATTTCGCTGCATGGTTAGCTCGATTAAATAGAGGCCAGGGACGGCACTAGCAGTGTGGGATACCAGACGTCAATCCGCCGCACAAAATGGAACACTGCCACACCAGTATAGGCAAACGCCACCGCCCCAAACGGTTTGATAGGGATGCCCAAGAGGAACGATGCCAGGCTTGACAGCGATCCACCGTGGGCCACCAGCGCCAAGCGTTGCTTGTCTGCCGGATCATCCAGCAGATAACCGCCGTGACCGGGATGCACGCCATGGTCCGCCATCAATTGCTGGAACCCCACGATCACACGATGGGCCATTTCCAGCGTGCCCTCGCCAGCGGCCGTTTTCCAGCATTGCTCCGGGCGCAACTTGGCGGTGCTGGCTTCCACGGCGGCGTAATCGGCTTCCTGACAAGTCCCCAGCACGGTCGCCGGCCGCCATTCGATCAGCCACGGCAAAATCTGAATCGCGGCCAAATTATTCCCGGCCACGGCCTGGGCGGTCTGCACCGCCCGCCCTAACGGTGAACTATAAATTGCGTCAAACTTCGTTTGCCGCAACGCCGCACCCAACGCCGCCGCTTGCGTGCATCCCAGCTCCGACAAACATTCCTGCACCGGCGGCTGATAATGCTGGTGCGGATCGCCTTGCATCTCACCATGTCGAATCAAATATAATTCCACGAACGCTCCTCTCGGCTTTTAATATTCCAGCGTCATTGCGCGCATCGCTTCAACATAATGATCCATACGCCACGCTTCCACCGGCACATCCCCCGGTGTTAACGAGGGAAAATCCCGCAAAAATCGCCCGCGGTATAAATACCGCTGCACATCCATCAACCGGGCATTGGCATTCACCAGATACTGCGTCTGGCTGCGGCCGTCGGTGGACACGATGGTCACCCGCCCGCTGGCCGGCATCGACTGGCTGATCTGCCCGGCGCGGGCGATGGTCGTGCCCAGCAATTCGCCATTCATCGCTTCCAAACGAATCTCCGCGCCAATCACCGGCGATCCATCATGAATGTTCATCTGCACCGCCGTTGTCGCCGGGGCTTCAAAGCCCGTCCCCGCCGGATGCAGATAAACCGGATTGGACACGGCAAACGATTTCACCTCCCGCCAGTTCCCAGGGTCATCCTGGAACACCTGCGCCACCAGATAGCCCCGTTGGGCTAATCCAGGCAAGGGCAGCTTGATCGTCCCGCCTTCCACATCATCGCGATGCCAAAGCACCGTGCCCCCGCGCCCTAACAGTTCCACCCGTGCCAGTCGCTCCGCGCCACACGTGCCACAGACCGTCACTTCCACCTGGTGAATCACCTCCGGCCCGGTACGCACCACCTGACCCATCGGTACGCCATCCACCAGCAAATCCACGCGCGGCCCGCTGCTGGCAAACATCCGCCCGGCGCGAAAGCCCGCGCATAAACTCGCCACCGACAACTCCGTCTGCGGCTCGTGATACACCTGTGTCACCAGCGGCGCCGTGGTCTTCCACAGCGACGCCGTGGACAGCCCCGCATCCGCCTCCGCCACCCCCGGCACACGATATCCGCGATCCAGCAACGCAAACCACACCGCCAGGTATTGCGGCCGATACGGGTGATAACCCATCACCACCATGCCATCCAACCCGCCTTTGGCAATGGCATGGGCAGGCATTTCGCTGGCGATGTTGGTCACAAATTGCCCGTTCTCCCCGCGCCACCAGCTTGTCGGATGCGCCCAAAATCCCAACGCCCCCGCATCGTGCTGGATGCCCAAAATTTGCAAATATGGCCGCCGCTCATACGCCATCGGTTCCGCGCAACCATCCGTCGCCGCCGATTGCCCCAGCATCCAGCGGTCGAACGGCTGATCGTAATCGTGCCATTCCGGCATCTCCCGCCGATGTCCCACCCACCACATATGCCCAAACCGCCCCTTGGGTGTTTCATTATCCAGATAAAAAAAAGTCCGCCCCTGCCCAGCCTGATTGGCCAGATCGAGCATCTGCCCCACGTCATCATGATTCAGCAGTGCCCGCTTATCAAATTCCGGATGGTAATAAACCTCACGCTCATCGCCATCGAAGCGTGCATAATTACCTGCCGTAGCCGGTGTATACGGCGACCCCATGCCCACCGCATCGATGCCGCACCGCCCGCACCACGCCGCCAGGTTCGCATAAGCCTCCGGCGGCCTTTCGGTGCCACCATGATCACCGCGTCCGCTAAACGTATGCGAATGCGTAAAGACTTTCCACCACATGTTAACCTGTCTCCACTCGAAACAAACGCGGATTAGAACGCCACACACCAGGGATAAAATATACGCCCGCTGGAATGAATGTCAATCCGTTAACCATACCTTAATCATAAAAAACCGTCGAATTCCGCCACCCCAGCGTATAGGATTTGCTGGACCGATGAATTGTTCGGCCGCTTCCCACCCTTGACACTTTCCCATTCAGCTTTGTTTCCGCTTTGCGCTCTTCGCTTTCCGCTTTTTCTCCTTCACACTCTTCACACCCTTCACACCGGAATTTCGCCTCGCCCAACCCGCGTCCCTACGGGACAGCCGCTACGCGGCAAATGTTCCACGCCTTCGCACTTTCCCTTGGGCTTGGTATCCGCTTTTCGCTGTACATTATGAATTATGCATTATGAATTATGCATTATCAAAGCACATAGCCAATAACCCCTTCGCGCGTCCACGCTTCGGTTTGCAGCGTGTCGTATTCATTCAGACTGGTGGTCCACAAGTGGATGGCCGGAGCCATCATGCGATACAGCGGGGTGCAAGACACCATGCCCGGCACCGCCGCAGGAAATACATAGCCCACAATGCCTTCCTGGTTCCAGCCTTCCGTGGCCAACACCGTGTATTCGTTGAAATCCGTGGTCCACAAATGCTGCAACACCGAAGGATTATACAGCCGGTAATACGGCTCGTCGGCCACGCCGCCAACCGTGCCCGCGCCGCTGTATTCGCTGAACACTTCGCCTTCACCGTTCCATGTTCCCACATAGCTTTCCAGCGTGTTGTATTCGTTGGGATCAGTGCTGTAGAGATGTTCCAAGGTCACCGGGCTATACAGCCGATAAACCGCTTCCGCGGTGGCATGGCCGGTCGGGGCGTCGAGGAAGTTATTGCCGGTAGAAGCCTGCCCGGTCGCCACCGTTACGCCGGTCGCCCCGCTTGCCGGAGACGTCGGCACGTAACCACCCGGCACCACTGCACGCACGGTATACGTTCCCGCCGGCACATTGCTGAAAAGATAATTGCCATTGGCATCGGTATTGACGCTGATTTCCCCGGCATCCAGGTTGCCGTCGTTATTGGCGTCCAGATAGACCATGACGTCGTTGATCCCCGGATCGGCCGAATTCCAGACCCCGCTGTCGTTGCTATCGGAATAAAGGGTACCGGCAAGGGATGCCATGGGCGCGCTGAGTTGCGTGACGGTCACCGCGGAGATGTCGAAGTTGTACACCTGATTGTTGGACGCATTCCCCGTGGACTGAAGACTAGCATTGTAAGCGGCCGGCCAATCGGAAGTGGGAACCCAAGTATTGATGTACAGCGACATCGGGCCGCTGGGAACCGCATTCGTTTCCGTGTTAATCACCTGGCCGTCAACCGACCACTGCACTGCGTTGGGAAGCCAAGTGATCTGGTACGTATGCGTCTGGGTTATATTGCCGCCATTGGGCAAAGTGACGGTGGTGGGTTCGCCTGTTCCGCCCACGGGCTGAGTGGCAAAGACGTTAGTTTCAACCTGGTTGGAATTTTTGGTCAACAACTCGGTGTCAATTTCGTTATGTTTGCCCGATGAATTTGGCGCGCTGTACAAAAACGGGGCACAAACGATGCCTCCCGGGTCATTGCTCTCAACTTGTGCGGTGACGCTAACGACCAAACCGTAGGTGCCCACGCTAAACGTCTGGTTGCTAATGACTTCGCTGCCGAAAAATGAATTGCCCGGTGGATTGGCCGTAGGATTATAGGTATCCAAGGGTAGTTGCAATTGTCCGCCGGAAACCGGTGGCGCCCACGTCTGGCCGGTTGCCGTGGGCGACACTTGCAGTTGCGTGCCCCCCAAATAAGTGCTGCCCGCGGGATCAAATGCGGGAACGTACCAATTGGCACTGTTTAACGCCGAGCCACTGAAATTATCTTGCAGCAAGACCACGCCACTGAGCAACCGCCGCCGTTCCAGCGGCTCGGCAACAAATATCGGCGTGGCCTTGACCAGGCGACGGTGTGATTTAGACAAAACCGCAAAGAATGGCCGCAAGAGTTTTCCGGAACGCATGACGGTTCCCTTTTTCCACTGCCCCACCGCAAAGTGTTAACGGCCTGGTCCGCCGACGGGGAAAGGATCGGACCAGCCCGAGTCTGGCAACGTTCAACCATCCAAGCATCAGGATGGTTGCACAACAATATACCGCGCCGTGGAAACAAACCCAACAGGAAACCGCAAGATAATCAATTCTTAACAATTACCGGGCGGTGGACGCAAACTGGTATGAGGGAAGGTAGGAAGAGCGGAAAGTGAAACTGCGTAGGGTGGGCGAGTACACTCACCCTACCCGGCTTGGCGTCAATGGTGATGCAAGCCAGCGGTCGGCGGTTCTCGGTGCCTTGGTGTCTTGGTGGTTTATCATATCCTAGCCGAACGATTTACGCATGTTTTTTGCGATGAAATCTTGGGGCACTTTGGGCGGGCCTTGGGGCGGTTTGGGGGCACCTTGGGGCCTTCCAGAGGGGGTCGAGAGGCCTCCAGATGAACTTAAGGCCGGGAAACCTTCCCCAAACCCCCGGAAACCTCCGGCCCCCCCCATGAAAGTCGATTAAAATACCCTAAAACTCCAGCAAATATCAGTTAATTTAAGCGTACTCAACAACTTAAATTAGTATGTAAATGCGGCTTTGTCAATTAAATTGAACGACATGGCCCGATCCAAAAAATTCATTCGAAAATGCCTTTTTGCTTGGTAAGTCATTTGGGCATAAGGACTTACGACAAAAAACACCTGCGCCCCTATTGCGCACGCGGGTGGTCCCTTTTTATCCCACGAGAAGTGGCAAACGGTTAAATATCGGTTAATGACGTGCTTATACGCACCGATATGGTATGGTTCATCATTGAACTGGAGCCAATGGCTTTGGAAAAGGAATTGGTCATGAATCGACTTTGCCTGGTGGCGGTGTTGGGGTTGCTGTTTTGTGGCATGGCGGCTGGGGAGCCGTATTTCGTGGATTTGGCGTCGGTCGCCAACACCAGCCTGGAGGTTGATGCCACCGGCAAGGGCGGCTGGCTGAATGAAGGCGTCAACGACATGGGGATTTATCCGCCCATTCCCTATGGTGAAGCGGTGCGTAACGGCTACCACTTTGCGATTGTCGATCCGGCCAAGAACAATGGCAATTCGGTGCTGCTGCTCAAAGGCAAAACCCGCGAGCTGGATAAGCCGGCCCAGGTGACGCTCAAGATCCCCGGCATTCATGCCCAGTACGTTTACGTACTGCAAAACTGCGACCGCGGGCTGGATATCGCCCATGCCAAAGCCACCGTGGCGGTTTACACCATTCATTATGATGATGGCACGGATGCGTCGATCGACATTCACGATCAGACCGAGATTCGGCCGTGGTGGACCGGCCAGTGGTACAACAACAGCGGCGCTGCCGCCTGGCCGATTTTCATGGGGCGCAATTCGGAAACCATGAAATGGAACCAGTGGATCGGCATGTGGGCGACGCAATGGGCCAATCCGCAGCCGAAGAAGGGCATCGTTTCCTTGACGCTGGCATCGAAGGAGATGTTGGTGCCGGCGATTTTCGCGGTGACCATGACCGATGAGGATTATTTCAATTCGCCGCACGTAAAGGATGATTTCAAACGGCCGGCGGATGTGCCGGAGGGATATTTCGATGGCAAGCTGCAATTTCAACAAAAGCAACTGCTGGCGTTGATGGTGGCCAACAAGATGGCCCAGGGCGTGCGGCAGGTGGAAGTGATTCGGCCTGACCTGATCGCGGTGACGCTGGACAGCATGGTTTCCGGCGGGGCGGGGCCAGGCGAAAAAGCGGCGGCGGCGTTGCAAACGCCGGAACATTTTTCCATCCAGAGCGATCAGGATGCCCCATTCCATGCCGGGGTGGCGCCTTCGGCGGTGGGGCGGCAATCCGATCTGTATGACAACGTGGATGTCGGGCGGTTTGAGGCGAATAAAATCTATTGGCATACGTACTATCTGACGCTGCCGGCGCCGCTGCATGATGGTGGGCATTACCGCGTGAGCGTGCATGGCTTGCCGGCCGGGGCGCAGGATGCGCAGGCGTTTGACTATGCCGTGGCGAATACAATCACGCCGGTGATCAAGGTGAATCAGGTTGTGTATTCGATTCGCGCCGAGCGGCGTTACGCGTATTTGGGCTGGTGGACGGGCGATCTTGGCAAACTGGATTTCAGCCAGTTCAAGCAATTCAGCGTGGTCGATGAGGCCAGCGGGAAAAACGCCTTGGATGGGGCGATCGTCCTGCGCAAGGCGGCGGACCCAATCAGCGGCGAAGATGTTTACGAGATGGATTTGGCCGGGTTAAAACAGGTGGGGCGGTATCACATCGTCGTGCCGGGATTGGGCCGGTCGTATTCCTTCGCGTTGGGCGGCGAAGAAGCCCATCAAGCGTATGTAACCACCATGCGCGGATTCTTATATCAGCGCTGCGGCTGTGAATTGTCAGCCGAAGTGACCGATGGCTATCCCCGCCATGCTTGCCACACGCTTAATTATGAAGATGGCCGGCTGGTCGGCGGGGTCATGGAACAATACAAGGACGGCAAGCTGGTGGTGCAAAACCAGCCGCGCGAGCCTGGCGAAGCAATCCGCGAATATCATGGCGGGTATCACGATGCCGCCAATTATGATCTTTCCTATTACCATTTGGCGGCCACCAGCCGGACGCTGACGGCTTTCGAGCAGTTCCCCGGCGTGTTTAAGGACAAGGAACTGCGGTTGCCGGAAAGCGGCAACGGTGTTCCCGATGTGCTGAACGAGGCGGCGTGGAACCTGAAGTTCTATGCCGAGAATCAGCAGCCCGACGGCGGGGTGCCCGGCGGGCGCGGTAACGACGAGGATTACTCGCAAAAAGAATGGAAGCAGGACGGGGCCAAGCTGTTTGGCGATCTGCCGCCGTTTGGCACGTTCCCACCGTGCAGCGCTTCCAGCAGCACGTTTGCCGCGGTGGCGGCGCAATACGCGCGGCTGCTCAAGCCGTTTGATGCCGCCAAGGCCGACGCCTTTCTGGCCAAAGCGCGGCTGGCGTATGATTGGGCCAAAGCACACACCACCACCGATTGGGACCAGAAGGGCATCAGTTTCGGCCGTATGCCGTACAAGCGTTGCCTGGCCTGGGCGGCGGCGGAGCTTTTCACCACCACCGCCGAGGCGAAATACAACGATGATTTCGTGGCCATGAGCAATGATTCCATGACCTGGGAAGCGTCCTGGAAGGATGTCGATGAGATGCCATTCTTCTGGTGGCCTTATGCGGTGTGCAAGCAGCCCGGCGTCAACAAGCAAATTCAGGCGCAGATGATCGAGAAGATCACCAAGGCGGCGGATGGCGCGGTTCATGCGGTGGATATGTTCCCCTATCGGATGAGCCGCGGCCGGCCGGAAGGCGGCTGGGGCAATCTGGTGGGCGGAGGATATTACGGCAATACTTGTCTGCGGGCCTATTTCCTGACCAGGCAGCAGAAATATTTGGATGCCGCGTCGCTCAATGCCGATTATCAATTGGGCGTCAATCCCTTGTCACGGTGTTTTATCACCGGCTTGGGGAGCAAACCGCCGATCCATGCCGAGCTGCGCCCGCCGCTGTATAATGCCCAGGGCGTTCCCGCGCCGGGCATTGCGGTGTTTGGGCCGGGCGGTGGCGCTAACGACATGGGCGGATTTCCCGCCACCCGGCCGCTGTGGCGCATCTACCGCGACGTGCGTGCCGGCGACGAAATCAACAGCGAATTTGGCCCGCTCAACATTGCCGACGCGGCTATGCTGCACATGAGCTTCTGGGCCTTGCAGCAGCAATAGGAAGGACGCGCTGGTGACAGTTTTCAGGCTTTTACTTCTGGTGAGCATTGCCATGATGGCTACGTCATGCACCCAACCGCCGTATCCGTCGGTCGAGTTGTCCAACGGCTTGCTGACCGCCCGGGTTTATCTTCCCGATGCCGACCACGGCTATTACCGTGGGCCGCGCTTTGATTGGTCAGGAATGGTCGGCCCGGTGGAATATGCCGGGCATCGCTTCTTTGGCCCGTTCCAACCGGTGCGCGATCCCTTGGCCAACGACGACGGCATCGGCCCGGCGGAAGAATTCGGCATCGAGCAAGCCCCAAGTTACGCCGAAACCAACGCCAATGAGCAATTCATCAAAATCGGCGTGGGCGTGCTGATCAAACCGGCTGATCCAGATTACGCCGTGTATCATTTTTACAAACCCTTCGCAATCACCGATTCTCCGCGGTGGCAGGTTCAATCCGGCCCGGATTGGGTGGAATGCCGCCAGCAACTGCACGGCCCGCGCGGCTGGGGTTATGACTACACCAAGCGGCTAAACCTCACCAAGGATGAGCCGGTGATGATCATCAGCCATCGCCTGACCAATACCGGGACCAAGGTGATTGATACCAACTGGTATTGCCACAATTTCGTCAACGTGGACGGCCGGCCGATTGGGCCGGACTATCGCGTGCGTTTTCCGTTTACGCCGATCTATAAGGAAAGGCCCAACCCGGAAGACATTCGCGTGGAAGGCAACGAATTCACGTTTGTGCGGCAGTTTCCCCCGCTCTACGGCACCGCCGCCGAACCGATGAACTTCCAAGGCATTGCCGACGCCCGCGCCACGATTTGGAACACGCAAACTGGCGCCGGCGTGGACATCCGCGGCGATCAACCCATGGTTAAATATAACGTATGGACCGCCCCCAGCGCGGTATGTCCGGAGATGTTTATCCACATTCACCTTGCCCCGGGCGAAAGCCAGACGTGGGATACGCGGTATGAATTTTTGGCTCGGCCCAATGGTTCCGCCACCACCCGGCCAAGGATATAGATTAGTCGCGGCAAAGCATGTGCCGGGCTTCCACGGGGCGTGGCAATACATCTGGGGCGTGGCTTAGGCGGCGACGGCAAGCCCGCCAGCGCGCAAGATGCGCACGTTGTTTTTTGCCGTAAGTGCTTATTTCCAAAGGGTTTAGCCAACCGGCTTGCATTTTCGGAGATATTTTTCGATTTCCCGAAGTGGTCGAAAATTCCTAAAAATGGGTCTCCCATTCCAAACAAACCGCATTGGCGTCAAAATTTCCGGGGTGGCCGTGTTGCTTATTTCGGCTTAATCATGGTCTATCAGGGGCCTAACAACCACTTAACAGGTGCCTATTTATCGTTAACATGCCTCTATTTCAGGTTATTTCCAAGGTCCAAGTGGATTTTGACGCTGCTTTTGGCCCTTCCCGGACCAAAACCCCATCCAAACGGCTGAAGCTCGCGTGCAGACGGCCCACGCCGCCCGAAAACGTGCGGCATTCAACCGTATAGCATGAGATTGCCAAATACCGGGGTTGGCCTTTCTCGCCTTTCACCTGCTCTTCCCCTCCCGCGCCGCGTCCCACGCCAGTGCCAATCGCTGATACCGCTGCTAATCCGCCGGTAAACCAGGGCCTGCCTAAAATTCCGGGCAGCACGTAATGCAAGCGGCTACCGCCTCTTATCCCTTCCCCCGGGTGTACCAAAGGGTAAAAAGTCACTGCCCGGATGTTTTGCCACGCCCCTTCCACGCTTTTACGACGCCGCTAATGACCGGGCACGGACGCTTCGCCCCAAGGCAAAGTTTGCATGCCGTTGTCAAACAGGTTGCGGGGATAGCCGTTACTGATCGGGCTGGGATCGCCCTGGCAACTTGAAGCCTCCCAGGACTCGGTGTGCCCATCGAGGAAAAGCAAGTTGATCCATTGTCCGCCATGATGGCGGAAACGAACACTCTGCGCGGGAACCCATCCACCGGTCCATGCCTCCCCGCTGTTGTCGCAGGCCAACATCAGTTGGGACGTGTGGTGGAATTGGGTGATCCTTTTGCCGGTCGCCGCCGGGGTGAAGTTGGTCGACGGCGCGACGGCGTCGGCGGGGATCCATTCGTCATTCCGGACGCACAGATTCACGTTGACCGAGAGCCAATACGGGGTTGCTTCGGCCCCGACGGCGCCACTGCCGTTGACGGCACTTAAGACGGGGTTCTGGCCGGGCCACATCATGGTCTTGCTGTTGTAATCCATGTACAGGGAGATCGTCCCCGGACACATTTGCAGCAGGCTATTGGGTGAACTGGCGTTATCGGTGGGGCTGTTGGCGACGATATACTGTTGCCAGGTTGGCCCCTGGCGTCCGGGGTCGTAAGGATAGTTGCTGCCATAGGGCAGCCACCCACCGTTATCGGTGACGTAGATCGCGGTTAACTGGCCAAGCTGGCGCAGATTACTTTGGCACGCCAGGGTGTTGGCCTGATCGCGGGCCTTGTTGAGCGCCGGCAGCAACAAGGCGATCAGCACCGCGATGATGCCGATCACGACCAATAACTCGACCAGGGTGAAACCGCTTCGCCAACCCGCTAATCCAAGCCGTTGGCCCATCATATCTTTGGTGGCGGAAGAAGGCATTACGCCAGCTCTAGGGGACATTGCAGGTGTTCCACGGCAAATAAGTATTGCAGTAACCCAGCAAATTCTGCTGATAAGCGGCGGTCGCGGGCGATCCGGTGCCAAGGCCCTTATAGTTCCACGTCTCAGCATGGCCGTCGAGGAAAGCCAGATTGATTGATTTGCCGCCGCCATGCCGGAAGCGCATTAAATCCCAGGGCGGGTTGCCACCGGTATAGTATGTGTCGGGCTTGGCGGCCCAATCGATAAAAAGCATGATCTCAGTATAGTGCCGGCCAACCTTGCCGGTAACATAGACGGTGCCGCCATTGGTAGTCCACTGCGACTCTCCCAGCTTAACGCCTATGGCGGCAATTGGCCCCGGCGCCGGTGCCCAGGCGTCATTGCGTGGACACAGGTTCGAGTTGGCACAGATGGGGTTGATGTAATTGCCAGAAGCATCCTGGTCGATTCCGCTGAAAAACCCTCCCTTTTCGGTGGGACGCTATTGACTGTATATACGACTAATATATAATACGCCGGTCATAACCCGGAGTACCAATGAGCCTGCCCGAACTGTCGCCGCAAATGAACCTGTTC
>Ga0316217_10003654_pt1 | contig 17276 bp, 8 predicted proteins | sample 1anoAmetaG_FD_203633 | JGI IMG/M metagenome (GOLD analysis project Ga0316217, IMG submission 203633) | Freshwater microbial communities from Trout Bog Lake, Wisconsin, USA - 1anoA | ecosystem: Environmental > Aquatic > Freshwater > Lake > Hypolimnion/Profundal zone | place: USA: Wisconsin...
GTACTTCTGGCTCCAGGTGCCGGGGCTGTTGAAGGCCAGCTTGTAGTGATCGCCCTCGGCCGCCATGCCCACCCACTTCTGCGCCATGCTCTTGGCGGTCGCTGCGTAGTCCTTGGCCACATCTTCCTTCTTGAGCAGATGGGCCAGGTCGGCATAGGCGGCCAGGGCGTCGATGGCTTTGATGGAGAGATTCGAGTTATGCGCCACGTGGCCGGCAAAATCGTCGGTGGTGAGCTGATTCTCCGGGTCCAGGCCCTTCTCCTTCAGATACAAGGCCCAGGTCGTGAGTTGCGGCCAGTACTTCTCCGCCAGCCGCGTATTGCCTTCGGCGCGCGCCACGGCATCCACCAGGATGAGCATGTTGCCGCTCTCTTCCACCGGCATCTGGTCTTCTTCTGTCTTCTCGCCGCCGCCGTAAACCTGCCCGTTGGCCAGCGGATACTGGCCCAGATCGTGCGGAGAGAAGGGGAACTTCCAGCGGGCCAGGGCCGCGTATTCGAGAACCGGCAGCAGTTGCGCTTCAAGCAGTTTCGGCTGAAAGAAGAGGAAGAACGGCGCGGAGGGGTAGAGCACATCCACGGTGGCGATGCAGCCGTTGGAGAAGTTCTCCTTGGCAAACAGCATCGGGTCCCCGTTTACATCGGCCACCAGTTTATGAGCCGCAAGGGTCTGGCGGTAGGCGAGAATGGCAATCGCCGCATAGTGTTCCCCGCCGGCTTTGGTCAGGTCGGCGGCCAGTTCCTTGTCGAAGGCCGCGCCGCGCGCTTCCAGGGCGGAATACTGTTCCTCGGCCAGATCGAGCATGGTTTCAACCGGCATCTTGTTGCGCTGCCAGTAGGGGCGCAGATTCCGCTCGAGATACTGAATGGCGAACTCTTCGGTGTAGGAAACCAGGGCATGGCGCACAACCGGTTGCGCGCCGACCGCGCCGAATTCGAGGTCCGCTGCCAGATGCGGGCTCTCCCAACTGGCCGGCTGGGGCATGGCCATCGAGTCGCTGGCGGGCAGTTTGCCGGTCTTCGCGAAGGCGCTCACGGCAAGCGGTGCAATCGCGCTTGTCGAGTCCTCGCCGACGGGAAGGGCCAAATGAAAGTAGCCCCAATCGATGCGCAGGTTGTCTCCCGAGCGGTTGAGGATGTTCTGCTCGCGGGAACCGACCGAGAGCACGTTGAGCCGCGCGGTCCGATTGCGGAAGGAGAGCACCTGCTGGCTGCGATCGTTGACGGCGACAATCGGATCCACGTCCAGAAGAACCGAGACACGATGTGCGGCCCCGTCGGTCGATTGCGCACTCCAGGTCAGGTAGGTAACCGGGCGGGAAAGCAGGTCAAGGTCGCTTGGAATTGCCGCAGTGAAGAACGCAAGCTCCAGCTTTACACCGCCCTGGCGAAACTCGTAACGGGAATGCGTGGCTGTGACGGCGTTGCCGGTCTGTTCCATCGCCGGAATCTCTTCCGGGTGGGCGCCCATGAAGCGAAACGGCTTGCCATCGATGCGCGCGATCCCAGTGAGCGGCTGCGGCGCGCCGGTCCAATGCGTCGTGTCGGAACCGGTAAGACGATCGGTTGCGGACCAAATGCTGAAGTATGGGTCGTGGGCAATCAGCGGCGTCGCAGGAACTCTCTGTTGCGAAACAGCCGAGGCAACGCAAAAAAAGAAAAGAAAAGAACAAGCCACAACCGATGCGGCACTCTTCATCGAACTCTCCTCGTACGGCGTATGTTTCTTTAAAATGAGTTTCAAAAACAATCTCGACGGCGAGGCACGACTCGACCAGCCTGGCCCGGCAGATCCAGCACCGTTTCCCGCGAATGCCGCATGCATCTTGCGCATTACTTATAACTCCGCCCTTTCGGCACGGAGAAAGACTCGTTGGATATCTGGCATTTCATCTTATCCGATCTACACTGCGGATTGCTTCCGATTCCTTTTCTCGGCCCGCAAAGAAAGACGTTCGTCTGCGCTCCGTCGCACGCACTCCCATCGATCTCGGATTCCACTCCCGTGGCTGACATTCCCCGGTCATTCCGCAAGCGCTGCGCCGGTCCGAACCTGGCCTCTACCTTCGCGCCGGACCAGGGCGGGCGTATGGATTCCCCGCCGTTTCGGAATGCCGCCGTTCGATCGCCCCAATTCGGCCGCGTGCGTATTGGGCATGTATTGCAAATGCGCGATCGCCGCCAGCACCCTGGATCTGGTTTCGTAGGAAACCTTGCTGAAATCGTTCACAACCCGCGAAACCGTCGCGGTGGAAACACCTGCCACACGGGCTACATCTTTCACGGTGGATGACTCATCGTTCATGCCTGTACGCTCCCATCGGACGATTTGGCACAATTCTCCCGCTCCACAGCCTGCCCAATTTCTGGAGTTTGCCGGAGCCGGTCGAATCGATCACGGGGCTTGCGTTTCGGACCCTTTGAATTGCGATTGAAACATTTGCACCGCAAGGATTCCAGCCTGTGCTTACTGCCCCCAATGGTAGGGTTCGCATTGCCGCGCACACAATAGGAAAGGAGACCCCCCTTGTGCTGGTTCACATGTACTATGCTTTGGGTTGCGAGAATTCGTCCGGCTTGGGCTGCGTGGCGCTGATCAGTACGCGGCTGCCGGAGTTGCGGCCGCAGGCTCGTAGAGCCGGTAGCGGCGGTTCGCCGGCTGGTCGGTCTGGACGTGCGCGCGCATCTCCACCAGCCGTTTCAACAGCGCGGCCACCTGCTCCTTGTCGCCGCTTTTGCGCAGCGCCAGGATGAGGTGGTAGACAGCCTGCTGGTCGTTGGGGTCCAGAGCCAATGCCGCGCGGGCATGAACGATCGCCTGATCCGTGTGCCCGTTCTCGAAGTACACCGTGCTCAACAGATCGTGCGCCGCCACCAGGCCAGGATCCAATTGCACCGCCCGCGTGGCCGCCGCCACTTCCTCCCTGTACTCCGGGCTGCCTTCCGGCTTGCCCAATTCGAGCAGCGCTTCAGCCAGCAAGTACTGCGCGAACGCCTCGTTGGGATGAGCCTTGACCGCCGCTCGAAACTCGGCCAGCGCATCGGCCGACCGGTGCTGCTGCGACTTGACCAGGCCCTCGGCCACGCCCAAAAAGGAAAGCTGCGGATCGATCTGGCTGGCGGTGTCAAAGTCCTCCGCTGCCCCCGCGAACTCGCCCAGTTGCGTCCGGAGCACGCCGCGCACCAGGTACAGTTTGGGCTCCTTCGGCAACTGCGTCAGGCCGGCGTCGAGAATGTCGATGCCCACCTTGGGAGAGGCATGATCGTAGGACAAGGCGGCGAACTGAAGATAGGCCTCCACGTCCTTGGGATTGGCCAAGAGCGCCTTGCGCAGCAATTCAATGGCCCGCGCCGTGTCGCCGCGCGACTCCAGAATCTCGGCGGCCAGCGAAGCCGCATTTCCTTCGACAGGCGCCGCGTCGATCAGCGGCTGAAGCGTCGCCAGAGCCGCCTCCGCATGGTGCGCATTGCGCTGCGCCAGGGCCAGGTTGTAGCGTGCTTCGCGCCGCGCCGGATCGAGGGAAAGGGCCTGCGCAAATACCGCGACCGCTTCTTCGCCGCGCTCCAGCAGCGCAAGGCACGACCCGTATTCGGTGAGCGCCTCGGGCTGCGAAGCGATCGCCCCCGAAGCCTTCTGAAAATGCTCCGCCGCCGCCTGGCAGTTCTTCGCCTTGTACTCCAGAACCCCGAGCATGGCATGGGACGTAGCGTCTTCCGGACGCTGTTCCAGCACCTTCACGAGCAAAGGCCGGGCCGCATCGTGGCCCATCTGGAACTCGGTTTGCGCGGCCCCTTCGAGCGCCGGCAAGTAGCTCGGAGCCAGCTTCAGCGCGCGCCGGTAAGCCGACAGCGCCAACGGCAGATCGCCCGTTCCCGCCGTCGCCATGCCGCGCAGTGTCCAGATGCGATAGTCCTCCGGCCGCCTTGCCGAAGCCGCCTGGCTCAAGGCCAGCGCCTGGGCGAAATCGCGGTTGCGCAGCGCGGCGGAAATCCGCGCCACCTCGTCCTGGGCCGGCTGCCCTTGCGCCTGGCATAGGTACGCCCCTACCGTGAAAACACAAAACAAGAACGCCGGGAGAAGATACTTCTGCTTCATACAATGCCGTGTGCAATTCGGTGCGGTGGATTTCATCTGCGTCTTTCCGCTTCAAGCCGGGAACCGCGAAGGCTCCCGGCCTGGACGTCCCTTCAGGGAGCCAGCGACTCCGTCAGTTGCGGCGTTACATTGTCGAAGAATACTCCCTGCAACTGCCCTGGAGCACCTTGCGGCAGATGCAGCTCGATGGTGTGACGCACGTCCGGCGCGAGGTCCGAGAGGTCGGCGTAATACCCGACAAAACAGGACGCATCGGCCCGGCTGGAGCTGTACGCCGGCTGGATCTTGAGCGGCCGGCCATCCACGGCGCCGGTCACCGCCGATGCGTCGGTCCCGTCCGCTGCCTGAACAAAGAGCAGCAGCCGTTCGGGAGCCAGCCAGGTCGACTCGTAGTCCTCAGGCGCCCACGGGATCGGCCACTTCGCCTTGCGTTCGGCCAACTGATCCAGAACCCGCTGGGGAACCACGAAGGCGCCGGCCAGAGAGCCGTCCGCGCCCGAGGCCAGAGCAATCTGCTGCGCCTGCGCAAAGCGCGTCCCCGCAAACCGCACCTGCGCCTCGGCGTAGCTGCCTGTCTGCGTGAACTGCACGCTCTGTCCGTTGACCGTCACGCTTGAAACCCTGGAGCCCGCCGGAAGCAGCACACCCAGATTCTGCACCGTGCCCGGCTCTCCGGCGGCATGGGAGATCGCCAGCTTGTCTCCCGTCAATACGACGCCAACCAGCCGTTCGGAATGCAGGTTCGCGGCATTCAGCACCATGGGGTGGTCCGTTTTCTCAAACGGAATCACTTCCAGCACCGTGGCGCTGGTGCCATCGAGATCCAAACGAACGGCATCGCCTCGGCTCCATGCGCCCGCGCCCGGCTTGCCCAGCAGGCGGCCCTTCTGCGGGAAAACCTCGCGCAGCAGGAACTTCTCTCCCTTCGAAAGCCCAATTGTCCCGTCCAGCGAAAACTCCGCCGGCAACTGCTTGTAGTTGGGGTTGAACAGGAAGAGGTAGCCGCGATCTCCCACGATGGCCGCCGTGCCGTCCACATAGCCCAGGGCCGGCTGTTCCAGGATGGTCCGCGTGTGGCGCAGATACTCCTTGTGCTGCACGGTCCAATCGAGCCAGCCTCGGATCCAGGCCTTGTCCTGCGCGGAGAAGTGCTTGGCCTCCTCGGTGTCGCGCGCGGGAATCATGTTCACCACGTTGTTCCATCCCCCGGCCGCAATCGACGAAAGAAACGAGTAGCGGTAGCCCAGGTAATCCCAGTCGCGCGGCCGGTAACGGGAATACATCATCTCGACCGCCGGATGTTGAGCGTCCTTGCCGGCCAGGTTGCGCGAGCGCTCTGTCTGGTGGGTGGCATAGCCGGGCACAATCTCCGCGGGCGCAAACTGGTAGTTGCGGTACCAGTAGTTGACGAAGCGCATGCGATCCGCCGAGACGCGATCGAAATGCAGATCGGGATAGGGCTTGAAGCTCTCCGGCTGCTCGTCGTTTCCGGTCGGGTGGGGATAGTTGCCCGCCAGCCAGCTCCACGGCCCGTAAGTCTGATAGCTCTGGCGACCGTCGACGATCAGCGAAGGCGCGGCGCGGCGCAGCGTCTCCATCACTCTGCGCCATCCGTACCACTGGGCGTAACTGCTGCTGCCGGGCAAATCCAGCCAGGTGTAGTCGAACGAATAGCCGGCGATGCCGGTGCGCTTCTGGAACACGATCAAATTGCGGATCAGATAATCCTGGAACTCCCGCGAAGCCAGCGTGGCGTAGGTGAAAGAGTCGCCGTCCTTTTCGGGCCGCTTGACCAGCCAGGAGGGATTCGCTGCAAAGGGCGCGGACGGGTAGACGTAGGCCAGCAACCCCACATGCTTCTGCCGCGCGTAAGCAACCATCTCCGCAACACTGGCCGGAATTGCGTCCTTGCCGGGGTCCCATTCGCCCTTGCGAATCTTCTCGCCGAGATTAAGCCACAGCACATACTCCCAACTCCAGGAGTCGGCGCTCTGTGTGCGCTCCGCCAGCTTGGAATTGCCGGGCGCATAAAGAACTGTCTGAACGCCAAGTGCGGAAGCGGTATCGATAATGCGCTTGTACTCGGCCACTCCTTCGGGCGTGCCCACGTCGATCTGATAGTCGTTCAGCGTCCAGCCGACCTGCACGCTGACCGGCGCCGGCGAAGGCGCAATCAGTTGCGCGCGCACGCATCCGGTAAAGGCTTCGATCTCTGCTTCGTCCATGCCGTCGGCAGGCATTTGCGCGGGAGGAAGATGCCACTCCAGCGCCATCTCGCGCGGCTTGCGGCGGCCGCTCAGGCGATAGGAACCAATCAGACCGGCATCGCTCGCAAAGGCTCCCCACTCCTGTCGCCACTCCAATTGCGGCGAGTAGCTCACGCGAACCGTTTGACCCTCTCGCCGCACTTCCAGGTAGGGATTCTCGACGGTCAGCAGTGCGCCTTGCTCACCAGCCAAGCGCAGAAACTCGCCGAAGTCCTTCCCCGGCCGCGACTTCCTGCTCTGCTCGATAGTCGCGCCGAATTGCGGCACGTAGGAAGATGGCACAAAGTCGGAATCGACCGCGTTGTCTACGGTAAGGTCCCACGGGACAACGCGGCGCACGGTGAACGTCGTGCGGGGCGCGCTCAAGACCCGAATCTGCTTGCTGGCAAATTTCCAGCCGGCGCGCAGCGTGTAGACCACCTGGATGCGATAGCCGGCAAGGTCGTAGGCATAGGTCACTTCGCCGGGATGGGCCTTTGCGACAACGGGCTGCGCTGCATCGCTGCGCAGGACCGCTTCGTCTATCTCCAACTGCCAGGCATCGCGGGTTACGCTCAAGCGGGTTCCCGAAGCGGCATCCTGAATCGAGAGCAGGCCACGCGGGCCAAAGGTCGCGGTCGTTTCCGCGTTTTTCAATTCCAGAGTCTGCGCTCGCGAGAACGTGGAAAGAAGGACAAGGAAAAGAGCAAAGCTGAACTGAATTCGGCGTAAACCTGACATGAAATCCTTCTTGGCGCTCGGCTTGAAAACCAGTCGTAACACTGCCTCGACAAACCCCGACAATCGAAGATCGAGACGCTTTGGCGAACGGCGCGGCAGTTGTGAGCGGAAGCGCTTGCCGGAGTTGGCCTTTGCGGCGCAGGCCCGGTGCTCTTCCTCCCTTTTCGGGCGTACGCATCCATCGGTGTTGCGTGCGCGAACAATGCCGAGGCCGCATCCCGCCGCCAGGAAGGGCGGCACAATGCGGCCTCGAGCCGTGGTGCGCTCAGTCGCCTCTAGAAGCTCAACTTGGCGCCCAGCTGCATGTTGCGCGGTGAGTTGTTGCCGTTGGTGGTGCCGAAGTTCGCGCTCGCGTCTCCATAGTTGTTGTCCACGCCGTTCAGGTTGACCCGGTTGAACAGGTTGAAGGCATCGAAGCGAAGCTCGAAGCTGACGTGCTCGGCGATTGCGGTGGTCTTCTTCACGGTGAGATCCGTGTCCGCATAGCCGGGATTGTGGAACTGCGACAGCTTTTCGTTTCCTTCCGTGCCTGCGCCGTTGAATGCCGGCTGGGTAAATTGGGCATGGGTGAAGATTCCCGAGTCCACATTGCCCGTGTACTTATACGATTTGCGATCGCTCTTCTGGTTGTAACTCACAACGCTCGGCACGCTGTAGTTATCGCCGTCCGCGGCGTAGTTGCCGCTGCTGGGAGCGAAGGCGAAGTGTCCGGCCGCCAACTCGCTCTGGTAGTTCGCCTGGGTTACAGGAACATTGGCGGTGTCGACCACTTTCAGCTCGTTCCAGTTGAAGACACTAACCGGGTTGCCCGACTGAAGAATCGTCGTCGAAGCCAGATTGAAGCCCGTGGTCAGTCTGCGCGTGAAGCCATTGCCCTTCGTGAAGCCGGGGATATCGTAGCTCCAGCCCAGCGAGAGGCGGTTGGGAACGTCCCACGGCGAGTTGCTGTACCACTGCTTGAAGTTGTACGAAGTTCCGCCGGTGGCCGAGTACCCTTCGGGATAGTTGTTCCAGTCGTCCTTGGCCACGGAGCGGGTATAGGAAGCGGTCAGGAAGCCGCGCGAGCCGAAGCGTCCTTTTACCGCCGCAATGAAGGCGGTATAGTTCGCATACGCCGCGTTGAACGCATAGTTGACGGAACCGAAACTGGTGTTCGGGCGGGTTTGAATTCCGTCTCCCGTCCACACGCCTTTCGAGTCGAACGCCGGATGCTGAATCTTGTCTCCGGGCATCACGTTGATGTCCACACCGTACGCGGTATTGCCTGTGTTGCCGCCGGCTGCCACCAGGTTGTAGGAATGCGAACCCGTGTATCCGACGCTGGCCACCAGGTTCGCCCGAAGTTGGCGCTCCAACCCGATCGACCAGTTCATGGCGTCGGGAGAGGACATGGTCACGGAGGTGCCGCCTACGCCGATTTGCGCTCCTGCAATGCCGCCTTTGGAGTCGAGTGGCTTTCCGACAAACGCCGGGGCCGTGAAGCCGAACGGCGCCGTGTTCTGCGTCCCATAACCAAACACCGGAGCCGCTGTGGATCCATCGTTATAGAAGGTCGGCACCACATATCCCGGCGGGTTGCCCTTCAAACCGTTCTCCGCGTTGCCCAGCGTGAATTGGTTGTGATACAAGCCAAAGCCGCCGCGCGCCACCCACTTGCCGTTGGCAAACGGATCGTAGGCCAAACCGAAGCGCGGGCTGAAGATGTAGTTCAAATCGTGATTGAAGACATGGTCCTGTTGCGTCATCGTGCCGCCCGCAACCTGTTGGGCAAACGTGCCGCTTTGCGCAAGATGGAAGTTGGCCAGCACGGTTCCGGCCAGAGCCACGTACGGATTGCCGAAGTTGTCGTAGCGGATGCCGTAGTTGGCGGTCAGCTTGCGGTTCACCTTCCAGGTATCCTCGGCAAAGGCGCCAAAGGTTGTCTCCTTAAAGCCGTAGTTGGCGGATTGATAGGCGCCGGTCACGGGATTATAGGAGATTCCGGATTCGCTGTGCGGATTGTTGGCGATCAGGTCGATCATGTTGTTGAACGAGAAGCTCGGCTGATCGTACGCGCCGGCGAACAGCGCGATATCGTCGCTGCGCCAGGCCTCAAAGCCGGCCGAGAGGCTATGTGTGCCAACGATGTGAGTCAGGACGTCGCGCCAGTGATAGCTGTGCTGGATGTAGTCGCCATCCGCAAAGCCGTCTCCGAAGCCCGTTCCCAAACCGGTCACGCCCACCAGGGGAACGTCGAAGAGCCCGGTTTGCGGGGAGATGCCTTCGATCCGGCCATAGCCGAAGATCGCTTCGTTGATGGTGTTCGGCGAGAAGGTGTGGGTCTCGTTGGCTTGCAGATTGAAGGTGTAGTCGGCGTTGGTGGTGGCAAAAGCCGGACGAACCGACGGTCCGCCGGAGGCGACCGTGTCGCGGAAGAACTGACCGTAAACGCGGTCCTTCTTGAAGTACTTATCCAAACGGACGTTGTACTGCTTGGCATTGTTGTAGCTGGAGCTGTTGAAATTACCCGCATCGAAAACCGGCGTTGCGCAGGGAATCGAAATGTTGTCATAGGCAGTGACATTGCCAACGCCAAGAGCGCAGGATGCCTGCGCCGCCGGAGTTGCAAGCGTATTGCCCCACAACGACCCGGCCGTGGCGGAGACCTTGCCGCCAACGATGTTCGCAACCGGGTATTTTTCCATCAATTGCAACTCGGGGCTATTGGGCGCCACCGTCTTGGCAAAGGCCACAAACGCGGGATCTTCGTACCCCACCAGCCCGCTGCCGTTCGATGCCATCGAAAGATAAGGCTCGTAATCGACGAAGAAGAAGAATTCCTTGTGCGGAATCACCGGTCCGCCCACGTTGAACGACATGTTGTTGGTGTGGTAGGGATTGAGCTTCGTCGGCTGGGGCACGCCGAACTCGCCGCGCGCCGTCATGCCCTGATAGGTGTAGTATTCGCTGGCGATGCCATGGAATGTGTTGGTTCCGGATTTGGTGGTCATCACCGTTTGAATCGAGCCCGAGCGCCCGTAGTCGACCGAGTAGGTGTTGGTCTGCACGCTGACTTCCTGCGTTGCATCCGCATTGGGCGTCAGGTTCAGAACGCCGGGGCGAATGGTGCTGGTCACGTCCATGCCATCCACAATGTACTGGTTGCCGGTTGCGCCCTGTCCATTGGCGCTGGCATTAACCCAGTTCTCCGGGGCAAAATTGGTTGCGCCGCTCGAACCCAGGCCGGTAACGCCCGGCGCCATGGTCAGAACCGAGATTGGATTGCGGCCGGGCAGCGGCAGATCGGCCAGGGCCGTGGTATCGAGCGTCTGCTCGAAACGGCTGTCGGAGGTATCGATCAGCGGCGCTTCGGTGGTCACCGTGATGGTTGCCGCAACGTTCTGCACGGCCAAGGTGAGTTCGACGTCGCGCATCTCGTTGCTGGTCAGAGTGAACGACACGGTAGTAGGCGAGAATCCCTGCACGGTTGTGGATACCGTGTAGCTGCCGGGCGCCAGGCTGACGAAACGGTACACGCCGCTGGAGTTGCTGGCTGCCGACTGCGCGACGCCGGTGTCGGCGTTGACCAGCGTAACTTTCGCTTTGGGAACAACCGCTCCTTTTGCGTCTTGCACCGTTCCCTGGACTCCGCCAGTGAATTGCGCGTAGCAACTGGCGCTTGCCATTAGCAGCACCAGCATGAGTATCTTGAAAAATCTTGGCATGTTTTCCTTCATTTTGGCCTCTCAAAGGGCAGTCTTGGTCGGTGTGTGAGGATGCAAGCGATGCCGATCTCTCGCATTCGGTTCCAGCATCGCGGTCCAGGCGAGTTCGCCTTCCGGGCCCTGAAAACGTTCAGAATTTTCCTGAATTCAGGGTCGAGGCAACTCTACGCACTTGGGAGGAGGAGCGCATGGGAAGATGCGACCCCTCGTATATAGTCCATATGGACTATAGGCCGCTCAACCCCTTGCTGCCAGCGCGGATGCAAGCGTACACTCCAACCTGCCCAGCCTTGGAGAGGAGTTCTCGACCCTTGTTCCCGCCCCGACAAAATCGCTCCTCGTTGCGCTTTGCCGCCCTGGCCTGTTTGCTGGCCTTGGGCCTTTCCGCCTGCGGCCCCAAGCCCCAGCCCCGAATCGCCTTTATTCCCCAAACCGATGGCACAACGCTGTGGGAAGCGGCGCACGTGGGCGCCGAGGCCGGCGCCAACTCTCTAGGCATCTTCGTTCGCTGGAGCGCTCCCACCCGCGAGGACGACGTGGAGGCGCAGATTGCACTGGTCGACGAGGTGGCGCGCAGCAACTATCAGGGATTGGTGCTGGCCCCCAACCAAGCTCTCTCGCTCATCACGCCGGTGCGGCGCGCCCTGGCCCGCGGCATCCCCACCGTCGTCATCGGCTCCCCGCTGCCCATTCCCGCCGGAGGCAACCTCTCCTACATCCTCAACGACGACGAAGAGGGCGGGCGGATGGCCGCCGGACGCGTCGCTGCCCTGCTCCACGGCCATGGAAAAGTCGCCCTGCTGGGCATCAATCCCGATATGACCGGAATCGTGATTCGCGCACGTTCCTTCGAGCTGACAGTGGCCCGCGAGTTCCCCGGCATCCGCATCCTGGAGAGAAAGAGCGGTTCGTTCAACGTACCCCACGAAGAGCAAGTTGCCGAGGATACGCTCCGAACCAATCCCGATCTGGATGCGATCGTGGCCCTGATGCCGGCCACCGTGGATGGCGTTCTTTCGGCGCTGGATGCGGCGCCGCCCCGCCGCTCCGTCCAGGTCGTGGGCTTCGACTATACCGCCTGGCCGGCTGCCGATCCGAACAGAACCATCTTCAGCTTTGTGCAACAGGATACGCGGGCCATGGGCCAGCAGGCGATCGAGCTGATCCATGCGCGCCTGCTGGGTCAGGCGGTGCCCGCAATCGTCCACATTCATCCCAAGCTCATCACCCGCGAGAACTTCGACTCGCCGGAAGTGCGCCGCATGTTCGACAACGATTGGAAGCTGGGCCAATGGCGCTGGAATTCGGCGCAATGAATTTATCGCCCCAATTGCGCCGCCGTTTGCTGGTTGGCTTGCTCGCCAGCCTCTTCGCCGCCTCTGCGTTTCTCGCCTTGCGCGCCTATCTGCACAGCCCTGGCCGCGGCCTGCCTTACCACGACTCCTTTGCCAAGGGCAAAGCCGACGAGTGGACCGCTCTGGGCGGCACCTGGGAACTGGTCAACGGCGCCATGCGCAACGACTCGGACGAACGCGGCGCAAAGCTGCTGACCGGATCTCCCTATTGGCGCAACTACTCCATCGAAGCCGATATCACCGTCCTGGGCAACAGCGGCGATGCGGGCCTCACCATTCGATCCAGCGACGAGCAACAGGGTGTCAACGCGTACAGCGGCTATTACGCCGGCATACGCACCAGGGACAACGCGCTGGTGCTGGGCCGCGCCGACCACGGTTGGCTGGAGATCTTCAAACCCAGGCCTTTGGCCGGCGAGATTCGCCCCTTCCAGTGGTATCACCTGAAGTTGCTGGCCTACGATTGCCAGATCGCCGCAGCCCTCACCGGACCCACGCAAACTGCGCCGGCATCGCTCTCGATCAGCGACCCGGAGTGTGCAGGTACCGGCCGCGCCGGCCTCCGCTCTTACTCGGCGGGCGGCGTCTGGCGCAACGTCGTGGTGCGTGAGGCCACCGCTCTCGACCTGGCCGAGATGCTTAGCGCGGGAAGCCAAGGCGCCTTGCAAGCAGCGAATGCGCCGGCGGGAGGCCCGAACATCCTTCAATTGCATCCCGCGCCGGAGCAGCAAAAGGAGAGCAGCCGCTCCAGTGCGAAGACGCAGAGCATCGACAGCTTGCGCATGTCCTCTTTCGCCAATCCGGCGGTGGCCAGTGTCCGCGGGGTGGTGATCCTGACCACCCCACGTCTCTTCGTGCAGGACGCGACCGGCGGCGTCTACATCCCGCAGTACAAAGGCCCCCTGCTCAAAGTCGGCGACGAGGTGGAAGTCACCGGAGAAGTGCATCCCGGCGATTTCAGCTCGACCATCGAGCAGGCAACGGTCCAGGTGCTCTGGGCGCGCATCCCCGTGCCTCCGGTCTCGGTGACCGCATCCCAGGCATCGACCGGAAAATTCGACGCCACGTTCATCGAGGTTCAGGGACGCCTTACGGACAAGGAGCAGGGCCCGGACAACACGCTGATTCTCGATCTCGACGAGGGGCCGCAGTCCTTCCGCGCCATCATGAACCCCGGCCGCGGCGACTATCTCTTCGCCAAGCTGAAGCCCGGCAGCAGCCTGCGCCTGCGCGGCATTTGCGTGGTCGATCCCGCATTCACCCGCAACCTCACCCCGTTCGTTCTCCTGCTGCGCTCCAACGAAGATGTCGAAGTCCTCGCCGGCCCGCCCTGGTGGAGCACCGGACACGTCATCGCCATCCTGGTTGCCACGCTGCTGCTGGCCCTGGTGTCGGTCTCGCTCTATCACCGGGTAGAACACTGGCGTCTGCGCGCCGTCGTGGAGGAGCGCGAACGGCTGGCCCACGAGATGCACGACACCCTGGCGCAGAGCTTTGCCGGCATTGGATTCCAGTTGCAGGCCATCCGCAACGGGCTTCCCGAAGAAGACTCGACCGTTCTGCAACAACTCGATTTAGCCAGCAACCTGGTGCGTCACAGCCACGAAGAGGCGCGCCGCAGCATTGCCACCCTGCGCCCCGAGTCGCTGGAGTCGGAGGACATCCTCACCGCGCTGGATCGCGGCGCACGGCGCATGGTCGAAGGCGGCGCGGTAGAGGTGGTCTCGGAACGAGGCGGCGACCACCGCGCAATCCCCTTGCGCATTGCCGACACCCTTTACCGCATCGGTCTGGAGGCGGTGGCCAACGCCGTGCGCCACGCCCAGCCAACCCTGCTCACCATCCGGCTCAAGTTTCTGCAAAACGCGGCCTGCCTGCAAATTGAAGACAACGGCTGCGGCTTTACGCCGGGCAACGGTCTTCAAGGCTTCGGCTTGCGCGGCATGAAGCGGCGCGCCCAGAGCATCTCGGCCGCCTTCCAAATCGATAGCTCTCCCGGCCAGGGCACGCGCATCCAGATCGTCGCGCCCCTGCCGCCACGCGTGACACTCGCCACCTGGCCAAAAGTATTCTGGAAATATGCAAGGGAGCATTGGTTCGATGCCCGAAGTTCGAAACGCACCGATTCGCATCCTCATCGTCGATGACCACCCGGTCGTGCTTGCCGGGCTCACCAGTATGCTGGGCACACAACCCGGCATGGAGGTCGCCGGCTCCGCCTCCAGCGGAGAAGAGGCCCTGGAGATGCTCCGCAGCAAGCCCGCGGATTTGCTCCTCCTCGACCTGCGCATGCCCGGCATGAACGGGATCGACACCCTGCTGGCTCTCAAGCAAGCCAAGATCGCGGTCCGCGTCATTATCCTCACCAGCTTCGAGACCGACGAGGACGTTTACCGTGCGGTGCAGGCCGGCGCCCAGGGCTATCTGCTGAAAGACGCGCCACAGTCCGACATGATGGACGCCATCCGCGCCGTCCATGCCGGCAAGCGCTACTTCCCGCGCCACATCGCCGCCCGCTTGGCCGAGCGCATGATGCGCACCAACCTTACCGCCCGCGAACTCGAAGTCCTTCAAATGCTCGCCCGCGGCCTCACCAACAAGGAGATCGGCAGCGTGCTCGATATCAGCGGCAACACCGTCCGCAATCACGTCAACAGCATTATCGAAAAGTTGGAAGTCTCCGACCGCACCGAGGCCGCCACCACCGCCATCCACAGAGGCATCATCGAATCCAATGGATGAAATCGCAGGCCGCGAGTAGACCATGTGAACCATGCGCATTCGAAAGCGTTTCGTTATGATCGCGGCTACAGCGGTTTCGATTCAGCTCTTTGCAGAAAACTCGATGCCGAGTGGCATTTTTCTCAAGAAAATGCCACCTTGCACGATTTCAAAAGGCCAACTGTTGAATCGAAACCGCTCTAGCTTCACCCAGGAGTCGAACGTGCCGCTCTCATCTCATCTCTTTCCTACGCGCCGCCATTTTCTCAACCGCCTCGGCCTTTTGGGGTTGGCCTCCGCTCTTCCCGCCGGACGCTTGTTCTCTGCCACCGGAACACCGGTCCTCGCAGCCGCGCAACCAGCCACCGGTACGGCCGCTGTTTGGAAGAACCGCGCCCCGCTCCGCCCCAGCACGTTCTATTCCCTGCCCCAGGGGTCGGTCCGCCCTGCCGGCTGGCTCAAGGAGCAGCTTCGCATCCAGGCCGACGGACTCGGCGGCCATCTGGACGAAGTCTGGGCAGACACCGGCCCGCACAGCGGATGGCTGGGAGGAACAGGCGAATCGTGGGAACGAGGCCCTTACTTCCTCGACGGATTGGTGCCGCTGGCCTGGCTGCTCGACGACGCACGCCTCAAGGAAAAGGCCCAGCGCCTCATCGACTGGACCCTGGATCGCCAGGCGCCCAGCGGCATGATCGGCCCCGCCTCGAACGACGACTGGTGGCCGCGCATGGTGATGCTCAAGGCGCTCACCCAATACCAGGAATTCACCGCCGACAACCGTGTCATCCCGGTCATCGATCGCTACCTCCGCTATCAACTTGCGCAACTACCCCTGCGTCCGTTGAAAGACTGGGGCAAGTTCCGCTGGCAGGACGAGCTGCTCACCGTCGTCTGGCTCTACAACCGCACCGGCTCTTCCTATCTGCTCGACCTGGCTCAACTGCTCCACAAGCAGGGCTACGATTGGATGGGGCAATTCAAGAACTTCCAGTACACCCAACGCATCACCGCGGAAGCCATCGGCCTTGCCAAAGGCAGAGGCCTCGAAGACCTGGCGCTGGCCACCCACGGGGTCAACAACGGGCAGGCCGTGAAAACCGGCCCGGTGTGGTCGCTGGTCTCCGGAGTGGAAGCCGACCGCAACGCCGCTCAGCGCATGATCTCCGAACTGAACAAGTACCATGGCCTGCCCAACGGCATGTTCTCCTGCGACGAGCACCTGGCCGGACTCGATCCTTCGCAAGGCTCGGAGCTGTGCACCGTGGTCGAATACATGTTCTCGCTGGAGCAATCGCTGGCCATTAACGGCGATCCCGCGCTCGGCGACCGGCTGGAACAACTGGCCTTCAACGCGCTGCCCGGCACCTTCAGCGACGACATGTGGGGGCACCAGTACAACCAGGAGCCCAACCAGGTGGAGTGCAGCCTGCACCAAAAACCCTGGACCACCGACGGGCCGGAATCCAACCTCTACGGCCTGGAGCCAAACTTCGGCTGCTGCACCGCCAACTTCCACCAGGGATGGCCCAAGTTTGCCGCCAGCCTCTTTCTGCTCAGCGGCGCGCAAGAATCAGCCGCGCACGACGGGCTCGTAGCGGCGGTCTACGCTCCCTGCGAGGTGCGCACCACACTGCGCGGCATCCCCGTGCACATCGTGGAAGAGACCGGATACCCCTTCCACGGCGCGGTGCGCTTCACCGTCAATCCTGCCGCGCCTCTTGCCTTTCCCATGCAGTTCCGCGTGCCGCAATGGGCCGCGGGCGTCACACTCACTGTGAATGGGCGTCCCGAGCCTGCTCCCATGCCGGGATCGTTCGCCCGCATCGAAAGGGAGTGGAAGGCCGGCGACCGGGTGGAGATCGTGTTTCCGATGCCCCCCCGCGTCTCCCGCTGGTTCCACGATTCGGTGGCCGTAGAACGCGGGCCGCTGGTCTTCTCCTATGGCATCGGCGAAAGCTGGGTCAAACTCAACGAGCGCGGCTTGGCCTCCGACTGGCAGGTGTTTCCCACCACTCCCTGGAACTACGCCTTGCATGTGGATGCCGCTTCGCCGGCGCAGAGCATCTCTGTGTCGGAAACCGAGGTTGGCCACGCTCCGTTCACCGGCAAGCACACGCCGGTCCGGCTGGCGGTCAAGGCGCGCAAGCTCGATTCGTGGCGCGCAGAGGACGGCGTGGCCAACCCGCTGCCGCAGAGCCCCGTCTCGAGCGATCGCCCGGAGGAGAGCATCACGCTGATCCCCTATGCGGCCGCCAAGCTCAGGATCACCGCATTTCCGCAGCTCAAATCGTAATCCGCAACGCCGCAACCCCGCGGAGGGACGCTGTTGTCGATCGGCGTCCCTCCGCAGGGTTGCAGTAGCAAGGGCCTCGTCCTTTGTCGCCGGCTCCCTTAGTTGGTGGCCGGGCTGA
>Ga0316217_10003655_pt1 | contig 17274 bp, 13 predicted proteins | sample 1anoAmetaG_FD_203633 | JGI IMG/M metagenome (GOLD analysis project Ga0316217, IMG submission 203633) | Freshwater microbial communities from Trout Bog Lake, Wisconsin, USA - 1anoA | ecosystem: Environmental > Aquatic > Freshwater > Lake > Hypolimnion/Profundal zone | place: USA: Wisconsin...
CGGCGTTTTTCATCCGCACCCCCAATGGCGTGACACTCACGAATGCCGGAAAGCAATTCGTCCAACGTGGCCGCAAGGCGCTCAATGAGATCGGCCTCGCGCGGGCCGAGGCGGCGGCAATCGGACGGGGCGAGGACGGCCACGTCAGGATCGGAATATTCTCGTCGCTGGCGTCGGGATTTCTGTCCGATCTGATCGATGCCTTCGGGTTACAGCACCCTGCCGTCAAACTCACCTTCATCGACGGCAATCCCGCCGACCACATCGCCGCAATCCGAAAGCATCAACTCGATGTCGCATTCATTACAGGCTGCGCCGATTGGCCGGGCTGCGAGGGCCGGCAACTTTGGACCGAGCGTATCTTCATCGTGCTGCCGGCGGGCCATCGCCTGTGCGGCGATGGCGAAGTCGAGTTCGAGGCCCTCGCCGGCGAGTCGTTCATCGTCAGTGAAAGCGCGCCCGGCGAGGAGATCCATGACTATCTCGTCAAGCGGCTCGCCGACCTCGGGCGTCACCCGGAAATCCATCATCAGGCGGTCAGCCGAGACAACCTGATGCGCCTGGTGGCGCTGACAGGGTGATCTTCTGAACGGCAGACGCCATGATCCTTACTCCGCGACGGACGCCGAGAGCCTCTCTCTCGTCCTGAAATCCGTCACGAAGCGAAGCGCAGCCCTCTTTCTCTGAAGGGGGCCGCGCAGCGGAAGTCCGTGATGGGCCACGAGAAACAGCGCGCTGACTACAAATCCGCGCCAGCCTGACTACAAATCTGCCGAGCCGCGATCGCGGATGGTGAAAGCCGGAGATACGGACAGTCGCACCTCCGGCTGCACGGAATTCAGGCCGCGCGATCGAGCAATTTCTTGGCCTTGCCCTCCATGTCGAGACGGGCGTCCTGGTGCGCCTTATCGCGCGCGACGGCCGTGATGCCCTGCACGAAGTCGAAGATGCTCTCGGGCGGCCGACCTTCCTCGACCAGCACCGCATCGATGATCTTGGCTGTCTCGCCTTTCGAGAAGCCGCGCCGGCGCAGGAAGTCGCTGCGGTCCTCATCGGTCCTCGCCACGATCCGCTCCCGAGCCGCCTTGATGCCATTGATGAAAGGCATGGGCGACGAATTGGCGAAATTCAGCAGCGCCGGCGCCGCCTCATGGGCGAAGCGCGAGGCGGCATATTTGCTGTGGCGGATGCTGATCTCCTCGAAATCTTCGACGCCCCAGAGGTTCCGATTCTGGCACACGGCGCGCAAATAGAAGCTCGCCATGCCGAGCGTTTTCGCGCCGACCTCGGAGTTCCAAGCGTAGAAGCCCCGGAAGAACAGGTCGGGCGAGCCGTCAGGCAAACGCCCGGCCTCGATAGGGTTCAAGTCGTCGACGAGAAACACGAACACGTCGCGGTCGCTGGCATAGAGCGTCGTCGTGTCCTTCGAGATATCGACGCGGGGATTGTAGATGCCCGTAGACCAGTCGAGCACGCCGGGCACCTTCCAGCGCGTATCGCCCGTGCCGTTGCCGGCGATGCGCTGCACGGCCTCGACCAGTTCGTGATCGTAGATGCGCCCATAGTCCGGCCCCGTGACCGCGCGGAGTTCCACCCGGCCGGTGTCGGTCTCAAGCGTCTTGATCTGCTCGGCGCGGTTCGAGGTCAGTCCATATTGCAGGTTGATTCCCGCGAGCGCGGCGGGGAGCTGGCGAAGATAGGCGGCTGGCGCCCCGACCTGGGCGGCCAACTGGCCGAAGCTCCAGTGAGTCGGCGCGACGGGAGCCTCGGCGCCGGGCAGGATCAGCGACAGCCGCTCGGGATCGCTTCGGTTCGCTTCGACATGGATCAGCGCGGTCTCGACCACACGGGTCCGGCTACGCTCAGACCGGTCGCGCACCGAGCGGGCCAGGTCGCCGAGCGACAGGAATCGCTCGTCGTCGGGGCGCGAGAACCATTCCGATGAAACTCGGCCGACGCGCGCGCCGCGCGTGACATCCACCTTGTAGCCGCCGCTGAGGTCGCGCCGGGCGTCGAGAACCTGCATGTTCATGGGAAATCTCCATGACGGGCGCCGAAAGCCTCTCTCTCGACACTCCACCCGTCACGGAAATCCGCTCCGCACTCTCACTCTAATGGGGGCGTTGCGGGGGGCTTCCCCGCAGAAGGGGTCGGCCGAGACCTTGGCTCGGACGCAGGGGAAGGCATTCCCCTCTTATCCGGCATTTTCTTTAGAGCTTCCTTGAAAAATGTCAGAAACTCGCATTTATTCCTGACAGAGACAAAGACGATGGCACGGCTGACCGAACAGATTCTGGCCCATGCAACGGGATTGCCCGAGGGCGTCCCTGTGTCCGCGAAGGGCTTACTTCACCTCGGCAACCGGGCTGCTGTGGATCAGGCTTTGTCGCGCTTGTCCGAGCGCGGGCAGCTCATCCGTGCCGGCCGCGGCATTTATATGCGGCCCGTCGCCAGTAGGTTCGGCACGCGCGCGCCATCGGTTGAGCAGGCCGTCGAAGCCATTGCGAGCCAGAAGGGCGAAATCATCGTCTCGAACGGTGCCGCCGCGGCGAACGCTCTTGGGCTGACGACGCAGGTGCCTGTTCGCTCGGTCTATCTGACATCCGGACGCAGCCGAAAGATGCGCCTCGGCAAGCAGGTCGTGGAATTGCGGCATGCTCCTCGCTGGCAACTGGCTCTGGCTAACCGCCCGGCGGGGGAGGCTGTGCGGGCGCTGGCTTGGCTCGGCCCCGAAAGGGCGGAGGCCGCGCTAACGATATTGAAGCGGAAGATGCCGCCCGTCGTTTTCGGCGAACTGGTCGCCGCCGCGCCGCAGCTTCCGACCTGGCTGGCTCAGAGCGTGGGAAAGGTGGCCTACGGCCGAATGGTCGAGGATGGGCTGCTACTTAAGGATGGCGAGCCTTTTGAGGCGTTGATCGAGCGGTGCCAAGAGATTGCAGACCGAGTGAACCGAGCAGCCAAGTGATGAGGTTGGGGGAAACCAGTGTCTACCTATTTTACGGATCGTGAATACGGAGCACGCCCTCCAGCAATCGATGTCATCGATGAACGTTTGTGGGCCGGGCTCTACAGCTTGATCCAGACGGGAATCGGTAACGGCTCATTTGGCCTGCGCTTTCCGGAACAATGTCTCGATGGAAATGGTCCGTGTGGATGTGACGAGCAAGCATTCAGCCGGGTACTAGGTGCCGAGGTTCCGTGGATTGAATGGCCGCTCTCCCCGACGGGAACACCCGACACGCCAGTAATCCTCGATTTGCTTGAGTTTTGCGCCAGCGCCGTAGGTGAACCGATTCTGGGCGCCTATCATTCCTTTTATCGCCATCATCATCTTAGTTGGGACCGAGATGCAGGTCTCGCGCGATTTGTGGCGGACGTGAACCTACTGTTTCGCCGCAACGCGGTTGCCTATGAACTCACATCGACCGGGCAAGCCCGCCGCATTCTGCCCCAGCCGATCGCCAACGCGCTCGGCTGGGCGTTATTTCATACTGGCGATGCGGAGACTGACAGACTGCTTGAAGCGGCACGGCAGCGGTTTCTCTCACCAAAGGCTGAAGACCGGCAAGACGCGCTGGAAAAACTGTGGGACGCTTTTGAACGGCTGAAGACGCTGGAGCTAGGTTCCAACAAACGTGCGCAGGCCGAGGCACTGCTCGACCGCGTCGCCGTGCCAGGTTCTGGCTTCCGACAAGCCCTTGCGCGCGAAGCTACTGAACTGACCGCTATCGGGAATAGCTTTCGCATCCGCCATTCGGAGACCACGCAGGAAGCGCTGACATCTGCGGATCAAGTCGACTATCTGTTCGCACGGATGTTCGCATTCGTGCTCGCGATCCTGAAGGGAACGGGGCGTGGCGGATAACCTTTATGGGCTTCTTGCAGGCGTTTTGCAGGCGATGACCCACACCGAACTGAGTGAAGCGCCGCAGCAGATCGCCGGGCTGGTTGTGCCCAACGCGGAGGGCCTTTCAAAGCGGCAGCGTATCGACCAAGCGTTGACGGACCTGCCTCAAGAGCAATTGGCACGACTAGCCCTTAAGTTCGCCGCTCATCGAGGCGACATCGGTCTGGATGAAGCGGGCCGCAAGGTGCTTGAGGCAAGTGACCCGCCGTTGACCCAGATCACACGACGAGACATTGCTCGGGTCTTCGGGGATGATCTCGCTGGCGAGCGCGGCACTGTGGAAATGGTCGAACGCTATTTCCTACTTTCTTCGCCGCTAGAAGACTTTCTTGGAAGCGGCGGTCGAAGCCTGCGTGATCAGGTTGCGCAACACATGGATCGCAATCCGGGTGATTGGTCGGTAGAAGACCTGTTTGGGCAAATCGGGGCATACGACTGTTCCCGAGCCAGGTTCGGCGCACTGCTCGAAGAAGCTGTTCACCCGCTCTCTCGGTCGGGAGAGAAGCAGGCGCAGACGGTCGCTGCCCTGAACAAAGTGCTTGCGCGCGATGGATACGAGCTGGCGCAAGAAACTGAGGTTTCGGGGCATCCGATCTTCAGTTTTCGTTCTCTGGTGCGTGGGGTCAGTGGCCCCCCAAAAAACCTGATCTTTGCTTCCCGAGGACCAAAACCAGAGATCGGCTTCGCCGACGCGATCAACAACGACATCGTCATTCTATCTGGTGAGGAGAGCTGTCTGGTCTACGACCGCCCAATTGGCTCGCACGGACTTCTCTGGTCCGAGCTTGTTGCCTGGTGGAGCGATGTCACGCCGGGGGCCAACGCCGCGAATCTCGGTGCGCGCCTCCAAGAATCCCTGGCGTCAGATGCAGAACGCAAGCTCTTCGCGACTTATTTCAAGGCCTACCGATCCATCCTCGGGGAGGCGCTACCTGCGCTACTGCCGCAGGTCTATCTCCACTATGACCCGGCTGTTGTGAAAACTCTGCGTCATCGGTTGCCTCTTCCGCGTCAGCGCATGGATTTTCTGATGCTCCTTCCGGGCGGCCAACGCCTCGTGTTGGAGGTCGACGGAAAGCACCACTTCTCGGAAAACGACCTTCCGTCATTGAAGGTTTATGCGGATATGGTGTCGGCCGACCGTGAGCTGCGCCTTGCCGGATATGAGGTATACCGGTTTGGTGCGAATGAGCTGGTCGGCCATGGTGCTGAGGCGCGGATCGCCGATTTCTTTGAAAAGCTCTTCCGACGGCACAGGGTCCGGCAATGAGTCTGTCGCTTACGTGACAATCGGACGCTTTGATGATACGGTCGCAGCGAGAAATCGGCGGGATGCATAGATCGAGTCCGATCATTTCCTGCGTCCCGTGTTTGACGATAGTCCCCGAAAGTTCGATTTTTAGGGGTTTGTGGAAAAAATCCAGCAATTTCAAAAGCCCGCCATTTTGGCGGAATGGCTGACGGTATATTGCAAACAAAAATATTTTTAATTTTGTAATTTCAATGCGTTATGGCTTCTGTTGATAATAGAGTGGTGATTGAATTGATGGCCGGAGGGGCGGAGCTAAACTCGCTGCTCACGTCGAGTGAAGTAGGGCTGCACGGCGGATCGTGAGGTGATCCGTTGGCTGACAAATACCTTTAGGCCGGTGAATTGAGGAGAAGGTCCGCCTGCAAGGCGCAAATGGCCTATCATAGGTCTCATGGCAACAAACGTTCCGCCCGACAACTGCTTTGCGCCAAAGCCGGACACGCGTTCTTCGTGACAAGGCGAGGCGATGCAGTGCGCTAATGCGGCCACGTTAAGCCGCTTAAATAGGAAGCCCTTGAGGCGGTTTTCAGTGACCTCTCCGTGTCTGGGAGTCTCGCGCAAGCGCGTCCGAACTGGGCGATCGCTGCGTGCCGGACAGAAGGATTGCGCGATTCTTGATCGTTCGCGTTCCCGATGTCAAATAGCCTTGCGCACTTGCGCAAAGTTGAAACGGTTCGTCGCCCGCCTCCGGACCGAACCCTTGAAAAGCCACTCACCCCTCAAGCGCGAACAACCGAGCTGATCGAATCTAAATGAATTGAAAAGATTACTCGCTTCGCGATCGCAGCCCAGAGTGTGCGAGGATTTACGCGTTGCGAATTCTCGCGGGAGGGTTGTGCGCCCATCAAAGATGCGCGGCGCGAGGCTCGGCGGTCCTAGCGCTTCAGGACGAGGCCGGCAGCGCTCCATGCGAAATTCGCATTCACGCGAGCCTTCGCAGCTTGGCAAGGATCGATTTGTCAACCTTGCAGATATAGGTGTATTTGGGATTCACCACCTGCGTGCAGCGCGCTTCCGCGATCTGACCCAACAGCATATAGGCCTCCGCCGCTGGAAGACTCCAGTCCTGCTCCAGCCAATAGACCATTTCCTGGAATGCGATGCGCATCGCGTCCTCCAGCGGCCGGGCGCAGCCTGTCGTGCAGATATGGGTCGGCGTCTCGATGCGTGGATGATTGAGCGTGGTCGGCGCCGGCGAGAGCCTCGTGCGCACGGTCAGGCGCATCGCGATCTCGATGGCGCCCATGCCGTTGCACTCGCCGTCGCCCTGCACGGCATGACAATCGCCGAGGAACAGATGCGCGCCGTCCTTCTGCACGCGCAACATCACGGCATTGCCGGTGGTGACCTCCTGGATGTCGAGATTGCCGCCGTGCGGGCCGTTGTCGACCGTGAGCACCGCGCCATGCACCGGCGCGACGCCGATGACGCCGATCATCGGCCTGACCGGGATCTTCAGCGCGTCGCTCCAATGAACGACGCCGTCGGAGACCTCGACTACCTTGGTGTGATGGCCGAACTCCTTCTGCCGCACCCAGTCGGGGAACATGCCGATCCCTGGCCACAGCGCGGTGAAGCCGAGCCCTTCGGTCTGCATGTCGAGGATTTCGACGGTGAGCATGTCGCCCGGCTTGGCGCCGGCGATCTCGATCGGCCCGGTGGCGCCGTTGACGAAAGGCAGCGTGACGTCGGCGGGCGTCAGCTGTTGGCCGACATGCGTGATCGTGCCGTCGTTGATGTTGATCGCGCATTCGACCGTGAAGGTCTCGCCGGGCGCGACCTTCGCGACGAAGGCCTCGTCGCCCGAGAGCGCGTATTTGATGTTGCCTTGCTTGGTGACATTCATCGCGACGTCTCCTGCGCGTTCACTCGCTTCTGCGCCACGGCGTCAGCCAATGCTCGACCTTGCCGACCGCGAAGGTGAGCAGGAGTGCGAGCGTGATGGTGGCGACGAGGGCGGCGAAAACCTTAGGGATGATGTAGAGCGAGCCGGCTTTGAAGATGGCGTGGCCGAGCCCCTCCGAAGACGACATGAACTCGCCGATGATGGCGCCGATAAGCGCGAAACCGACGGTCAGGCGAAGACCGGCGAAGATGTCGGTGAGCGAGGCCGGCACCACCAGCTTGCGGAAGATCTGGAACTTGCTCGCCCCCAAGGTGCGCATCAAGTTGATCTGGTCGGGATCGACGCCGATCGCGCCCTTGTACGAGGTTACGACCGCGACGACGACGACCGAAAGCGTCGCCATGGCGATCTTCGAGATCAGCCCGGTGCCGAACCAGATGATGATGATCGGCGCGAGCGCGATGGTCGGGATCGAGCCGAGCGCGATGATGAAAGGGTGCACTACGGCCGAGACGAAGCGCGAGTACCAAAGCGAGAGCCCGATCACCGTGCCTATGCAATTGCCGACGACGAAGCCGAGCACCGTCTCCATGCCGGTGACCCAGGCGTCGCGCCACAGGCTGCCGTCGGCGGCCATCTTGGCGAGAAAGCCGCCGATCGCCGAGGGCGAGCCGAACATGAAGGCTGCCTGCTTGTTGCTGGCGGTCATGTATTCCCAATAGCCGAGGAAGGCCGCCAGCAGCGCCAGCTGCGCCAGCAGGATGCGCGCCCCGCCCCAGAAGCCGGCAATGCGGAAGCTTCGCCGCTGCGGGAGTTCGTCGACGCCGCGCCCGCCCTCATCCGTCGCCGCGCTCATGACCGCGTCACTTCCAGGTCGCTCCAGATCTTGCGGACGTAATCGGTGAATCCGCGGGTTTCGCGCGCCGCCATCATATCGGTGCGGTCGCTTTCGAGATCGATCTCGTAGACCGTTTTCACATGCGTCGGGCGGTGTGACAAGACGATCACACGGTCTGCAAGCGACACCGCCTCCTCGACGTCGTGGGTGATCAGCAGCAGCGAGCGGCGCTGGCTGCGCACCAGCCGCGCCATGTCGTTCTCCAGCAGAAGCTTGGTCTGGAAGTCGAGCGCGGCGAAGGGCTCGTCGAGAAGCAGCACTTCCGGCTCGTTGGCGAGCGTACGCGCCAGCGCGACGCGCTGGCGCATGCCACCCGACAGCGAGGACGGGTAATAGTCGTGGAAGCCGCCGAGACCGATCATGTCGAGCAACTGACGCGAGCGCGTCAGCCGCTCCCGCTCGGGCACGCTGTGCAGCTCCAGTCCGAGCGAGACGTTTTTCAGCGCCGTGCGCCACGGCAGCAGCAGATCCTTCTGCAGCATGTAGCCGACGCGCTTGGGCATGCCCTTGGTCTCGGCGCCGTACCAGAGCACCTCGCCGCGCGAGCGCGGCATGAGACCGCAGAGCAGATTGAGCAGCGTGCTCTTGCCGCACCCGGAGGGCCCGACGATGGCGACGATCTCGCCCTGCGCCAGCGAGACCGAAATGTCGGCGATGACCTCGGCCGGACGGCCGCTTTCCTCGCCGAAGGCCTTACGCAGATTGCGAACCACCAGGGGCGGGGTCGTCGCCGGGGTCGAGGAGATCGCCGTTGGCATCGGTCGTCCGGCTTCAGGCTGTCACATTGGCGCCTTGACGTCCTTGGCTTCCTTCACGGCCTTTTCGGCGAAGGAATTGTCGATCACCTCGGCCATAGTCATCGAGCCCTTCACGTTGCCGAGGAACTTCTGCATCTCCATCAGCTTGTTCCAGGCGTCAGTCTTGGTGACAACCGTTTCCGCTGGGATCTTGTATTTGATCTCGGCGTCAATCGCCTTGTCGACAGTCTCGCCCGGCATGTCGGGGAATTCAAGCCGCGCCACCTTCTTGGCATAGGCGGGATCGGCGTAGACCAGCCGGCCGGCCTCCTCGAACGACTTGACGAGAGCCAGCACCACGTCCGGGTTGGCCTTGGCGTATTCCGGCAAAACCATGATGCCGGTGTTGCAGAACGGGCCGACGTAGTTGGAGAAGTCGAACACGACCTTGGCGCCCTGCGCCTCCGCCGCCGCGACGCTCGGCTGATAGGCGATGGCGATGTCGGCCTGGCCCGCAAGCATGGCGCCGATCTCGGTGCCGGGGTTGACCTCGAGGATCTTGGCGTCGACCTGCGGCTTCATGCCGTTGTCGAGCAGCAGCTTCTTGGTGACGCTGAAGTTGGTGTTGGGCTCGGGCGAGGTGACAACGGTCAGCCCCTTGAACTGCTTGGCGTCGGTCATCACCGGCAGGGTCTTCGACACGCCGAAATAATGCGCGCGCTGCACCACCGTGCCGACGACGATGCCAGGACCGCCGGCCTCGCGCGACATCTGCACCATGGTCGCATCGCCAATGGCGAAGGGCGAGCTCTTGCCGAGCACAGCGGCGAAGGCCTGGGTGTCGCCGCCCGCCGCCGACACGTTCAGCTTCAAGCCGTTCTTCTCGAAAATGCCGGCGCGCATGCCGACATAGAGATTGATGTAGCCGAGGTTGTGCACCGCCTCGACGAAGTTGATCTCCTTGACTTCGGCCGCCGGGGCGGCGACCGAGCCCCATGCCAAGGACGCCGTGACTACGGCTCCGAACAGGCTGAAATGCTTCATGACTTGCCCTCCTTATTCCGGTCTCGCGAGACCGAATTCCAAATGTCGCAGCGCCGCTTCAGGCGGCGAGCGCTTCGAGCGCGGCCCGGACACCGCCCGGCCGATGCGGGACGCCGGCGAGCGCCAGCCCCATCTCGACGCCGCACAAGGCGCCGGCGAGCATGAGGTCGTTGAGGCTGCCGAGATGGCCGATGCGGAACACCGAACCTTTCAGCCTGCCGAGGCCCGAGCCCAGCGAGAGATCGAAGCGCTCCAGGATCAACTCGCGCATTCGGTCGGCGTCGTGTCCCGCCGGCATGACGACGGCGGTCAGCGTCGAGGAATATTCGCAGACCTCGGCGCAGAGCAGGTCGAGCCCCCAGGCCGCGACGGCGGCGCGGGTCGCCCCGGCATGGCGCGCATGCCGGGCGAAGACGGCCTCCAGTCCTTCCTCGCGCAGCATGGCGATCGCCTCGTTGAGGCCGTAGAGCAGGGTGGTGGCCGGCGTGTAGGGGAAGAAGCCGCTGCGGTTCGGCCCGAGCATTTCCTCCCAGCGCCAATAGGAGCGGGTCGATCGCGCCGTCTTCGCCGCGGCGAGCGCCTTGTCGCTGATCGCGTTGAAGCTGAGGCCCGGCGGCAGCATAAGGCCCTTCTGCGAGCCCGCTACGGTGACGTCGACGCCCCATGCCTCGTGCCGGAAATCGATCGAGCCCAATGACGACACCGCGTCGACCAGCAGCAGCGCGGGATGGCGGGCCGCGTCCATCGCGCGGCGAACGGCGGCGATATCCGAGGTCACGCCGGTCGAGGTTTCGTTGTGGACGCAGGCGACGGCCTTGATCCGATGGCCGGCGTCTTCCGCAAGAACGGCCTCGACCACCGCCGCCGGCACGCCGCGCCGCCAGTCACCGGGCACGAACTGGACTTCGATCTCGAAGCGCTGCGCGATCTGTCGCCAGAGCGTGGCGAAGTGGCCGGTCTCGAACATCAGCACGCGGTCGCCGGGAGACAGCGCATTGACCAGCGCCGCCTCCCACGCCCCCGTCGCCGAGGCGGGATAGGTCACGACCGGACCCGTGGTCTTGAACATGGCCTTGAGGCCTTCGAGCGTTTCGGCCCCGAGCCTGCCGAACTCCGGCCCGCGATGGTCGATCACCGGGCGGTCCATGGCGCGCAGAATTCGGTCCGGAACCGCCGTGGGGCCGGGGATTTGAAGGAAATGTCGTCCGGACCTCAGGGTCAAAGCCGCTCTCGTCTGCCGTCAAATTGCATTATGCATGCAATTTGCAATACGGCAACCTAGCGGTAAGCCTTGATTTTTGGCGCGTACGCCTTAGTTTCGACCACAATGCATATTGCATGCAAAAATTTGCGGCGCCTGCCCTGAGGGCCGCGACTCGGCTATAGAGACGCGATAGGATGGCGAGCGAAGGATTTCAGATGAATGCGTTGGGCCATCCGGCCGCGAAGGCCGCCGCGATCCAGCGCCGTCCGCTGCACGACGAAGTCGTCGAGAAGCTGCGCGACATGATCGGCGAGGGCGAGTTGGAGCCGGGACAGCGGGTTCCCGAGAAGCTGCTGTGCGTGCGCTTCGGCGTCTCGCGCACGCCGCTGCGAGAGGCTCTCAAGGTGCTGGCTTCCGAGGGGCTGGTTGATCTCTACCCCAATCGCGGCGCCGTCATCGCCAAGATCGAACTTGGCGAACTGGAAGAGATGTTCCCGGTCATGGGCCATCTCGAGGCGCTTGCCGGGGAACTCGCCTGCGCCAACATCAGCGAGGACGAGATCGCGGAAATCAGAGCGCTGCACTATCAGATGGTGGTGCATTTCCGCCGCGGCGACCGGCCCGAATATTTCCGCGTCAACCAGCAGATCCACGACCTGATCCTGACGGCGGCGCGCAACAGGACGCTGGCTGGAGTGCATCGCACGCTGGCCGGCCGCATCCGCCGCGCCCGCTATCTCGCCAACATGACCGCCGGCCGCTGGGCCAAGGCGGTCGAGGAGCACGAGCAGATCCTCGTCCGCCTCGCCGAGCGAGACGGCCCCGGCCTTGCCGCGCTGCTGAAGCGCCATCTCGCCAACAAGTTCGAGGCGGTGAAGGAAAGCCTGCAACGGTCTCCCGGGCGGCGCGACGAGACGAAGTCCGAAAAGGAAAGCGGCGCATGACGGCGATGACGGCGAGGCAGGCGGCGGCGGCGATCCGCGAGGGAACGCTGACCTCGGTTCGGTTGGTGGAGTCCTGTCTGGATCGCATCGCGGTGCAGGAGCCTTCGGTTCAAGCCTGGACCTATCTCGATCCCGCCCTGGCGCTGGCGCATGCCAAAGCCGCCGACCGTCGCCGCGACGCAGGCGAACCTTTAGGGCCCCTCCACGGCGTTCCGGTCGGGATCAAGGACATCTTCGACACCGCCGACATGCCGACCGAGAACGGAACCGTGTTGCACGCCGGCCGCACGACGCAGACGGACGCCGCCGCTGTGGCTCTGCTGCGTCAGGCGGGCGCGATCATCCTTGGCAAGACGGTGACGACGGAACTCGCGGTCTATGCGCCGGGCAAGACCCGCAACCCCGCCGCGCCCGGCCATTCGCCCGGCGGCTCGTCCAGCGGCTCCGCCGCCGCGGTGGCGGCGGCCATGGTCCCGCTGGCGATCGGCTCGCAAACTAATGGCTCCGTCGTGCGGCCGGCCTCTTATTGCGGGGTCGTGGGCTACAAGCCGACGCGCGGCCTGATCCCGCTCGAAGGCGCGCTCGCGCAATCGAAGCCGCTCGACACGGCGGGTGTGTTCGCCCGCGATGTCGGGGACGCCGCCCTGATCGCAGAGGCTCTCGTTGGGGGCGCGCGCCGCCTCGTGCAGACCGCCGCAGCCGAGCCGCCTGCGCCACCGCGCTTCGCTTTCGTCCGCACGCCGATCTGGGACCGGCTCGACGCCGACGCCGCCCGCGCCTTCGAGACCTTCGCCGCCCGCCTGCCCGGCATCGTCGTCGAGGCGGCGTTGCCCGACTGGACGGCGCAAGGTCTTGACTGGCATCGTACGATTCTGGAAGCGGACCTCGCCCGCAGCTTCGCGGAGGAATTCGAACGCGGCCGCAACATGTTGAGCCCCGTGTTGTGCGAGATGATCGCGCGCGGCCGAACCCACCGCGCCGTCGACTACAACAATGCCTTGGACGGCGCTGGGCGCCTGAGAGACGCCATCGCGGAGATTCTCCGCTCGTTCGACGCCATCGTTACGCCCGGCACGACAGGCGCGCCGCCTCAGGGACTGGAGTCGACAGGGAGTCCGATATTTTGCACGCTCTGGACGCTTGCGGGGGTCCCGGCCTTGTCTCTGCCCTTGCTCAACGTTCGAGGCGGCTTGCCGCTGGGGCTTCAGATCGTCGGCCGCGCCGGCGACGACGCGCGCTTGCTCCGCACCGCGCGTTGGTTATCTCAGCAATTCTATTCTGAAGCGTAAGCTTCCTTCGAGAACCGACGCGTCTATATCAGCCGCGCGCTCAACCGACGTCTTTCGCAGCGCGAATCGCGGATCTTGCAACTTCGCAGCCTGAGTGCGCTTCGCGCATCAGGGCGGACCGGCGACAGTCGATTGGAAGGTCAGCGCCCCGCCCATGGACTAATCCGCTCGCGCGGTAGTTCGGCCAGCGGCGGAGGGGCGCCGGGCGCGGGGAAGTTTCGAACCTGTCTCAAAATCGTGGGGTCAACCCCGATGGAGACAGGAGCTTTCCATGCTCGGCACATCCGACAAGCCGATCCGCCCGACGCTTCAGCGCATGATCGAGGAAATGACGGCGCGCCGCTACAAGGAGTAGGTTCAGAAGGACTACGCCCGCCAAGTCGGGCGCTTCACCGCCTTTCTCGGCCGATCGCCTGACACTGCGACAGTTGAGGAGGTTCGCCTCTTTCAATTGGACATGACCAAGCCGAATATTGGCGTGCCCACCATCAACTCAGCGATCGCCGCGCTGCGCTCCTTCGTCAACGTGACGCTGGAGCGGCCGGGACTGGCCCGACATCTCACGACGGTGCGCAAGCCGCGCAGAGCGCCAGTCGTGCTGAACCAGGAGGAGATGGTTCGCCTCATCGAAGTCGCGCCGGGCTTCAAGTACAAGGCCGCGTTCAGCGTCGCCTACGGGGCGGGATTGCGAGTTTCCGAGGTCATCGCCTTCAAGGTCTCCGATATCGACAGACAACGCATGACCTTGCGCGTCGAGAAGGGCAAGGGCCAGCGTGATCGCTACGTGATGCTGTCGTCGCAAGTGGTCGAAAGGCTACGCGACTGGTGGCGCGCGGCGCGACCGCAGGGCTGGGATCGGCAAGCGCGTGTCGCCGCATACATTGCGCTACAGCTTCGCTGCTCACCTGCTCGAACAGGGCGTCGATATCCGCGTCATCCAGGTTCTCTTGGGCACTCCACTTGCCCTCGCTTCTGTCCAGGGGGAGAGGTTCGAACATGGGTCAGTTTCTTAGTGGAAAAACCGGTGCTGCCTGGGTCCGTTCTCAGCGGAAATCAACAGTCTCCGGCTTTGCGGCATTCAGGCGGCGCGATCGAGCAGCTTCTTGGCCTTGCCCTCCATATCGAGTCGGGCGTCCTGATGCGGCTTGTCGCGCGCGACCGCCGTGATGCCCTACACGAAATCGAAGGCGCTCTCGGGCAAGCGGCTTTCCTCGACCAGCACCGCGTCGATGATCTTGGCCGTCTCGCCCTTCGAGAACCCACGACGCCGCAAAAAGTCGCTGCGGTCCTCATCGGTCCTCGCCACGATCCGCTCTCGCGCGGCCTTGATGCCGTTCAAGAAGGGCATAGGCGAGAAATTGGCGAAATTCAGCAACGCCGGTGAGCCTCTTGGGCGAAACGCGAGGCGGCGTATTTGCTGTGCCGGATGCTGACCTCCTCGAAATCCTTGGCGCCCCACAAGTTTCGGTTCTGACACACGGCGCGCAAATAGAGGCTCGCCATGCCCAGCGTCTTGGCGCCGACTTCCGAGTTCCACGCGTAGAACCCGGGAAAGAACGGGTCGGGCGAGCCATCCGGCAGGCGTCCCGCCTCGATGGGATTGAAATCGTCAATGAGAAACACGAAAAACGTCGCGGTCGCTGGCGTAGAGCGTCGCCCGGCAGACGGCGGCGCGGCCTCTCCAGAAGCGGGCGATAGGCCAACCGGCTGCGAATTCGCGCGTCGTCGAGTTCGAACGGGCGCCTGAAACCTCTATCGGGAGAAGGCAGTGTAGCTGAAGCGGATCCAATCCGGGCAAGCTGCTTCGCGATGTCAGTCAGGATCGCGCCCCTTGCGCCGCAGAGGGAAAAGACGCTGCGCTATGGGCAGAGCGAAGCGCGATTTTCGGCGCGGTTTGTGCATAGCTGTTCGCTTGTAGTCGGGGACGCCGAGTAAGACGGTGGTCCCGGGAGATCGAGAGCGGAAGAATGGACGCTTATCGGATCGCCGACGAGCCGTTTTATCGTCCCACGGGCGACGAGATGGCGATGTTCGAGGCCGCCTATCACGACCGGCTGCCGGTCATGTTGAAAGGCCCCACGGGCTGCGGCAAGACGCGCTTCGTCGAGCATATGGCCTGGCGGCTGGGCAAGCCGCTGGTGACGGTGGCGGCGCACGAGGACATGACGGCCGCCGATCTCGCCGGGCGCTATCTGCTGGCGCCCGAGGGCACGGTCTGGCATGATGGGCCGGTCACGCTGGCCGTGCGGGGCGGGGCGATCTGCTATCTCGACGAGATCGTCGAGGCCCGGCAGGACACAACCGTGGTGATCCATCCCCTGACGGACGCCAGGCGCATTCTGCCGCTCGATAAGAAGAACGAGATCGTCGCCGCCCACCCGGACTTTCAACTGACGATCTCCTACAATCCCGGCTACCAAAGTGCGGTGAAAGACCTCAAGGAATCGACGAAGCAGCGCTTCGTCGCCATCGAATTCCGCTATCCCGAGCCGCGTGTCGAGGCCGAGATCGTCGCGCGCGAGAGCGGCGCGGCCCCGAGCCTCGCCGCGACGCTGGTCGATATCGCCGAACGCTCGCGCAACCTTCGCGGGCGCGGCCTCGACGAAGGCGCTTCGACGCGCATGCTCATCCATGCGGCCCGGCTGGTCGGCCGTGGCATGCCGGTGGCGCGCGCCGTGCAGGCTGGCGTCGTGCTGCCGATCACCGACGACGCCGACGTACGCGAGGCGCTTTCCGCCGCGATCGCCGCATGTCTGTAGGCGCGGCGAGCCGCCCGGTCCGCGCGCTCGCGCGGCTTGTCGATTTCGCGCGTCAGAGGCCGGGCCTTTCCGGCGCGCTCGCAGCCGCCCTGGCGCGGCACGAAGGCGAGGAGACCGAAGTCTGGGCCGAGGCGGTCTTGCGGCTGGCCAATGTCAACGCGGGGCCGGGCGCCCTTATGGGCGTGTTTCGGGTGGCCGAGGTCACGCCGCCGCGCGAGGGCGCCTTGCGCCGCCTGGCTCCGGGGGTCGCGGCCGCCGCAGAACTCTGCGGCCTCGTCGGCGCCGCCGCGACGAGGGCGGCGGTCGAAGCGCGCATCGGGCTTGCCGACCGGCTCGAAAGCCGCGAGGCGGCCTGGTGGCGGGGGCTTCTCGCCTTGGCGGGCGCGGCGCCGGACCTGATCGCCAAAGCGGCCGGCGCCAGCGCGATGATACTTGAGGCCTGCGGCGGCGAGGGCTTCGAGGCCTTCGTCAGCGCGGCCCTGCGAAGCGGACCCGACCTCGATCGCCGCGCCGCTTTCCTGAGCCTCTCCACGCCCGAGGCGCGTTTGACGCTGGACCGGCTCGCGGGTCGCGCGGCGTTCTCGGTCGAGCAGAAGCGGCTGGAGACCTTCGCGGCGGCGCTCTGGGGCGTGGCGACGCCGCTGCGTCCGCTGCACGGCGCGACCGGTGCGCCTGCGCCCCGTCGTGCGAGCGTCGCGGGCGGCGTCGTGCGCATCCCCGAAACCTTTCCCGACGTCGCGCCCGACGCCGTCCTGTTCCGCGCCGCCGTCGCGCATGCGAGCGCGCATCTGGTCTTCGCAAGCCCTCGCCGGGAGATCGGCTCGCTGAAGCCCGCGCAGGTCGCGCTGGTCGGCCTGATCGAGGACGCGCGGGTCGAGGCGCTGGCGATGCGGCGCTTTCCCGGTCTTCGTCGGCTGTGGGCGCCGTTTCACACGGCCACGCCCTCGGTTTTTCGCGCAGCGCCGGCCCTGTTCGCGCGGCTCGCCCGCGCCTTGTTCGACCCGGCTTACGAGGACGCCGACGGCTTCGTCGCCAAGGGCCGCGCGCTGTTCGCCGCCGAGCCGGACCTCGCCGATCCCGAACTCTCGCGCCGTGTCGGCGGGCTGCTCGGCAATGACGTCGGGCAGATGCGGATTCCGTTCAATCCGAAGGCGTTCTTGATCGAGCCTATCTATCGCGACGACAATTTCGGATTCTGGGTTCTGCCGCCGCCGCCGCCGCCCGATCAGCCGGCCGAGGCTTTGGACCTGCCCGTCGATGCGGTCCGTCCCCAGCCGGGTTCGGCAGGCGAGGGCGAGGGCGAAGGGGCCGGACGCGCCCACCCGCTCGACGCC
>Ga0316217_10003656_pt1 | contig 17265 bp, 15 predicted proteins | sample 1anoAmetaG_FD_203633 | JGI IMG/M metagenome (GOLD analysis project Ga0316217, IMG submission 203633) | Freshwater microbial communities from Trout Bog Lake, Wisconsin, USA - 1anoA | ecosystem: Environmental > Aquatic > Freshwater > Lake > Hypolimnion/Profundal zone | place: USA: Wisconsin...
CAGCCAAGTTAGTTGCCATATTCGAGCTGCCGCCCGCCACCGTCGCATCGTCACCAGACACGGAATTGATTTCGCCACCCCCAATCGTGTCACCCCACCCTGCTGACAGGTTGGCGTCGCCGCCGCCGATGGTGCCGTAGTTGGCAGTGACGGCATTGGCAAAGGCATACGGCAAAGCGTTCGTGTTGCCGCCACCGCTGATGGTGGCCCCAATCACACTTTTGGCAACATAATTGGAATAGCTGCCCATAATGATGTTGGGTGCGGCATAAGAGTTGTACTGAAAGCTCATCCCCAGCCGGTTACTTGGGGTCAAAACCGGCTGACCATCCACCATCAAACCCGCCCCGCCGGTGGCGACGCTCACCCCGCCGTTGGTTTGGATGGTAATGACTTGGCCATTGATCAGCGCCGGCTGGCCATCCACCGTCAGGCCTGCTCCGCTGGTGGCGAGCCGCACGCCGCCCCCGGCGCGCACGCTGAATTGATCATTGGTCGTTGAGGCAAACACGGCAGCCTGCGAATCCGCCCAGACAAAGGCGCCCGGATGCAAGGCTTGCGCCAGATGGCCGGCGGCAAGGCTGCTCGTTCCGCTCGCCACGTTTTGGCGCCCTCCCGGCACGGTGGCATAGTCCGCACTGGCGGTGTTGACATAGCCGCCACCGATCGCGGAGGCGAACCCGCCGGCATTGTTTCCAATACCCCCGGCCACCATCGCCCCGGAGCCGCTGGCCGTGTTGTTGCCGCCGCCGCCCACGGTCGCATTCACCGCGCTGGCGATGTTATAACCGCCGCCGCCGATCGTGGTGTCCGAGGCGCTGGCGGTGTTGGCCAATCCGCCGCTGATGGTCGCGCCATCAACCCCGCCAGAGATGGAATTCCCTGGTGTGCCCACCACGACGTTAGGCCCGCCGCCACCGTTTGGTTGGTAGGCGATGCCATCGCCATTGACCAGCACCGGCTGGTCATCCACCGTCAGGCCCGCGCCAGCCGTTTCCAGCCGCACGCCCCCGGCCGCCCGCACGCTGAACTGGTTGTTCGAAGTGGATCCAAACGGATTCACTTGGCCGTCGGCCCAGACAAACGAGCCAAAGTTGGTGGCCCGGGCGAACGAGCCGGCGGCCAGGCTGGCATAACCCGAAGCCTGATTCAGCAGGCCGCCGAGTACCGTCGCGTAATTACCGCTGGCCGTATTGGCGTCGCCGCCGCTCACAGTGGACCACTGTCCACTCGCCATGTTCTCCTGACCGCCGCCGATAGCGGAAAAAGCGGCCCCGTTGGTGTTGTTTAATCCACCGCCGAGGACCGCATCTTGCGCGCTGGAAAACGATTGGTTCCCGGCGCCCCCGCCGATGACGGAGCCGGAGCCGCTGGCTTGATTGCCACAGGTATGGGAACCATCCGTGCCGCCCCCACCGATGAAGGCACCGATGCCATTAACAAAGTTATTATAGCCCCCAACCACGGCGGCATTGTCGGCAGTGACCTCATTCAGTTCCCCGCCGCCCACAAACGAATACTGTCCGAAGGCCGAGTCCAGGTCGCCGCCACCCACCGTGGATAGATAACCGGCGGCATTGTTGCCAAAACCGCCGCCCACTGTGGAATACATAAACCCGGCTTGGTTATTCTGTCCGCCCGCGATAGTGTTCCACCCATAGAAAGTATTGAAGACATTTCCGCTGCCGCCGCCGAGGGCGTTGAAGTTGTTCGCATTCTGAAAACCAGGAAGATTCTGGTAGGTCACCGCGCCCAGCAGATTGCTAGCCGCGGTCGCAAACAGGGCCTCCGGCGTGGGCGTGATCTGCTGGCGCGGCGCGAGCGTGGCAAACGCGCCGGAGCCGTTGGTCCGCACCGCCAGTTCCAGCCACAGCGGTCCCACGGCGGGCCAGCCGCCAAAATCAACCAGGGTGGTAAACACCCCGTTGCTCACAGCCACGGCGGAGGTCGTCACCGGCCCGGCCACGGAGCTGCCCGTGACGTTGGTGAGGAACAGCGAAAACTGGAGATCAAAACTGCCATCCGCCAGTGCGCCGCCGCTGCTCAACTGCCCTTGATAGGTGAACGCCGTCCCTTGGGCCCAGCCCGTCGCCGGTTGAAGCTCCAGGGCGAAACACAGCAACCCAGCGGCGGCGGCACGAAATATTCTAAGCATAAGCAGATAAGATGGTTAAGGTTTAACTATCGAATGATCATTCAATTTCCCGCAATCCGGGCGTGACGTCAAAGCTAAAAATGCGTCCGAAGCTAAAAAGGTTTCTCCTGCTTGTAATGGGAAATGGGTTTTCCGGTTGGATTTCCCCCGAAAACCCTGCGCGGATCCTGCTCCCCGGATTTTCTGCGCGGTCCCCGCCTTGCCGCGGAGCCGGAGGCAGAGAATCTCGTCGCTGGCTGGCAGCGCCAGTCGGTAAGCAATCTCCGGTTCGAAGCCACCGCCGAACAAGAAAGCTCCGAGGCCGAGGCTGGCTGCCAGCAGGCAAAAATTCTGCGTCAGATGACATGGGAGAGTCTGCTGTTTGCAGCTCGTGGTTTTGCCTATTTCCGCATCCGCCTTTTGCTTATTTCCGCATCGTGGTACCCACGATTGTCAAAATGTGGGACCTGGGCTAAGATTGACTCATGGAGTATTACTGGAAATCGCAAGCTGCGGCGCGGAATGCCGCCGCCGCCTTTCTGGATCCGCAGGCGGACGGAAGGTTTTCGGTGGCTCCTATCGTCGCTCCCTCACCTTGATTCATATCCAAAACTTATGACGCTTACCAAACGTGATCTTGTCAAACGCATCAGCGCGGAAACCGACCTGATTCAAGCCCAGGTGGTTGATATCGTGCAGAAAACCCTGGATCATATCGCTGCGGCGCTTGCCAAGGGGGATAAGGTGGAATTGCGCAACTTTGGCGTGTTCGACGTGAAGATCCGCCACGCCCGCGTGGGCCGTAATCCCCATCGGCCGGAGAAGGTGGTGGCCATTCCCGCCCGCGCCTTGGTCAAATTCAAGGCAGGCAAGGAAATGCGCGCCGAAGTGATCAAGCTTTCGCCCAACGGCGCCAGCCATGCTGAGCCCGCGGCCGGACCACGGCTCAGGGCCCTGTCACCGTTGCCGCGCCATGCCGGATCGGCGTCCGCCGCCAATTAGAAGTTTCCAACCACCGCGGCGCCAATCTGCCCGCAGGCGCCACGCCGCCAGAGCTTGAACCGCAGGCGCTCCAGCCGCCCAAGGCCTTTGACCTCCGTGGTGCGCTTGTGTTTGGCCGCTCAGAAACTGGTGCTGCCGGCGTCAATCTTGGTCATCACCGGATCATGCAGGTGCTTGAGTGGGCTGCCCCAGCCAGCCCCCCGTTGTCCGCATGCCCGTTCACTGGCTGGCCGGAAGCGGCGGAAATCATCCCCGCCACCTATTCCTCCACCGGCACGACCAGGCTGTCCATGATGTAGTCCTTGCGCTCCGGGGTGTTCTTGCCCATGTAGAAATCGAAGATGGGCGCGGACTCGGCGCGCGGCGCGTATTCCACCTTGCTCAAGCGCATGTTTTTCCCGATGAACTGCGCGAATTCCTTGGGGCTGATTTCCCCCAGCCCTTTGAAGCGCGTGATCTCCGGCTTGCCCCCCAGTGCTTTCACGGCCTGATCGCGCTCGGTTTCGCTATAGCAGTAAATCGTCTTTTCCTTGTTGCGGGCGCGGAACAACGGCGTTTCCAGCACCCAAACATGGCCGTCGTGGACGAGTGGCTCGAAAAACTTGAAGAAATACGTGATCATCAAATTGCGGATGTGCAGGCCGTCCACGTCCGCGTCGGTGGCGAGAATGACTTTCTCGTAGCGCAGGCCTTCGGTGTTGTCCTCGACGTTCAGCGCCTGCATCAGGTTGTACATCTCGTCGTTCTTGTACATCACGTCGCGCTTGAGGTCCCAGACGTTGAGCGGCTTGCCTTTGAGCACAAACACCGCCTGCTGGTTCACGTCGCGGCAGCTCGTGATCGAGCCGGCGGCGGACTGGCCTTCGCAAATGAACACCATCGTGCCGCGGCCCTTGTCCTTTTTCCGGTCGAAATGATGCTTGCAATCCTTGAGCTGGGGAATGCGCAGCGTGATCGCCTTGGCCCGCTCCCGCGCGAGCTTCTTCACGTTCTGCAATTCCCTCCGCAATTCCTGCGTGTCCTTGACCTTGGCCAGGATCGTCTCGGCGATCTGTTGGTTGCGCTGGAAAAAATGCAGCAATTCCTCGCGCACGCTGTTGACCAGCTCGGTGCGGATTTCCGTGTTGCCCAGCTTGTTCTTCGTCTGCGACTCAAACACGGGATCTTTCAGCCGGATGGCCACGGCACCCACCATGCACTCGCGCACGTCGTCACCGTCGAACTTGCCGTTGCCGTACTCGTTCACCGCCTTGAGCAAACCTTCGCGGAAGGCGCTCAGGTGCGTGCCGCCGTCCCCGGTGTACTGGCCGTTGACAAAGGAAAAAAACGTCTCGCCGTAGCGCGAATTGCTGTGCGTGAAGCAAAACTCCAGCGTCTTGCCCGCGTAATGCAGCGGCGCATAAATCGGCTCGCTGCCGTCGCTGGCCAGCTCCTCCATCACCAGATCCATCAGGCCGTGGCGCGATTGAAACACCTTCGTAGTGGCCCGGGCATCTTGCCCGTGCGTTTCTGCGGCGGTGCCGCTGGTTTCTTCTTTGGCTCGAACGGGCGGGACGCCCGTGGCACTGCCCCACGTCAAGATCAGCCGCAGCCCGGTGTTGAGATAGCTGTAATGGCGCAGCCGGCGCTCGACGTGTTCCAGCTTGAACTCGCTGTCCTTGAAAATCTCCGGGTCGGGCTCGAACTCGATGAGCGTGCCATCGGGTTCCTTCGTCTTGCCGGTGTTCTCTTTTTTCAGCTTGCCCACCTTGAAGCTGGCCTCGGCGAATTCGCCGCCGCGGTGGCTGCGTACGAAAAATTCCTTGGACAGCGCGTTGACCGCCTTGGTGCCCACGCCGTTGAGGCCCACGCTGAATTGAAACACCTCGTCGTTGTATTTCGCGCCGGTGTTGATCTTGGACACGCAGTCCACCAGCTTGCCCAGGGGGATGCCGCGCCCGTAATCGCGCACGGCCACGTGGTTGCCCTCGATCTGGATCTCCACCTCCTTGCCGTGGCCCATGATGAACTCGTCAATCGCGTTGTCCACCACTTCCTTGAGCAGCACGTAGCAGCCGTCGTCCGGGTGCGCGCCGGTGCCCACGCGCCCGATGTACATGCCCGTCCGCAGCCGGATGTGCTCCAGCGAGGATAACGTCTTGATCTTGCTTTCGTCGTAAACTGGTGTCGGTTTGTCAGCCATAGAAAAATTCAGCGGAGAAAATGCGGGATACGGCAGGAGAATTCAACTGATTAACTCGAATCCCAAGCCCACTTGGGCGAAATGACCGTCTTCCGTCAGAATCTTCTGAATGTTGAACTCCTGCATTACCACCATCGAAGTCAAATCCGTGAATGAAATTGTGGGTTTATCCTGATACCGGATGCGGAGAACTTGTGCCGCTTTGAACCGTGTGCCGGTGATCGGAACCGAAACGAGCGAACCCTCCTCCACGCTGGCCACCAGCAGTTCCATTGATTCGCGCGCTGCGGCAAACGGGAGTCGCCGAAACAGCAACGTGAACGTCTCATCCAAAACAAAATCGGAAGTGTAAATGCGGTATTCTGGTTTCTGAAAAGATTCAAATAGCGGCGCAACGTCTGCATGACGACGCTCACTTTTGTCGCGCAAAGTCAGCCAGCCCCAGGTGTCAACGAATAGATGCGCCATAAAGCTCGTCATCTATCCGCCCCGCCATCGAACCGTGCGTGATGCCCCCAACAAAAGCCTTGAGCGCTCGGGCCGGCTGCGCCGCCGTCGCCGTCGTCGCCGTCTTGCTTGCAAGGAACTCCGAAAAATCAATCACCTCGCGCAGTTGTTGCGCGGGCAGATTTTTCGCCCGTTCCAACAGAATCTCGGTGAGATTTTCATTCATACGAGAAAGATACCATCTTGCCGCCCACGCTCAAGCCAACAATCTACGTCGTGATCACGCAATGTTTTGCCGGGCAAACGGGGAATTTTGGGGTCTGGCGCGGATTTCATCGAGCGCCTGCCGGAACGGTTTGCCGGTGCCTGCTTTCATTTCCTCAAGCCCGCGTTGGACGCCGCGGATGGCGTCCAGCATGTCTTCAAAGGCGGCGGCATCCTGCACAATCAATTCCGCCCGGCCATTTACGGTTAACACCGCCCGGGCGGCCGGTGCTTTTGAGCCGCTTAAGGTGCGTCTTGGTGTGGCGCTGAAAATCTGTCAGCGAGCGGATGTCTTGCCAGCCAAATTTTCCAATGACATTTCGCGCGAATGGCTCTACCTTCCCTGGCATGGGCAGGCCACCACTGATTTTAGTAACGCCAAGTATTGAGAAACAAGGTGTGGAATTCCACGATTTGTCCGCCAGTCTTTCGCTGCGCTACAACCACGCCATCCTGCAGGCGGGCGGCGTGCCCGTGACCGCGCCCACCGCCACCGACCGCGCCACGCTTGCCGAGGCGGTCCGCCGCACCGAAGGCGTGCTGCTGACCGGCGGCGATGATATCAACCCCGCGCTGTACGAGCCGAAACTGCCGCGCAAACTTCTCCGCACTGTGGCCCAGACGCCCGATGGCGGGGCGCGCGATCTGCAAGAACTGCTGCTGATCGAGGAAATCTTCCGCCAGCGCAAGCCGGTGCTGGCCATCTGCCGCGGGCACCAGATGCTCAACGTGGCGTTTGGCGGCAAGCTGCTGGTGGACATTCCCCAGCAATTGCCCGGCGCCCTCGACCATCGCCGGATGGACCGGCCCTTCGATTTCGTGCATGAAGCGGCGTTGACACCCGGCTCTTTAGTGTCCAAAATCTGTCACACGCTGGTGTTGGGCGTGAACAGCACGCATCATCAGGGAGTGTTGGAGCCGGCGGAGCCGTTCACGGCCTCCGCCCGGAGCAGCGACGGGATGGTGGAGGCGATGGAATTGCGGCCGGAGTGTTCGGCGCTGCTGCCGTTCTTGCTGAGCGTGCAGTTCCATCCCGAGCGGCTGGGGCGGAAACACGCGCGCTATCGCGCGATTTTTGAGACATTTGTGACGGCCTGTGCCGAACCTATACGAACATGAAAGGCAAAATATTAATCGTGGATGATGAGCCGGAATTGCGGGCCTTGCTCAAAGACATCCTCCAGGAAGATGGTTACGCGGTGACGGAAGCCGAGAGCGGCGCGGCGTTGCAGCGGTGTTTCGCGCAGGAAACGCCCGATGTGATCCTGCTGGACCTCAAATTGCCGGACGCCAACGGACTGGATCTGCTGCCGCTGATCAAGAAGACCTGGACCGAGACCGAGGTGATTGTGCTGACCGGCGAGGCGACCTTCGAGGCCGCCGTGCAAGCGACCAAGCGCGGCGCCTATCATTTCATCAACAAGCCCTTTGACACCCAGGCGCTGCTGGTGACCATTGACCGGGCGATTGAAAACCGCCAGCAGAAGGAGGAAAACCACTCGTTGCGCCGGGCGTTGTCCACCATGAGCGGCGGCGCGGTCCCGATTTTTCAAAGCGCCGCCTTGCAGTCCGTGGTGCGCACCATCGAACGCGTGGCGACCAGCGATGTGACCATCCTCATCACCGGCGAAAGCGGCACCGGCAAGGAGGTCATCGCCGACTTGATCCACTCGTTGAGCGACCGGGCGAAGAACCGCATCATCAAGATCAATTGCGCCGCGCTGCCCCGCGAGCTCATTGACAGCGAGTTGTTCGGCTCGAAAAAAGGCGCGTTCACCGGCGCGAACGCGGATCGGCTGGGCTTATTCCGGCAGGCGGAAGGCGGCACCCTGTTTCTGGACGAAATCTCCGAAATGCCGATTGACACGCAGAGCAAGCTGCTGCGCGTCCTGCAGGACCAGGAAGTGCGGCCCGTGGGCGACACCTCCAGCTACAAGATCAACTGCCGCATCATCGCGGCCACCAACCGCAAGCCCGCGGACGCCATCAAGGATGGCAAGCTGCGCGAGGACCTGTTCTACCGCATCAGCGCCATCTCGGTTCACCTGCCGCCGTTGCGCGAACGGCGCGACGACATCATGCCGCTGGCCAACGCGTTTTTGAAGCGGTTTGCCGCGCAGGCCAACCGCACGCTGAGCGGCTACACCACCCAGGCGGTCGAACGCCTGACCAGTTTTGAATGGCCGGGCAATGTCCGCCAGTTGCAAAACGAAATCCAGCGCGCCGTGCTGCTGTCCGAGGGTTCCGAGGTCAATGTCACCGACCTGTCCATCAGCGACGTCAAATTCATCCCCAGCGAGGGCCATGACACGAGCTTTACGCTGCTCGAAGGCGTGGAACGTAATGCCATCGTCCAGATGCTCAAGGAAACGGGCGGCAACAAACTGGAAACCGCCAAGCGCCTCGGCATCGGCCGGCAGACACTCTACAACAAAATCAAGGCCTACGGCATTGAGGTTTGAGCCGCGCATGAAATTCTTGCCCGTTTTCGTTTTGGCCCTGGCGGCCGGCTTCCGTTCCCTGGCGCAGGTGAACCTGGAACTGACGCTGGATCAGGAGCAGTTTCTGCCGAACGAGGCCGTGCGCGTGGCGGTGAAGATCACCAACACTTCCGGCCAGCCGTTGCATCTGGGCGAGGATCCGGACTGGCTGGCTTTCAGCGTGGAATCCCAAGACAATTTTGTGGTGGCCAAAAACAGCGAGGTGCCGGTGGTGGAGCCGTTTGATTTGGAATCCTCGCAGCGGGCCACCAAGCACGTGGATTTGCAGCCCTATTTCCAAATGGGCCGGCCGGGCCGTTACAAAATCACCGCCACCATGCGCATCAAGGCTTGGTCGCTGACCGTGGCCAGCGCCCCCATTCATCTCGACGTGATCCATGGCGGCGAACTCTGGTCGCAGAATTTTGGCGTGCTGGTGGCCACCAACGCCCCGCCGGAGCCGCGGAAATACACGCTCATCAAGGCGAATTTTTTGCGCGAGCAGTTGCGGCTGTATTTGCAGGTGAGCAGCCCGGACAGCGGGCAGATCTATAAAGTGGCCCCCCTTGGCCCGCTGGTCTCCTTCAGTTCGCCCGAGGAACAACTCGACCGGTCCAGTCAGTTGCATCTGCTCTGGCAGACCGGCGCGCAATCCTTCAGCTACCAGATCATCAGCGCCGACGGCGACACGGTCGCGCGCGAAATCTACGACAACTTCAATTCGCGCCCGCACCTCTCGGTGACCTCCGACGGCAACGTGGTGGTGCTCGGCGGCGTGCGGCGGCTCAAACCAGGGGAAGTGCCGCAGCCCTTGCCCCCGCAATCCGTGCCCGCACCGCCTTCGGCCCCGGTGAAAAGTGGCAAGTGACACGATCTCCCCTTGGTTTTGGTGACAAGTGACCAAAACAATGTGAAGCGTTAAAAACGTTGAAGCATTGAACCGTGAAGCGTTAAACCCGAACCCCAAAGTTGCTTGTGGCGCGGTTGATGCAAACTGCGGTAGCGCAGACATTCCTGTCTGCGGGTTCACGGGACTTTCCAGTGCCGTGTTTCCGTGCGGGAACTGGCGACTGGAAAGTCGCCAGAACCCGCCGACTGAAAAGTCTGCGCTACGGGCGCAGCGCAATTCGATTCCGGTTTTCGGGTTAGAGCGGGGGGCACCTCCGCGCATCACGCATCACGCCCCGAATCATCTCTTCAAATCGTCCGCCGACAGGCCGAATGACTCAATTAGTTTCAGAATGAGGGTGGCACGGTTCACGGCATTGTCCTGTGTCTCGCCAAAGAAACTCCGCAGCGTGAAACGGACGGCGGCGATGTAGTCGCCATTCCGGTCGTGCAACGGCATCGTCACCAAGACCGTGTGGTGGTCGCGCCCAAAGGAAATCGTGCCGTCGCGGATGGCCGCCCGTTCCGCTTCCGTGCCAGGCTGGCCGTTGTCCGCTGGATCTTTGCTGACCAGGATGCTGGTGGTGTCATTGGCGCCCAGGGTGTAAATTTGCAGACCCAGAATCCGCGACTGCTGCCGCAGGACACTATCCAGCACCACTTGGGCTGGCGGCACGATTGGCGTGTAGGTCACCACGGCGTTGGCGAAATAACTCACCGCGTCGGATTTTGTCCAAAAACCGATTTTGCCGTCGGCAAACGTGTTGTCGCCGAGCGTGGGCATGGCCAGGTGGCCGTCCAGCCAGAGGTTGATCTGGTTGCCGTCGCATTGCACCGCGAGCTGGTGCCACACCCCCGTGTCCAGGCTGCACGCGGGGCCGATGGGGTCCGAACGCATGCCATTGACCACCTTGTAAAACCGGATGTTTTTGCCGAGCGCGCTGACCCGGACCACATAAAAATTCGACGTGTTTTGAAACCGGAACACCAACCCGGCCATCTGCTCGACCACCCCGCTGACGATTTTGAACTGGGTGGTGAACCGGAAATTCCGGAATTTCTCCCCGTCGTAAATATACATGGGATACCGCTCATTGGCGGGATCCTGGCTGGTCTGGGCCAGCACGCTGCCCCCGCCGGCGCTTTTGGCCGGGCCGGCCAGCGGCCCAAACGCGGACGGCGCCTCGCCCGGCAACACCTTCCAAGCCACCGGCCCGCCGGCGCCGAGCAGTTCCGCGTGAAAATTCGTGAGCGACCCGCTGGCCGCGAGATCGCCAAAACTGAATTGCCGTTCCGCCCCCGCCGCCGGCCAGCCCAGCGCCAGACCGCAAAGCAAAATTAAAGTACGCATCGCCCCAGCCTAGCAAACCCCGCCCCGCGGGCAAATTAGATTCAATCTTCCATGAACCGGAGCGCCGAGCACCGCCTCGGCTCGATGGATGCGATTGCTTGCCACCTGGCCGGGACGGTGCCCGGCGCTCCGATTGCGCGGATCATAGGACATCAGCAGGTCTAAAATGGAACACGGAGCTTTCCCTGAACCTCGTAGCGCAGACGTCCCGCCTGCGGGTTCGGGCACCGTCCCGGTGCCCGTTTCCCGAACTGGCGGCGAGACGCCACCAGAACCCGCAGCCGAGATGGTTGCGCTACCCTTGCGCCAGGTTCATGGTTCCAAGGCGCGGCGCTCCTGGTCGCGGAGCGACCCCATGCTGGTAGTTTCATGGCTAAAAATAAAACGATTCAAGCTCGACGTGACAGCAACATTCGGCCAACTTTATCGAAAAATGTCACTGGCAGAAAATAAAGATGAAATTCTGAGAGGGTTCAAAAACTTTGCCCCTTTCGTTGCCCTTTTTTGCCCAGTTTTGCCTGTTTTTGTCCAGTTTTGCCAAAAACGCAAGATTTCACAAAATAGCAGTGTTTACAGCATAATCATAGCGATTGCTCATGACTCTCACCGAACTGCTTGAATCCGTCCGCCGGGTCGAGGTGCGCACCAACCGCCTCGTGAATGACACGATGGTGGGCGCGTATCTAAGCCGGTTCAAGGGGCGGGGCATGGATTTCGAGGAATTGCGCGAATACATCCCCGGCGATGACGTCCGCGACATAGACTGGAACGTCACGCACCGCCTCGGCCGTCCGTTTGTGAAACGCTACCGCGAAGAGCGCGAGCTGGCCGCCGTGCTGGCGGTGGATGTTTCCGGTTCGTCCAGCTTCGGCTCGGCCAACCGCACGAAGCGCGAATTCGCCGCCGAAATCGCTGCCACGCTGGCCATGTCCGCAGCCAAGAACGGCGACAAAGTGGCGCTGCTGCTGTTTTCGGACCAAGTGGAACTATTCGTTCCGCCGCGCAAAAGCCGCCGCCATATTCTGCGGATTGTCCGGGAACTGCTGCTGTTCAAACCGCGCCGGCGGGGCACGGATATTTCCAGCGCGCTCGTGTTTTTGAACCACGTGCTCCATCGCCGCGCCATTGTTTTCCTGCTGACGGATTTTCTGCATAGTTTTGGCGGCGGAGCGCCGGTTTCCGACCCGGCTCGCTTCCCAACCACCGACTTGCCGGGGCCGAACCCCGGCCTGGCAAAAAGCCCGGCGCTCCAATCCCGCGACGTCATCACCGAGCTTGGCCTCACGAACACGCGCCATGACGTGGTGTGCCTGCACCTGCACGATCCGCGCGAGAGCGAATTGCCGGACGCGGGGCTGGTGACGATTGAAGACGCCGAAACCGGCGAATTGCTGGAACTGGATTCCGCCCGCCACGGCGTGCGCGAGCGGTATGCCGCCGTCAACGCGGAACGGCTGGCGGAACTGGACTTGGCGCTCAACCGCACCGGGGTGGACACGCTGCGGCTCCAGACCACCGAACCGTTCGCGCCCGCGTTGCAACGGTTCTTTGAAATCCGCCGGGGCAGGAGGCGGGGCTAAATGCAAAGAAACATTCAACATTCAACACTCAACGTTCAACGTCCAACTATGGCGCGCATTGCCGGCCCACTTGGAGGTTGGACGCTGAATGTTGAATTTTCAGCGTTTCTGCTCTTGACCCTGCTGGTTTCGCCGTTGCTGGCCCAATCCCCCACGAATGCCCTGCCGCCGCTGGCGCCGGCTTACGGCGAAATGCGCCCGACGTTTTGGGAACAGCACGGGACGGCAATATTGGTTTGCGGCTTGGTACTCTTGGCGCTGGCTTGCGCCGTTGCCTGGATCAGCTCCCGGCCCAAGCCACCAGCCGTGGTGCCGCCGGAAGTTCTGGCGCGGGACGCGCTGGCCAAATTGCTCCGCCAGCCTGAGCAAGGCAGAGTGTTGAGCGAAATCTCGCAAATCCTGCGCCGCTACTTTATGACGGCTTTCGGATTTCCACCCGGCGAATGGACAACCAGCGAGTTTTGCGCCGCGCTCGCGAGCAACGAAAAAGTGGGCGGGGAACTGGCGCAGGCCGTGGCCGGTTTCCTCCGCGAGTGCGACGAACGGAAATTTTCCCCGGGAAATCCAGCCGGGCCGCTTCAGGCTGCCAACCGCGCGCTGGAATTGATTGATCGGGTCGAATTGCGAATCAAGCAGTCAATGCTTACAACTTCCACAAGCCAATGAATGTCTTGATTATAGCCGATGATGATTTTGCCCTGAATGGCTTGCCGGAAAGTCGTGCCGATCTTTTGATTTCTTGTGGTGATTTACTTGATCTCCAAATCATTCGGACGGCTGCACGATGTCATTGCATACAAACCCTTGCGGTTAAAGGAAACCATGATTCGAGTGCCTCTTTCCCATTGCCAATCATTGATTTGCATCTTCGCACTTTTGAGTTTAATGGACTTCGGTTTGGTGGTTTCTGTGGCTCCTGGAAATACAAGCCGCGCGGCAACTATTTATTCGAGCAGTCTGAAGTCGAGGCTGCGCTTGTTTCCTTCCCAAGAGTTGACGTATTTGTCGCCCACAACTCTCCTTTTCAGATCCATGACAAGAACGATGAGGTTCACACTGGATTCGTCGCATTCGTGAGCTACATCCAAAAGCACCAACCTGCATTCTTCATTCACGGTCACCAACATATTTCCAAAGAAACATCGGTTGGTCCAACCAGCGTGATTGGCACTTACGGCTTCAGAAATTTGGTGATCTCGGCATGAACGGCGAATTTGAATTTCAGTTTCCGTGGGTGCTGGCGCTGCTGGGCCTATTGCCCGTTTATGCGCTGCTGCGCGGCAAAGTCGGCCGGCTTTCGGCGCTTACGTTCTCCAGCGCCGAAATTGCCCGCGCCGCGGGCGCGCAGGCGCGGGCTGCGGCGGGGCGTTTTCTTTTCTTTCTGCGCCTGCTCGTGGTGGCGCTCAGCCTGGTGGCTCTCGCCGGACCGCGCCTGACGAATTACCACGTCGAAACCGAGACGCCGGGCATTGACATCATGCTGGTGCTGGATGTGTCCTGGTCCATGATGTCCATTGACATGGGCAAGCCGGCGGAAAAACTCTCGCGCTACGCGATTGCGTCCGGCGTGCTGAAGGACTTTGTGGCCCGTCGTCCGAACGACCGCATCGGGTTGATAGCCTTTTCCGGCGTGCCGTATCTGGCCAGTCCGCTCACGCTGAACCACGCCTGGCTCAACGAGAACCTGGCGCGGCTGCACATCGGCATCATCTCCGACTTGGGCACGGCCATCGGCGACGCGGTGGCGGTGGCGGCCCAGCGGCTCAAGGCCGTGCCCAACAGCAAGAGCCGCATCATGATTTTGCTTACCGATGGCGACAACAACCTGGGCAAGATTGACCCGCTGCCGGCCGCGCAATTGGCCGCCGCGCTCGGCATAAAAATTTACGCCATCGGCATCGGCATCGAGCAGCCGTGCAACCTGCCCCGGTTCGACCCGGCCACCGGCCAATTCATCCTCGATGCCAATGGCAACGTCATCCCCACGCTGCTCTTGCAGCCGGCGAATTACGCGGTGCTGGGCAAAATGGCCGCACTGTCTGGCGGCCAATTCTATCGCGCCACGAACCAGCGCGAGCTGAAAAACATCTATAACCAGATTGACCACTTGGAAAAATCCGAAGTGAAGCTGCGGCGTTTTGCCACCTATCAGCCGCTGTTTCAATGGTGGCTGCTGGCTGCCCTTGCGCTGCTGGCGGTGGAAGTTATCTTGAGCAATACGCGATATCGGCGGATACCGTAAGAGATTTATGATTTATGATGGTTTTCATTTTGCCGAACCGCGCTGGCTGTGGCTGGCCGCGGTGGCGCCGGTTTTGCTCGCGTGGCTGCACTGGCGCGCGGCGCGCGAACGCGCGCGGCAACTGGCGCGGATGGCGTCGCCACATTTTGTGGCGGAACTCACGGCCACGCACAGCCCGGCGCGGCGGCGGTTGCGGGAATGGCTGCTGCTGCTGGCGCTGGGGTTCGCCGGCGTGGCGCTGGCGCGGCCCCAGTGGGGCAGCCTGGAAGCCAACCACGCCTGGCTGGGGGAAGACGTGGTGTTCGTGGTGGACTGCTCCTTAAGCATGGCCACCACCGATGTCTCGCCGAGCCGCTTGCAGCGGGCCAAATTTTCGGTGCTGGATTTTGTGAACCGCCAGAGCCACGGCCGCGTTGGCCTGGTGGCGTTCGCCGGCAGCGCGTTCATTCAATGCCCCCTGACCTTCGACACCGATGCCTTTGCGGAGTCGGTGATGGCCCTGGACGTAAAAACGATGCCGATTGCCGGTACGGACATCGGCCGCGCATTGAACGAGGCGGATCACGCCATGGATAAAAAGAGCCGTCACAAATTGGTGGTGCTGCTGACCGACGGCGAAGATTTGGAGAAATCCGGCGTGGCGGCCGCAAAGCGCCTGGCGACAAACGGGGTGGTGGTGTTCACCATCGGCGTGGGCACGCCGGCCGGCAAGGAAATCCAGACGGTGAACCCCGCCGGGCAGCCGGAACTGCTCCGGGATGCCAAAGGCGAAGTGGTGCGAAGCCGTCTGGACGAGGACACGCTCCGCGAAATCGCGCAGGCCACGGGCGGCAGCTACTATCCGCTCGGCCCGCTGGGCGACGGCTTGATGAAGGTGCGCACCGCCATCCATACGCTGGACACCGCGAGCGGAAGGCAGCAAGCCTTGGCGAACGGGGTGGACCAATTCTACTGGCCGCTGGCCGCGGCGCTGGCCCTCCTGGCCGCGGAACCGCTGGTCAACACGCGGCGAAAACCGCTCAAAGATATTCCGTCCAGGCCATGAAAATTTCTTCGAGCATTCAACAACTTGGCACTGTCCTGGCCCGGATATTTCATAGGCAAACCCGTACCGCAGACTTCCAAGTCTGCTGTATCGCGGGTTTCCAAACCCGCAGACGCCGCGCCTTTTCAACGCCCTGCCGAATTGGAAATCGGCGATACAGCAGGTTTGGAAACCTGCGGTACGCAGGTTTCGCCCGCCTCCGCCTAACCAGCTATGAAATATCCGGGCTAACTTGGATGTTGCACGCCGCCGCCCGCCGCGTGAGGGCACGCGGCCTGCAGTTCCGGGCCCGCCTCCTCACGTCGGCGGCTACGTTGTCAGCGATTCTGGTGCTGGGATTCCAAGCCCTGGCCGGGGACGGAACCAACGCCGTCGCACCCGTCACGGCGCGGGATTTTTACAATGCGGGAACCAAGCTGCTGGCCGCCAAAAAATATCCGGACGCGGAGAAGATGTTTCAGGCCGCGCTGGCCGCCCAAGACGATCGGGTGCAGCCGCGGGCGCTCTACAATGTCGGCCAGACCCGGTTTGCCAGCGGCTTGGAACGGTTGAAGCAAGGGCCGGACGCCCAGAAGACGGCCGCCCGGGGCAGCGCCGCGCTGGCCGCAGGCGAACATGCCCTCCAGCAGTCCGGGGCGGCCCTGGCGGAAAACAACATGCAACACATGATTGACGCGTATCTCGAAGGGCGCGGCGCGCGGCACGAACTGCGGGAGGCGGAAAAAGCCGTGACGGCGGCCATGGAAACTTACGGCAAGACGCTGGAGCAGTGGCTGCGGGCGGCAAATGATTTCAAGAGCGGAGCGGAGTTAAATCCAGCCGATACCAACGCGGCGTATAACGCGGAAATTGTCGAGCGCGGCATTGCGAAACTGGTGGACAGCACCAGCAAGATGCAGGAGATGATGGGGGCCATGGGCAAGCAGAAGCAGGACTTGGGCAAAATGCTCTCCAAGCTCAAAGGCTCGATACCCGCGCCGAACGCCCCGCCCGGCGCGGCGGGAGAGGAGGACGACGATGATCAAGGCGTGCAGCCGGGGTCGCTGGCTGGACAACAAGAAGGCCCAGGGCGTCAAAGCGACCAGTTGCAGGTGCCGCTGTCGCCGGATCAGGCCGGCCAGATGCTCGACGGCCTGTCGCTCGACGGTACCCGGCGCTTGGAGATGAGCGTCACCGATAAGCAGGGCACGCCGCCCAAGGACCGGAAAGGACGGAATTGGTGATCGCCATGGAGAACATCCAACATCCAACATCCAACATCCAACATCCAGTGGGACGGAAGCTGAGTTGCGCACCTGCCATTGGGCGTTGGATGTTGGATGTTGGATGTTGGATGTTGCCGCTATTCGTTTTTTTTGCCTTCCTGCCATTCCTGGCTGTCGCCCAAACGCCGCCGCAGTTGCCGCCGGGCGGGCTCGTCCAACTGCAAGTCGCGCAGCCGGGGGTGGATGTCTCGTCGCCGGTCACCGCCACGGCGCAGTTTGATCCACCAACGGTGCGCGCGGGCGAAAAGACCTTTTACCGGGTGAGCGTGGATGCCACCGAATCGTCCGTCCAGTGGCCGGACGAACTCCCCGCGCCGGCGGCTTTGCGATTCGGAGAGAAAAGGAGCGGACAAATCACGAAGACGCAGGCTGGCAGGTATCGTCC
>Ga0316217_10003657_pt1 | contig 17263 bp, 20 predicted proteins | sample 1anoAmetaG_FD_203633 | JGI IMG/M metagenome (GOLD analysis project Ga0316217, IMG submission 203633) | Freshwater microbial communities from Trout Bog Lake, Wisconsin, USA - 1anoA | ecosystem: Environmental > Aquatic > Freshwater > Lake > Hypolimnion/Profundal zone | place: USA: Wisconsin...
AACTTTATAAACAATTTTTAATAATAGTTACACTCTATATTTGTTTGTTGCTAGAGAACTGAGGAGGTTTATTACTTTCTGTAGCTCTTATTTGCTCTAAGTCATGGAGTGAGGCTGTTTTCGAAGCAAATGGATTGTCAATTTTATGCAACTATGTTATAAATAACTAATAACTTATGAGCGTTGCAAGGCGGCAGCTGCCTGAGGTCGTACTCGCCAAAAACCCTAAATAGTTCCTAACTTCCAGACTCACCAACAGAGCCCTCACTTAAACCGAGGAGCCCATGATTGAACCTCGTCGGAGATTTAACTCATACCACTATATCAAAACAAGCCGAAACGAAGGATCCATTTCAAAACTCAACTCCAGAAGAGAGATTGTGAATAATAGCTCATTTTTAGTAGGAAAGCCTCACTTCAGGAGGGAAAGGTTAGAGAGGAATTACTCATAAAGACGGCAGGAGAGGCCACCTTTGCCTAAAATAAAGCTGTTTATGGACAAGATAGAGACCTAGGTGAAGGAGATCAACACAGTTCTGAAGGCACACATTCAGACAACGAATGAGTTGGTCCGAAATAAAATGAGCCACATCATTGGGGAAATACAGAGGTATAACACGATCCAGCCCTACTAGGAAGATGATAGTCAGTAATCCTCATAGTACGAAGAGAAAATCCTTCCTTACCGAGCTCGGCAGAAGAGGTTCAAAAAGTAGCCCTACAAAAAGAACAGTTCTCCCCCGCCTCCTCCCAAGTACAAGACATTCAGTAAAGAAAGAATAGGTCATCTAATGTCAAAATGGCGGAAATGTGGCAATGCCATTCTTTTCATATTGTTTTTGCAACGTTTCTGCAAAAAGATGAGAGAGGTCAAACAAAACCTGTCCTTAAAAGTGTTTGAAAGGTTCCCCAGCTACCTCATGATTCTCAGAGAGATGATCTAATACAATTTGAAGTATTTCGCAGAGGTGCTATATTCGAAAAGGGACATTTTGTTCGAAGTTGAGCAGGGAGACAGTCGCGAGGTGGGACTACAGAAAATATAGCTCTCGAAAAAGATAATCAATGTTATGCTTAAAGATTTATTGACTGTTTTCAAGAGCAGCATCGGAAACAAGTAAATTGCCAAGTTTCTGTATGTTATGTGTAAACATGGCAACTTTTCAATCAAAAGGGCTTTGTTTACGAAGGAATAGCTAAAAGTAAGCTGCGTTTCGCATACTTTTAAGAACATTTCAGCTGAATGCAACTTATAAAAAGTGGCGTTGATCAATCTGATTATCATCAAAATAATGCTTTTTAAGATGTTTTTTACTGAAGAGAGACTCAGCAAGGCTATGAAACAATAAAACACACCCAAAAACATTTACATTTTGGGGAGTATACTCTACACTTTGGTCATATAGCTGCAGAATGACTACCTCTAAAAAGTGCCAGAAAGCTACCAACTCGGCAACTTTGTTGAGTACTCACATGTAAACACCTTAGTCTCGATGTCAGTGGGCAAAAATTAGTTTAAGAGGGGAGAGATTCTGAATGGACTAAGAGACAGAAATTGGATTAAAGCGGTCTATAAAATTGGCAGTTGGGAGCTGTAGACTAAAATGTTGAGACAGATCATCTAACTTGCTCATCAAGCTATTGTAAAGTTTCACGGGACTGTCCAAAGCCAAATAATATGATTTTTCATTATAGTTAGAGAATTAATCAGTACTACAATAAAGGTTAGCTCAGTCAGAAGAATTTGCTTATAATGAGTCTTGATAGTAGATTGCAGGGCGAAGAGGATGACTAACGCAGTTTTTGTGGGATTCGCATTGCCAATACTTACTAATCAGTCAAATATGGCATATCAGCCAATCCTTATTACTGTGTAAATTTCACATTTCTGAGTACATAAAGCAGTCCACTTTGCATACATTTTGGGTTCACAGGTGACTGCATTGAGTCAACAAAGTTTGTACCATCAATGCTCCCTTAATAGCATAACCCAGCTGCCTATACCCATGATTATAATCAAAATTAGCATGGAAGTCGACAAATAAAACTTCCCGAGCCTCAGCTCCTAAAAATCTGCAGCACTCATACAAAACATGGTTGACGAGAACTATAGCAAACTGGGCAAAGTTAGGATTACCTTCCGAACCGAAGGGGTAGGCATAGCCAACTCCAGCAAATACTAATTTTTCTTTGAGGCCAAACAAAAAGTGCTTGATTTCAAGCTCAAAATGCAAGAGATCACCAAACAGAATCTATACTTTTACCTTAACCAAAGTTTCATGCCATCCCTGGATAGCCGTTTAGGCGATCTGGGACAGTGCTATGGCCGATACGACCAAAAAAGTGGCTACTACGATCTGCAGTTCATCGTAAACGGCAACGAAAATAGATACGGATGATCTAAAACTGCTTTATCCCTGGATTTTCATACTCCTCCTTATAATCAAACCACAATAGGCCTATCTTCTGAATACCTCTTATAACAAACACCACTATGCAAGAATATGATTGTAATGAGTTCCAGCGTCTCCCCTTGATCTGCCATCCCTTGCTGCCCGATTGCACGCTACATTCTCAGATGTGGAGATTAGACGCACAGAGGCAATAGAAGGGTTGGACAGGCAGGTGGATTTGAAGTTGGCAGTAGAAATAACATAGCTCAGTATTATAATGAAAGGATTGGATAAGAAAGCAATGATGGTTATAATTCATTTAATATCATGCCAAAGAAAGTGAGGAGTGAGACTTGTTCGGGAGGTTGGTGCAAAAACCACTTACTCGAAATGTCGCCTGCCAAGAACTCGCAGTGCTACTACCGCAGAAAAATGAAGCTGCGGCTCTGTCCCAAGCACGACGCGTAAGTCCCTCCCTAGGCAGAACTACCAAGGAATTCAGGAAGGTTATGCCGATAGTGAACCGAGATGGGAAACACTACACCCCCTGCTTTATCCTTCAGGAGGAACAGGTCTGCTTTGGGCTATTCAGACGTATTATAGGGACAACGATTCGAGGCTGCTCAGTAACCATAATCTGAAGCTTGAGCCCAGCCAATAAGTCACCATTGTAACATTTCTTCCTCATTTCTTTGAAATGGCTTCTTTTCGTTTTTTTGGTTATGTAGTTGATTGCCAAGCATGGTCGCAAGAAAAACTACTGCTCAGTCTGCAAAAACGAATACGAAGACTACTTAGAGGTAGCCCAAGCATTATGAAGCACATCTAAGACAATCTCCACAAAAATAATTTGAGGGGCAACAAATTTTCAAAATACATACTGGAAACAGAAATGTAGCTCGAGGGAGCACAGCCAAAAAAGTAGATGTAGATACCTTTGGAAGCCATCGCCAAACTGATGGATGAGACCAAAGATCGGGAGATCTGTGCTGAGTGATTAGTGCATTTTTTAATCACTGCTCGCGATCACTCAACTATTGCAAGCATTTGAAAAGCATCTTCAAAATGTAAGTTCATCACTTTCCACTAAATTACTGCAGCCCCTCCGAGACAGGTATTCTGCTTTTGACGGCCGACTACCCCGTTATGCTTGCGTCGACCAGACTGCTGTCATCGTTGCTGGGGGTTATAGCGTAGGATTTGTAGTATCTCGGGTTTTTGCGGGTTGCGAAGGCACGTTCGGCAGGGTAGGGTTGTGCTTTGTCGAGCTTCTGCATGGGCTACACTGAGGAGTGGACCTGAGGCTCACGCAGGGCTTTGAGTTTAGGCAGGTTTTTGAGTTTATCGGACTGCCTTGCGAAGTCTTTGTAGATTTCCTTTTTGCTCTATGAAAATTAGCGATCGTATCTTGATTTCCTGCTTTCCAGAAATGACCTTTTTTGCTCTTAGATCTGTCCTGTCGCTGAGTTGACCACTTTTGTGAGGTTTTCTATCAGCTGCTGATTGTCGCTGAGGTAGTCTTTCGATATTTTCAGCGCCTTTTTGTAGATTTTGACAGACTACTCAAACTAACTAAAACAAAGTGTACTCTTTTCAAATGTTCGAACTCAACCCCCAGATTGTGATAAGCAATCGCAAGCACAGCAAGCCTCTCATCACTGAGCTCCCCCTCATTCTGTTCTCTGACTTTGGGTAGCGTGACCTGCAGAAACTCATCCTGGAGCAGAATGATGGAAAGCATCACATGTTGGAGCGCATCCTAGTGCCTATCAAGCTGACTGAGAACTGCACAAAGATTGAGATGGGTATCGGCCAGGGTTTTGGGTTGGTCGATTTTGAGTTCAAGCTAGAGTGCCTGGATGAGGTAGGTCAGGGCTGTGCGGATCTTGCCAGTTCTGCGATAGTAGCAGGCCAGGTTATTGAAGGTCGTGGATTTGAACTGCAGCGAGTTGCGGGCCACCAACTCTGCTTTCCGCAGCTGGTCCAGGCTCAGCTCGAACTTCTCCTTCTGCAGGTGGATCATGGCGGAGAGGTTGAGATACTCACAGAGTTTTTCTGAGGACTTCTCGAACTATTGGTGGTCCATGCCGTAGAGTTCCTTCTTGATGCTGACTATCTCCTCCATTATTTAGATGCACTCGTTGTATTTGCCGCTCTTGGCCAGGATGTCGCACTTTGTGTTGAGCTGGTTCAGCTTCTAGCGCAGCACTGAGTCCATAAGGTTATTAGTTTTATTAAATGTAACTAATTGCGAAATCGGAGGGTTATTGTTAGCTGGGTTAGGGCTGCAGGGTTGGTTGAATGGGGTGTGGTTTAGGTTTATGCTTAGCTTATGGAGGGAAATTGACAGTTATCACATTATTGCTGTAAGGGTAAATCTTTAAGACAAAAAGTGATAAAAGCAGTGAACTATTTGATTGGTAAGGACTTATTATCAGTAAAATTGAGAAGCTAGAGAATATGAGAACATTCAATTGCCGATCTCTTGAACTATGATCTATTGATCACTATCGATTAGTATTACCTTTAGTGTGGCCTCCCAAAGAAACCAACGCTCATCAGCTGTCTAGACTAACTTTAAAAGCTAATAATACGGTTAAAAATCAAATAAATGGGTAATAGTTCTGTTGCTACCACTCCCCAAAACAATCAGACCTAACTCCAAACAGAAAGATCCTCCAAGTTTCAGCAGACTGGCTCTACTTTTGCCAGCTTTCCCATCTACAGAAACTCGCAGAGTTAGCTTTTTATTGGTAGGGAGATCGATTTGCCCGAAACCTACGCTCGAGAGATTATGCTCCAAAATATGCAAATTGCATAGAAAGCCACTGCTGTGCTTCATATCTAACACTTCGAATTCCGTTCGGTTTCTACTGTATGTTCACAGCAGTAAAAATGCCTCCTTCTCAGCAAAAAACCAGAGTAAACACTCTAAAATATGTACAACTCGCGCAAGGCACAGAAGCAATCCTTTAGAGCTTCATAGATAAGCTCAATAATTAGTAGAATAGCTCTAGCTCTTCAAGCACAGTAAACGAAACAGTTCAATTTGCAGTTAGATTTGGAATCCATAGTCTTTTTGCAAGGGAAGGCCTATCTAGTTAATAGTTTGATTTATGATGGCGACAGAGGGCCAGGCTAGATTTTCGGGAGATTTAGAGCCCCTGAAACGATGGGGGGAAACTACGATTTTGAAGAAGGAAACTCTTGGCTTTGCTGCCAGTTGTTTGCATTGGGAGTGATAGGACTGTGCTTGACCTTCATTAACATCAACATTGAGGCCCTGTTATACTACAAAACCTAGAAAGCAAGCAGAAAAGGCATAAGCCAAGTCTAAATATCAGTTTTGTTGGAGAGAATAAAAAACCCCACTCTGGCTCACAAATTACGGACTTTACTTTGCTTCAACCCCAAAACAAGAGAAGGCATCTTTGGCCTAATAATGGAGGATCGCAAAGAAGCAGTTCGGAAAGATAGGGATTTGTAGCCTGCAAACGATTTCAGGGCAAATGACAAAAACATTCACTAAAAAAGCCATGTCAATGAAAACAAAGCGAAAGAAAGTACTATTAGATTGAATAATAAGTCAATCATATTTAGAGAGATTACTGCACCCAAGATTGATATCAAAAACGTTTTAGTACCTTTGAATGCAACAAATATTCCATTTTTGGCAGAGAAGTCAGGCAGCTCGAGCTATAGGCAGCAGAGCCAGCTCCACAATAATAAAGTAAGGAGTTAGGCATATTCGATTATTATCACAGCCCCTGAAAAAATCAAAGTTGTGAGCTACAACTTAGCGAACAAATAGAATGTTGCTTCGAATCTGGCACCCAAAAGCTAGCTTAAGCCTCAAATAGCCAAAAGAAATGATAGCTCTTCGTTGGTAATCACTACTCCTCAGAAATAAACAAAAAAGCGGCAATTTTCGACCATAAAGTAAGTCACAGAGTACGATAACAGTGCGAGTGTCCACAAATAAATGGGTTGCACAAATGGCAAATACGACGGCAATGAAGTTGACGGCAAAAAGTAAGGATATGGGGTGTTCTATTTCGACGAGGGCAGTCGCTACGAAGGCGAATGGAAAAACAATAAAATGCATGGCTTTGGGAAACTGTACTACTATGATGACAAGTTAGCATACTAAGGGCATTGGATTGAAGGAGAGTTTCATGGGTATGGGAAGGTTTATAACTGCGATATTTTGGAAATCGCTTCAGGCTTCAACTATGCTGATTTTGGGAGCTTGGGTGAAGAATGGGTGAGCTATGAAGGTCAGCTGTAACACGATAAGAGGGAAGGGCGGGGCGTACTGAAGCTGAGCAACGGATAGCGATTTTAAGGAGAGTTCAGTGACGATATGGTCTAAGGAAAAGGAACGTTTTATACTTTGAGTAAAGGGTTGATTCGAGGGATTTGGAGTAAATCAAGGCTTGTTTCGAGAGATATGTTATGAATTCATGCATTATTAATTATTTGATCACAAGTAAAAGCAACTAAGATTGATAAACAAAAACTGAATAGAGCTTAAAAACTGAAAAATGACAATTTAAAGCAACCTTTCTTGACATAAAATAGAAATCTTAGAATCTTAGAATAGATCATTATGCTCATCTAAGCCTATTCTTATTATAAGTCTTGATTAAAGGTTATAATCAACAGAGATGGGACAATAGCAGACGGCCTCTAGCAATGTTCCCAAACTGCTGAAGCATACGACTGAGTACCATTTGGACCCAAGGTTGACCGAATACAAAAACACCCTTCCCTCATATTTTTCAGCCTCTGCCGAGAAAATAGTCCAAGAAATAACCAACATGATCAACGAAATCCCTCAGCACCCACTTGAACTCTACCTGACAAACGCCATCGACACCCGCTTTGACCGCCTCAAAGCTAACATGGGTAGTAACTAGTCAGAGGTAAAGAATCAGGCGGAGTGGTTTTAGTTGTCAAATCAGGAGAGGTTTTTGAATTTGCTGAATTTGTTTGCCAAACAATATGCAATCGAACAGTTCATTCAGAAGGAATATGAAAAACCACGCGAAGTAGGAACTGAAGCCAATGTGTTTTAAACTTTGCGCAACCCAATCAAACCTCCCTCCACTCCAACGCTGAACTAGTAGCTAATAATGCGGATGCTACTGCGATTCTACCTCACGATTATCAAAACATACGCAAATAGCGGCTAGAAGCACATAATGCGCTTCCATGAGCAGACTGGACGCCAACTTTGCCTGCTGATCCTCAAAGGTCACCTATCACTACTCTAACTCTATGGACTGTTCTACCAATACGTCTACATCGACAAGCATCCCACCGAAGTGGCCAACAAGTTGGCCCTCATTAACAAGAGCTATCACTGGAAATGTTTGAAAACACAATACTCAATCAACATTGAGAAGAAGCAGCTGGAGAAGATGCAAGTGGCGGCAAGGTTGTACCTCGATTAGCTCTATATGAGTTCTTTGAGGGAGGCCTAGGACCCCTAGATTAAGAACTCGGATGACAGTTTGCTGCCAATCAAGATATTCCCCATTTCAAGGGTCAAGGATAAACCCAGATCCTGACGCGTCATGGTTCTATCTGCCTGATTTGTATGTCACAACTTCTATAGCTTGCTATATTTAGAAGGGTTGATTGGCTTTGGAAAGTTTCATGGTTTCATCAGGTTGATTATAGGAAAGATATTTATATTTTATCATTCATTCAGTGTGAATACTCCACCTTCTGTATATAAAACTGCTAGTCCTTGCGCTTGATCAGCTTCTTGAGTTCCAAACCAAGCGGAATCCTTCCGATAACTTCAATTATTTTAAGCTAGTGGAAGTACCTCTCAGCATCTGCTCTGAATTTCCCGAGCTCCCCTTGAGGGATCAGTTCATACAACTTGAGGAAGATTTCGAAGTATGGCCAGATTTTATGGTGCGACATCTGCACATCTCCGTACTTGATATTGGTGGTGATATAGAGCGAGTAGACGATGGGGGTGGTGAAGGAGGGGATGGCCAGAAACTACTAATAATTTTTAAGTACTAAAAAATCGAGAATATAAACGATTTCGATGTACAAAGTGTTGTTATCCTTATCCCAAGAGTTGACAAGCAAATTGCTCATGAGTGTCCTATCAAGTTACACAGTAACTGTGCGAATGTAGTCGTTCCACTTGCGGATGATCTAGCCCAGCTCCTCTTAAATGTGTGTATGGACAGGTACCTTCCACTCTAACAACTGAATCAACTCACAAATACCTCAAGCACATGGTACTAAGCCCAGATGAGCTACTAGTGGGAGAGGCGCTGGAAGTTTATCTCGAACATTCTGCGCAGACAGCCTGCGTAGCTGAGACTTTAAAATTTTGCGCCAATTACCAGACTGACGCACACGAAGTGACCCAACTTTTTGCTGCTCAGTATTCTGCAGTCCCTTTGGGAAATGCGGTTGAAGATGGCAAGCGACCTGTAGTAGGCATTTTTGGTTAGCTTGAGCACAGAAGCAGCCTCCATCATCCAGTCCATTATGCCCTCAATGATCTCATGTCTGGTTTTTTTGATGGGCTTGTCGGAATTGGCAGAGGGGTTGATGTGTCGCTTCATGCATCGCACAGGGTGCTTTTGCTAGTATCTGCGTTGAAATATCTTTTTTCTGGATTTGGGCTTTGGTTTGGGTTTGGCTTTGTAGACCAGTTTGTGTTTGAGGAAAGATTTGTCATTGTTATTTGGCTTGCGAGATGGGATGGGAGAGTTAGTGCTGGGACTGAACTGTAATGGCTTCCCTTTGTCCTCAATTGAGTACTAAGGACAATCTTAGATAGAGTAGTGCTTATTTGGCAGGTTATGAGTTTGGCTATAGTCACTCACCTCAAAGCAGCTTAGGATGCGGGTTTGGGTCATGAAAGTCACAGAGCAGGCTCCAAATATGGCTTATTACAAATTGGCCTCTGTTTAAAACTGCGGCTGGGTTACCGCCAACCGCAGCATATGAATCCACACTTTATGTTGGCAGACCCGCTGGCTACCATAATAGAATTATCCTTTGTCTCATTAAGATGAGAGTCTGACGCCAACCCTTGAAAAGACTACTGCTTTATCCTGAGTTATAATCTCAGTTTTAATCAGTTGAGACAAAATTTAGAAATGGTACATTAAGACAAAGGAAGTTGCACTTGAGTAATATTCAAGAGGGATGCGATCAGAATGGGTAGATCAAAGGAAGGGGTGACAATCATTCGCACTTGAGCTTGAAATCGAACTAGCTCATAGCTATCCCGAAGGCTTGGTAGAGACTTAGTGGATGTCCGAATTACAAGGCAAAGGTGCTTTCATCAATTTTACCAAAGACTATTGCATTTGGGGCCTTTTCTTCCTAGTCCACTGTGTATTTCTCTTAGATTAAGATGAAGTTCTTGATTGAGGCCTGCTTGACTCTTCCTCCAAAGTTCAGGGCATAGGATTTCAGCCTTTCGTTCCATCGTGGCTGCTTGTTTCGCAGCCGGATCACGTTGTTGCCCTGGAAATCGTTCAGAGACTCCTCCTCTGAAAATTTGAACATGTCGAAATCTTCAAAGGTCTAGGCATTGGGTACAACTGCTCTAAACTTCCTGGGCCCCTTCATGCCCAAAAAGTTGCTCTAGTATTCGATATAAGCCATGCTGACTCTAAACTTGGATCTGTCGTATTCATTGTTCGGCTGCATCCCCTTATCATAAAGCTGGTAGACTGATCCGGCAGCATTGCCTCTCAATTTGCCAAGGTACGCAGGGTTGTTCTTGTCCATCTCTTTGGTGAGGCTGATGTAGTAGTTGCAGCCGATGCATCCGCGCTGGTTCTCGCAGAAGAAGATGGGCCTTTGGTCCTACCCTATCACCTGGTAGTACTCTGTGAAGCCGCTCTGGTAGCGTTTGAAGTAGACGAAGGAATGCTGGCCGGGCTCCAGAGGAGTGTAGATTACAATTTTGCGTTCCTACTTGTTGCCGCCGGTCTTGTTGATCTGCGAGTGCATGGCAACGTAGTTGCTTAGTCTCTAGAGTTACTTCTTGGCTACCAGTTCCCTCATTTTCTGCGCTTCCAACTTGGCCAGGTGTTCCTATTTTTTGAGCTACTCCTACTTGCTCTTCTACCCTTCGTCTTTTTCGGGCGAAGGCAGCTATATCTCGTCGTCGTCGAGCTCCTCCCCCTGGTAGCTGGATTAGGCTGTCGGTTTCTTGATGTGCTACTCTTCATGGTGGTTTGCTTCTTACTACTAAGAGTCGAACTTTTTGATTTCTCTCTTGCCCCGCTCTCTTTTGCGCTGCTTGCGAGCGGCATTCTACGCCTATTTCTTGGCAAGGTCTGCTTCATTCTGCTGCAATTCGGAGCCTTCAAGGGTCTTGTCGTCTTCAAAGTCGATGAAGGCGTTGTGGTTGGCCTTACTGGCGAGTCCCAGCTCAAGCACATTCTGCTGCAATTGATGGGGGTCGAACATATCCTCCTGTTTTTACTCGATCTTGTTTTTGGTATCTTCGTCGAGAACGCCAATAACGTTGGGGTTGTCTTCCTCCTCCTTCTCGACGAACTCTTTCTTCTCACCACGATCTAGATTAGTGAGGTGTACTTCGACGGGCTCGTGGTTTGCTGCTCATTTGAATGATTTATATTAATTTGATGGTAACTTCTATAATCGGCTAATTATGGTGAACTCACATTTGTGGAGGTGCAGTCCTGGTGAGTTTGGCCTTCTATGCGCCAGATACTGCCTCATCTTAGAAAGCAATCTTCAAGGAATGTATTAGGAGTTGTAGTTTACTGAGGGTTGAATAGCATCGAATTCAAGCTATTAGCGTTTTTTTTGGCCTTAATCAAGTTTCATATCGCGTTTTAGGTCGAAATTAAAGACTTGTTGCTTGGGGTTGAATGAATATATGGTTGTACGCAATATGTTTATTGGACTCAATAAACATCCTATAATATTTATAAAAAGTGGTAATAGGAAGGAAAAGAGGAAAAGTGTTCTTGATAGATTGGAATTCAGCTCAGATGAAAATGCAAGTCACATAATAATGAAACTGAATGAATGGGGTCCTGAGAAGGTATTGAATGCAATTAGTCTTCTCTCCTTCATTATTGAGCTTATTGAGCCTAGGACAGTTTCAGGCTACTTGTCTTTATAAAAACTTAAAATTTATTTCTATATCAATCGGTTCTAAACTACTGACTAAAAGATAGTGATCATAGGCAAAAATCACCCTTATAAGGTATTGGATCATTTAGTTACCTCCTCTTCCTATTCTGATTCAGAACTGGCCGAGCAAAACCCTAGATCGTTGTGCAGATGTTCGATCTCCCTTTCCGCGAAGGAGTAGAGATACTCATACTGTGCAAGTGTATGCACCATACCCCACCTCTGCTCGCGGGCTTTTCTCACCTCATTGAAAATAGAGATGCTGCTATTGCTGCTGATGATGAGTCTGATCAAGGCCATCAGGATGAAGGTTCCGGTACGTCCCACCCCCGCGCTGCAGTGTACCACTGGAATCGCTCCATCCTTGATGGAGGAGAGGAACTCGTTGATGAGGTAGTCCAGCCATTTTTTGGTTTTGGAGTTGGGGATCTAGCCGTCAAGCCAATCTGTGAGTTGGTAATGCGTTAGGACCATGGTTTTGTTGGTGAGGGTGTTCTTGAGTTCCAGAGTGCGGATTTTGATGGTTTTTTTAGCGTTTACGTCAACTTATTTGAGGAGAGTGATTTCGTACTCCTTTTCATGGAGTTTGGCGTCGTTGAGGGGGTTCTGAGGGAAGTAGCGATCGCACTTGGGCTTAGATTTCTCAATAATGTTGCACAGCATAAACACTCTTTAGACGTTGTACTGCTAAATCATTCTCCAGAAGTTGTAGAAGGTGCACTTGGAGATGGGAGCTTGAGTGGCGATGGCTCTCTTGCCGAGGAAGTCCACAAAGTTGGCATTAATGTAGTTTTCTATGTTGTCTTTGTCGTTGGAATTGCCTAGCAGGACGCGAGTGGGCTCGAAAGTCATGTACTAAGGGTAGCGATTGAGTTTGTACTGTTCTGGGTGTTTATTGAGTTTTTCCACATGGTGCTGGGTCTGGGTCATAAAGGTGAGTAGTTTGAATTCGGTGGCCAGACAGCGCTCCATCCGTTCGAGTCCGAATTCTATCTGCGCAATATCCTAGCTGAGGGTGCGCAGGTCCTCGTTTTAGTTCTGCCATTGCAGCGATATATCTTGGTACGACATCCCAATATAATTATAAACAAGGTACTCTTTTTGGGAGAGTGAATACTGGGGGGCTGGTCCGGAGGGTGGGGAAACTTACGCCCTCTCGGCATACCTGTCTTTCCTAAATCATTATATGGGGGATATGGGGGGTTACTTTCTATGCTACATCCCGAAAATTATAGTGACTTTGGGTTGTTTCTGGGGGAAAAATTATTGGGATCTCAGGCCAAAAAGTGAGCCCTTTTGGGAAAACTAAAACAAATTTCAATGTTTGGTTTATGCAACTGCTCACGAAAAGGTATAACAGTAACAGTTTGGCCAACAAACATCTTTTTGCTGTGTTTGAAGGCTGCAGAGGTATGCCAGTGTGCTGAACATTTAGATCGATGTTTATATTTTTATATTTTTGGGTTGGGTTGGGTAACAGTAATTTCGTAGGAAGTGGGACTGTGGCTGATCGGCTGCAGCTGCTGGATTAGTTGGTTAGGGGCTATAAGTTGTAGCTGGTTGTGATTGATTGGGGTTGAAAAAGATGAAGTTACATTACTTCTCGCAGCAATGTTCAAGCCTTGAAACGCCACGAAATACCACAAATAGCAATAAAAACGCTATTTACTATTGATATCTGTTCTCAAGATTTGTCCATTTCGCATCGTTTACCTCTCTTGCGTCTTTTTCGCACTAAATGATTGAGCAAGAGCATAGAAAATAAATCTCGATAGTCAAGCACAAAAAAGACAATTCTTCGAATGAATTGCAGGTCGGTTCCAAACCTCGTTATGCCGTGCTTAATTATAGTTGTAGGTAAAACAATCACATAAATGTTTGCCTATTTTGGTATAATTTCCTATTCTAAGATCATGCGATCATCTTCCTTTACCTTCAAAGCATAAATCCTAGCAACCTCAACTTAATCCCGCCAATAATACCCTCAATCAACCTAGCACTATCAACCCTCCAATCTAACACTCCCAATCCTGTAGTAGCAACTAACGCATCTATGATCTATTGTGCATTCTGAGGTTGCATGGATGTTGCATGTGGGTTCGGTGGAATGTTCTTATAAAAAGACATAGATCATTTCTATTCTTCTTCGAATTCTCCCTCCTCCTCGGCAGTGGCATCCTGATACTGTTGATACTCAGAAACGAGGTCGTTCATGTTGGATTCGGCTTCTGTGAACTACATCTCGTCCATACCCTCGCCAGTGTACCAATGCAAGAAGGCTTTTCTTCTGAACATGGCAGTGAACTGCTCAGCCACTCGTTTGAACATCTCTTGAATGGCAGTGGAGTTGCCGATGAAGGTGACGGCCATCTTGAGTCCCTTGGGGGGGATGTCGCAGATGGAGGATTTGATGTTGTTGGGGATCCATTAGACGAAGTAGGAAGAGTTTTTGTTCTGGACGTTCAACATCTGCTCGTCGACTTCTTTGGTTGACATTCTTCCTCTGAAGAGGGCGGAGGCGGTGAGGTACCTTCCGTGGCGGGGGTCGGCAGCGCACATCATGTTCTTGGCATCGAACATCTGTTGGGTGAGTTCGGGCACGGTGAGGGCTCTGTATTGCTGGGATCCTCTTGAGGTGAGGGGGGCGAATCCGATCATGAAGAAGTGGAGTCTGGGGAAGGGGATGAGGTTGACTGCCAGCTTTCTGAGGTCGGAGTTGAGCTGACCAGGGAATCTGAGGCAGCAAGTAACTCCGGACATGGCGGCTGAGACCAAGTGGTTGAGATCTCCGTAGGTGGGGGTGGTGAGCTTGAGGGTTCTGAAGCAGATATCGTAGAGGGCTTCGTTGTCGATGACCATGCACTCGTCGGCGTTCTCGACCAACTGATGGACTGAGAGAGTGGCGTTGTAGGGTTCAACGACGGTGTCTGAGACCTTGGGGGAGGGGACCACTGAGAAGGTCTCCATGATTCTGTCGGGGTACTCTTCTCTGATTTTGGAGATGAGGAGGGTTCCCATTCCGGATCCAGTTCCACCTCCCAAGGAGTGGGTGATCTGGAAGCCCTGGAGGCAGTCGCATCCTTCAGCCTCCTTCCTGGCCACGTCCAGCACGGAGTCGATGAGTTCAGCACCCTCGGTGTAGTGGCCCTTGGCCCAGTTGTTGCCGGCTCCGGTTTGTCCGAAGACGAAGTTGTCGGGTCTGAAGAGTTGGCCGAAGGGTCCGGCTCTGACGGAGTCCATGGTTCCGGGTTCCAGATCCATGAGGACAGCCCTGGGGACGTATCTGCCTCCGGTGGCCTCATTGTAGTAGACGTTGATCCTCTCGAGCTGGAGGTCTGAGTCGCCGTGGTAGGAGCCGGTGGGGTCGATTCCGTGTTCGTCGGAGATGACCTCCCAGAACTTGGCTCCGATTTGGTTGCCGCACTGGCCGCCTTGGACGTGCACGATTTCTCTCATGTTTTCAAATATGAAATAAGTTACGAAAATCGATTCAATTTTCAGATTTAAAACACAACAATAAAAATCTGACCCATCCTCTGCACTTTTTGCCTCAAAAACCAACTTTTTCCATCCATCTTACCTCCTTCCATCGCCAGTCGCCACTAATACCCGATAGCTATTCACAGAGGCTGCTGAATCCAAAGATAGTGAGTATTTTGAATCAACTAATCATAATGTTAGCAAAAGGTAGGAAATGCCAAGTTTTATAGTTGTAAACTGTGGATGCCAATCCGAAAGCAGTGGTAATTTGGACTGCCAATGTGGTTGTTTGTGAGCATGGCCTATAATTTATCGAATTTGACTGGGAGAGATTGTTTGACTCTGAAACAACATAATTGATGGTTATCCTGCCAGCAATGCTTTATTTTATAGCATAGCTTTAATACCTATGCTCGAGCTGAGTTTAGCCATAACTAGCTACCTCCTAGCCCCACCATAAGCAATCTCATTGCCACCCTGGCTAGCCCGCAGCTGCAGAGAGCAGTCTTATAGCCAAAAATGGGGCAGTAGGAATGGGGTGGTTGGAAATGGGTGGGAATGTAGGTATCCGGCCGTTAAAATGGAAGATATAAAAGGGAAAATCAAAAATATTAGCCTGTCATAACTGCTCGTTCTTCCTCAGAGCAGCCAGCTCCAGGCCACACTTCTCCGAGCCAATGCTTACGAAGGAGTTCTTCTTGGGGTGGGTGCATTCGGCTTAGAAATCCTGCAGAGGTTTGTGATCGATGAGGGATGCCCAGAAGTCGAAACTTTCTCTGAGGGCGTCTCTTTGAACTCTGGGTTAAATGGGCGGTACATTTTGTTGAGGTAGTAGGAATACTCAGTTTTGGTTTAGTCGTGGGTGATTGCGAGGGGGGAGCTGATGTGTTCAAGGGGGGACTCCTTGGTCTGCTCCCAGTGGTCGTTGAGGTCGGAGTGTTCGGTCTCCTTCTTGACCTTGATGAAGAATTTCTGGGCGTGGGAGCGTATCTGTGCGCCGTTCCTAGTTCCTATAAGTGCCTCAATTTTTTTCCAATCCTTTCCATAGAGCTGCAGACCTTGGTAAGTGCAAATCTACCGAGCATAAACTTCTCGTGCTCCTCCTTGCTCCACCTGCCGTTGCTCCTGGACTCCTCGGGTGTCTGGGTGCTCATTTTCCGTAAGAATTTGAATTTATTATGAGATTTAAATCAAATACCTCTACTAATATCACGTAACGCTGTCATCGGCATGCACTTGCGGTATGCGCCTCTCTTTGATACACAGGATGTGCCTGTGCTCTAATACTCAGGATGTGGCTTTTGGGGTTGTTTGGGTTGCAGTAATTTATAGTTGGCTCTCATAATGCCATGTAGGATTTGAATTATGGATTGGCATAATTTGCAACAAACGAGGCATACTCCATTTCTATTGAAGAACCGATAAGGAAGCATCGGATATCAGGCTTGTGTCCATTTTTGAGGGTCCATAAGCCCAAATATCCAACATAGTAGATGAAAGGTAGGTCTCTGATTGACCACTCATGTAGCAAGTGTGGTCTTAGCTGACAGCCGTATGTTGGGAGGGTTGTTATCTTTAGTCTGGCGGTTGTTCTAGGCCTCTTCTGCCGAGCTCGCCCATGTCATGCAAAGTTGGGTAAGCTGGAATGCCATGGGTTATGGAGTGGGACTATCTAGATCTGGTGAGTTAGACAGTTGCTGTTGGCGAGTGGTCTGGCTATAGTTGGAATGACTATTGTTAGGTGGGCAGCCGTATAAGATATCTTGGGAGTTGTTGTTATAACTTAATCAATATCAAGCCTGGGTAATATTTGACCCAAAAGGGTATATAAGGCTGATTCCGTCTCTTATTGCGATTCGAACTTCTCTGATTGTCAATATCCATCAGCCATGTCAATTATAGATAGCTTTCACCAATTACCCCTTGGTCAACGAACTATGTAACTAATATTGTCGAACCTATGTAAGTAATATTGACGAATCCATGTAAGTAATATACTCCAATTGAATACACATCGAAGCATGGGTAGTCTTTGGACGGATATAATTCTACCGGGCTAAACCACAATAAAATAAAGTCCAGTCCAACCGCAACTCTCCATCCCACCACATCCTCAATACCCACCACATCCTCAATACCCACCACATACCCACTGCCAGTTGCAGCAGTGCCCACTAAGCCATGCAATGATTGCTATGTTAGGTTTACTGATGCGATCAAGGTTGATG
>Ga0316217_10003658_pt1 | contig 17261 bp, 9 predicted proteins | sample 1anoAmetaG_FD_203633 | JGI IMG/M metagenome (GOLD analysis project Ga0316217, IMG submission 203633) | Freshwater microbial communities from Trout Bog Lake, Wisconsin, USA - 1anoA | ecosystem: Environmental > Aquatic > Freshwater > Lake > Hypolimnion/Profundal zone | place: USA: Wisconsin...
GGAATAAAAGTAACTCTTTGGGATGAGCCGTTCCCGATAAACCTTTGCATAGGAAATAAGCAATACCTACCACAGAACTATGGAGTACTATAAAGATCTCATCAAACTCAAAGCTGACTAGGCTAAAGCTCAAAGAAGAGAAGACCTTTTGAACTCAGTGAATATCATTTATGAGTACACTTTGGAAAAATACGAACTCATGGCAAAAATGCTTGCTTTTGAAAATTAGATGAACTTACCGATTGATTAGTAGTAAAGAGAGGAAATTTCTAAGTTTTAGGATTTAGATTCCCTTTAAAGGGACTATACAGCGCTCATAAAGAATGAACTTCTGCAAAATGGAGAAATCATTAGAATGCAGATCCATCAATCTCTTTTTCTTCCTGTTTCATTCAGGAATCTTTAGTTTTTAGCAAGGTCACAGCAAAGCAAGGTTCGGGTCGTAGCTCGAAGATTGCTTGCAGAGATGTCATAAAAGCTTTCTCCCCACTTAGACAATGTCCTAATGCGCAACATCTTTAGTCTTTTGGTACATTTTGTGCTATTTTTAGTAAAGTGAGAAAACAAGCTGCAATGAAAAAAGAAATCTGCTCGTGCTCTTAACAAGAACTCTTGAAAGGTACTATTCAGAATTTACTGAATAAATAGCTGAGCTGAAGTTAGCCAGACAATTTTATAACAAAAAAAACAAAAAAATTTATTTCATTGCGAGCATTTTGAACCCTAAGCCTTTCTCCAAGTTCATTGATAGACTCTATTAATATATTCAACCTTTCGATATGCTCACCATCTTCAACCTTTAAGAAGAATGCCTCTAAAACTTGTAAGCAGATATTTCAGAGCCCTTGATTTCTAGGGGAAGATTAAAAAAAAATTTTATGTAAAAAGTGAAATTTTAGTTGAACTAATAAGATTTTTCATAAATGTTCAACTTCGTCCAAGATAGAGTGAAGGAAATTCAGTAAAAGCATGGCAGCTCGACGAAGACTATCACAAAAAAAAAGTTCTACTAAAAAGAGTTCTATGAAATCTTGAATTGTATTGAAGCTGATGAGACCTAATTTTCAAAGTACTTGTTTGTGTTATTGGGCTAAGAGCATAACAGCTACTTAGGCTAACCTGAGTAGAGTTCTAGTAGTGGAAACCATAGACCTTAGCAACAAAAAATACATCAAGAGATTACTAAAATAATCGATAAGGGTTACTATCATATTGTTTTGGCTGGCCATCAGCTATCTCTGTATCCTTCTAAGTACGGAAAGTTAAAGAAATATCTGAAGCTATCTCCGGAGTTGCTGGAAATCGAACTAGGTGACAAGTAGCAATAGTAAAACTTTCTAATATTGCAGAAATATCTAAAGTGAAAAGTTCATTTCAAGGATACAATCTTGATTGCTTTATACTTTTTTGTTACTTTTTCTTCAAATTATGAAGATTATGTTATTTAACCTTTAGTAATAACAAACTGATTGTTAATCAAATTATAATTAGATAAGATCTAGATGAAGCTATTTTAGGCCACTCTTCTCATGCTACTTTTAAGTTTCGTAACTAGCTTGGATTTCAAGAGAATTGAACTGAGGTAAAACTGGAAAATGATTATTACTTCTTGTCCCAGCCAGTTCGGTAGTCTTGTTGGCAAGTAATTTGACGTCACTGTGCCTTCAACTATTCATCTTAATCTGTAGAAGCACAATGAAATCCCCAACCCCTACTATGGATTCAACCTAAAAGCATTAACAGGCATCTCAGAATGCTCAGCTAAATTCACCAAAAACATCACAATTGGTTAATAAATGAATCTTTACTCAAGAGTGTCACTAGAATTTGAGGGTATTGATACCTATTCTACTATTTATCTCAATGACCTGAAGCTGGCTATCACCCAGAATGCATTTCTCAAATATTAATACAGTATAAAGTCTCACTTAAAGAGAGGAAACAATCTTCTAGTAGTTGATTTAAAGCCTTCGAAAACAGTAGATTCCTAAAGACAAAGAAATGACAGAATGCCTTTTGAGTATTCTCAAACTCGTAAAGCCTGTTACCAATATTCTTGGGATTGGGCTCCTTACATGAATACTCTAGGTATCTGGTTGCCAGTTTCTTTAATTTTATACAAATAAACAAAATTAAAGTTTGTATGGATAAGAAATCGGTAGCTAACTATGTAAAAGGCCATTCTTGACTTTACATTTGCTTTGGATTCTTATGAATAAGCTTTGTAAAAGGAAAAAGATTTGTTGTAGATTAGGCTAATCAATAAAAACAGCAACTAAGAGTTCAAGTTCAAAATAAGGTCAAAATACAGTAACTTTAAGTTAACAGTCAAAGATCCAAAATTATGGTGGCCAAATAACATCGGCTAGCCTCACATTTATTAGTTTCAAGTCACTTTAGTACACAACTAGGAGATTTTAGACACAAAGAATGTCATTTATGGGATCAAAACAGTAAGTTTGAACAATTAGGGTGCAAATTTTCAAATTGTGGTTAATGGCTATCCTATTTATTGCAAAGGGGCAAACTACGTTCCTCCTGATATGATGTATCCTAGACTTATCAACAAAGAATTCCAACCTGGAAACACAATTTAATCACTTCTTAATGACGCAACAGAATCAAACTTCAATATGATAAGAGTTTGGGGGGGAGGGCAATATGAAACAGACGAGTTTTATTAGATGGCATCTCGCAAAGGAATCATGATCTTTCATGATTTTATGTTTTCTGACTCCATTTACCCAGGAACTGACTAGTTTTTAGGAAATGTAAAAGCAGAAATATTATACCAAGTAAGAAGACTAAGAAACTTTCCAGCTTTAGTCCTTTGGTCTGGAAACAACTAAATTCTGCAAGGCATTCAGTCATGGGGTTGGGGAGAAGCAAGATACATCTAAAACTATAGAAAGCTTTTTCATTAGCTCATTCCTGATATCCTAAATGCTTAATGCAATTAAATTCCCTACATAGAGTCTTCTCCTTCAAAGGGTATTGGGAATTTAGGTTTTGGACAAGGAGGGGATATACACTACTGGGGAGTTTGGGCTGCAGCCTCTCCCTTTTAAGCCTATTAAAATTCATTGGGAGGATTCAACAGTTAATTTGGAACACAGTCCTTGCCTGTTTGGTAAACTATACTCCAATTTACTGATCCTAACTCAAGGAGATATGAGTCCTAATAGTTTTCATTTCATTAAAAGCACTCAAGTAGATTTAATACACTTAGAGGTTATATCAGCAAATATTCTAAGCAAGCAATTAACTTTTAGTTGGATGTGTTTAACAGTGGTTTAATACAAGCCTATGGACTGTAAATTGCAATAAGAGCTCAAAGATGCGCAAAACCGAAAAGTTATGGCACTCTTTATTGGCAATTTAACGATGCTTGGCCTTCAATTTCTTGGTCAAGTATTGATTACTATGGAAGATGGAAGCCTTTGCAATTTTTGGCTAAAAAGTACTTCAAAGATATCATTTTATTCTTTCACCCACATACTGGCAAGTTCGTTGCCATTAATGACAAATTAGTCGGCATTAAAGCTAATTATTTCATTAAACTGATGACATTCAAAGGAAATGTTATATTCTAAGATAGTGGCTATCTAGCTCTTGATGTGAACCAAAAAAGAGATTTATATGTTTTGCAGCCTAATTTATACCAAGGTCAAGAGAGTAGAAGCTTAGTTTACACTTAAATCGTTTACGGAGACCATGAAGACAACAAAACAGTCTTGACAACCTTTTTCAGACCCTATAAAGACTTAATGTTAGAGCCTGCTAACTTAAAGGTAAAGTATTTATATTCTTCAAACTAAATTTTGCTATAGAGTAGCTATCTAATCAAAAGTTTGTATATCAGCAACACAAAGCAGTACCTAAAATTTAGTGATAACTATTTTGACGTAGTTCCAGGAATTTCAAAGAAAGTAAAGATCATTAAACCTCCCATTCAGCTTCAATAGCTCAAACAAACAATGAATTTTAAGTCATTCAGAGAGATCTTTGATCCATCTCCATTAGTAGTAAACCTGGAAAATTGATTCCATAACAAAATTTATTTTATGAAAGGCCTATCTTTACTGTTAACTTTCTTTTCTTTTATAATTTAGCCTTAATGAACAAAGAGCCAAAGTATCTTATCAAGTTCACCCATGCTCATAACGACAATGGTACTGTTTGGTACACAATTGACGTAATCTTAAACTGACTCAGGTTTTCTTCCCCAAGTAAGACGAACACTGGTCTTTCAAAGAAAGATTCAGCAATATGCGTGACTTGCACATTGCTTGTGAAAAATCTAAATATAGAAATGAACTGCCTGTTTTTCCTCCTCGTAAACTCTTTGGTAGTACTGACGAAGCTTTCATCCAAAAGAGAAAAAAAGAGCTTGAAAACTACTATAATACTCTTTTCAAAAGCGTTGATATTGAAGAACTTCCCGATTTACTTCAATTTTTCAATACAAACAAGCCTATTAAGAAGGTTCAAAAACCCAACGAAAAATCCCCTTAAGTACACTCTCAAAGCCCACAAAGGCCTTAGAAAAAGGACAAGCAGCAGCAGTTGAAGAAACTTTTTGAGTAAATAGTGACAAAAGCTGAAAGTGAGATGGTTTAAAGTAATGAATACTAAACTGACATTGAAGACGAAACCAGGAGAAAGTTTAATCAATAGTTTCAAAAAATAAAGCTGGACCTAAAATCTTCACTGATTGATCAAGTTGTGTTGCCTAAAGGCGACAAATAAAATGACACTGACTTTTGGAGTGAATTCCTGGCTGACACTCATTAGGAAAGTATTAAAAAGGTGAACAAGATTAGTGCGGAAGTTGACCTTATTTTAAAATAGTCAAATAAAAGCTAATTGAAGTTCATAGTTCCTCTTTGATTCTCTAGAGTTTGATTCGATTGCCTAATTCCCATAATATCTAACAATATTGACAGCAAAACCGTAAACTTTGGAGTATTTTACGAATCAAAATTAAAATGAAATTTATAATTTTTTAGAAATTAAAAATTTGATGAAAAGTAGTCAAATCTTAGTAATCTTAGTATTATTTGTTTGGAAGATTTCATGCAGTACTAACACAAATCATAGCTTGAGCTCAATTAAGACCTCTTTAACCTAGTAAAGCTTAAAGTCAAACAAGACTACAAAGCTAGAAGATTTAACTCCAATAAAAAAAAGTTCTTAGTAGGGCTTACTTCTCAACCTTTCCTAAAAGTTTCGTCCAAATAATAACAATTCAAATAAAACTCAAAACTTAACTAATTAAGCATCAAACGAAAGCAAAATTGAGTAAAAAGGACAAGCATAAAGAATTGTAGAAAAACCAGAAAAAATGTAGAATTCTACATAAAAAGTTTATTCATAAAACAAAAAATTGGCAAATCTAAGCTAAAGCAATTAAACTTCTCTACAGTTGGGTCAATTTCAGGCAAATGCTTCTGTTGATACTATTACTACAATCAAAGAAAATGCTGAAAAAGAATAACAGCCACAGACTGTTAAACTAACTTAAAATATCACCAGCAAATAAAAGGAAGAATAGGCTATTCTTTTTCAAGAAACTCAAGATATGCCCTCAATAGGCAATCAATCAAACAGAGTCTAAAACTTGACAACAAAACAACCATTGCAAACCAACGAAAAAATGTAAACTATTTCATCAGACGATACTTTAAAATAAGAGGACTATGATAAATAGGATTTAGCAACCTAAAAAGCTATTACAGACAACTTTAAGATGGATGATATCAAAGGTAGCTCATAGTTTGATTAGATATAGCCCATTCTCAATAACTCAACACAGCAAATTAGCCCATCGGTATAAAAAAAGGCAGAATCGGCTAACAAGACTTTTACAAACAAGGAGGAGGAGGACTAGAAATAACCAATAAAAAAAGAGAAATCCTAAGCATCTCTGTAAAATTAACACTAAAATTCTTCGTCATTAACGAACAAAATTCTAGATAATAAAACATCCTTTTCAGAATAAAATCACACAAAAATAGAACTAAATCTTAGTAGCTCACTTTCACCTTCTCCAAGCAGCATAGAATAATAGCTGGCAGCTCTTCCGACCCTTATTTATCCAAAGAATTTGCCGTAAATTCCAATTTTACCTTTTTATTACAACTTACCCAATCTTACTTCAGAATCTTCAGTATATGAAGAGTTGTTTTCAACAAAATAGCAAAAAATCTCTTTACCTAACTCTCCTTAGGCCCAAAATATGACTTAAAAAGATAACAAAAATGCCTCAATCAACACATTGAATAATGCTACTATATAAAAGCCTCAATAAACCAATTAAAAAACAAACAATACTTTTCAGTAGTAAAGTAAAATAAAAGCAAAAGATTAAAAATAAATAAAGCCTGAATAAAAGGCTAAATAAGGTGAAAAAGGCTAAAAAGACCTGAAGAATGTAAATCTTTAATTTAATAAAACAAAAAATGAAAATGAAGGGAAATTAAAAAAATAGGTAACTAAGAAAGACGATAATAACCAAACCGTAGAAAAGATAAAATAAACGAGTCCATAATTTCTCAAACCAAAGTAACAAAAGAAGTAAGAAAAGAAAGATTTCGATAAACAGCAAAATTAAACAAAGACTACAAGCAACTTATTAAAAGATTCTTAAAAATCAGCAGGTTCTCAAAAGTAAGAAAAAACTATTGCGGAGGCTCATAAATCTAAAGTTTAGACAAAGATGATAGAGCAGCAAGACTAATAAACCAGCAAGAAATCATCTACAAAGGCAACTACTTATCCTCATGGCAAATAAAGTAACAGAAATATTAGAAAAAAATTCGAACAACAGCGCTAAATAGCCAGCCGGGCTTCAAAAATTTTATCTGAAAAAAATAGGCTCAGGCAAAATAAGAAATTTGAAGAGATTAATGAGTCAAAGAGGCACTAGAAGTTTGAAAATAGCCTAAAGACTAATTAACATTTTAGAGAAAAATCAGACCTTTTGTAGAAAGAAACCCACTTAAATCAGTAAAAAAGTGGCTAAAATAAGAAAACCAATTAGCTTACCAAATAAAGCATAAATGTAGGAAAGTAAGATTAACAAGGCTTATAAAAAAAGATTTAAGAGCATGAAAATAATGAAGTTATTGAGGCAACAAATAGAAAGATAAGCTAAATCAAAAATTCAAACGAAATATTGTAAGCCTTTGGGGAGATTTTAATACTCATACTCCTTTTGATTAGTTTTGTGGGAATTTTCTTCTTCTGCTCCAAGGCAAAAGACCAAGGCCAAATAAGAACTGGTTCTTCTGCGCGCTTAAATGAATCTGGAGAACTGTAAGAGGATGATTAGATCGAAGTTGCCGAAAGATTATATTAAGAGCCTTGATTTTGTTGATTTCATCTGTAGTTCAATACTTTTATTCATTCAAAGGTTTACTTTTGAAATTTTTGATTTAGAGAGAACAAGAAAAATCCATTTTTTTTATAGTTTATATCATTTTTGTTTCCTTTCTTATTTTGATGACTTTAGATATTTCAATTCTAAAATTTTTTATCATTTAAAATTTAAACAAATGTCGTCTGTATTTAGTAACTTGATGGGAGGAAGCACCAACATGAGAGGGCTCAACGAATTCATCTCTGATATTCGAGAATGCAAGGACAAAGAGTCGGAAACAAAGAGAGTTTAGCTGGAGTTAGCCAAAATAAGAGAAAGATTTACCACTGAAAAAGGTCTCAATGCTTATCAAAGAAAGAAATACGTTTGGAAACTTTTATATATTCATATTCTAGGCTATTAAGTGGACTTTGGCTACCAAGAGGCAGCTGGCCTCATCAACTCAGTCAAATATGATTAAAAATACACAGGGTATATAGCTTCTAGCCTAATAATACCTTAAAGCAACGATTAGATCTGGAAATCTATCCTTTACTCAGTCTAGTCAGACATAAAGTCAAGAAATTAAGCAGCTCAATCTTTGGCTTTATCTATGCTCGCAACTATTATGCCTGCAGCACTCAGTAATCTCACTGATGCCATTTTCGACTTAGCTCTTTCCAACCGTTCCTCACCCTTGGTTCGAAAAAAAGCTTTAGTTTGCCTTTCACGTATGCTAAGGAGAGATTCCAATCAGTTTGATGTGAAAAAGATTTTCAGCCCTCTTTCATAGATTTTTGAAGGTAAAAACTCAAGTACATTGAGCTTAGTGAGTGGAGGAGCTTCACTTTTGTTAACAGTTCTGAATTTGGTAAATTCAGACCAGTTGAAGGAAATACAGCCAAAGGTGATTAGACTGCTTCATCGACTGGCTATAAACAAGGAATGTCCATCAAACTACATCTACTATCAAAATCCTAATCCTTGGCTTCAAATGAAGCTTTACAAAGCCCTACAAATTTGGTCACCCCCTGAAGACAAAGGGACTCTTGGAATGGTTGAGGAAATAGTGACAAAGATTCTGAAAAAAACCGATGCTTCTGAAGCCATTAATAAGAACAACATCTAGTATGGTCTGCTTTTTGAAGTCATAAACGTAATCATTCATTATGATGACCAACTGAACCCTAAACTGGTTTAGAGTGTTACCAAGATATTGGTAATGTTTATTGGCAGCTCCCGCGCCAACTTTAGGTACCTAGGTCTGTAGTCCATGTGTAGGTTGGCAGTTAGACATAATTTAGCTGATCATTTGTAAAAGATTTTGGTCAACTTGGACCATCCTGATATTTCCATCAGAAAAAGAGCTTTGGACTTACTGTACCTCATATGTAACAACAAAAACGTGTCAACTATTGTTGCTTAGCTCTTAGGTTACCTCTAGAATAGGGTTGATCCTCACATTCATGATGACTTAGTGCTCAAAATCGCAATTCTGGCGGAAAAATTTGCCGAAAATCTCATTTGGTATGTGGATGTGGTTGTTAAACTTATCCAGAATGCAGAAGTTTAAAACGATATTTGGTATCGTATCATCCAAATCATTACAGGTAAGAATCCACTTACTTAGGTTTTGGACAGGCAAACGCTGACCTTCAAAATTATGCAGCAGTAAAACTTCTAGCAGCTTTGAACCTTCCACATGTGACTGATACTTTGGTATGTGTTGGAAGTTATGTTGTTTCTTAGTTTTCATAGTATCTCGTCAAAAATGGGAAAGATCCTCGTAAAATCTTTGATGCCATCTACAAGCATTTTACTAACACTAACTCCAATAATAAGGAGAAGTCAAAAGCAAAAGCTATGATGCTCAGTGGGCTCGCTAAGTTAGCAGTAAAGTACGAAACTTTGAAGGAAGAAGTCAAGATGATTTGCCATATGTGTAGCTAGCATTGGGATCCTGATGTGCAGCAAAGAGGAGTATAGTTTTTGGCGTTGTTTTCGCAGGAGCAAGGAGTACAAGCCAAAGTCGTCTCAATTAACCCAGTATTTACTGAAGAACAACAACAATCCAATCCTCTGCTCAAAAAGTTTGCTAAGAGTGGCAAAAGGGGAAAATAGCTGGAAAATGCTGCAAAATCAACAATTAAGTCAACATCAGCACCATCTAATCCTCAACCTGCAAGCTTTCAAACCTTAGCCAACCAAAGCTCAGTCACAAGTCATCCTCTAGCAAACCATCCATTCTTTAAAGCAGCCATCAATCGATTGAGTCCCAACTTGGTTAATTTGATTGATATTCCTGGTAAGTTATAGTTAAAGCCTTACTGGAAGGAAGCATTGGTAAAGAAATCAGCATTCTAAAGTTGTGAGATGAGAGAAAAGTTAGAAGATGGGATTCTCAAAGTTATCTTATCAGTAAATGCAGCTACAACTGAAATGCAATTCAAAGTCTTCAGGAATAAAGGATTTTAAGTAACGAACTCACCAATCAAATATGGACCTTAATCTCAGCAAATTCTCCTTACTTTTACTCCTAATGGAGAAAAGATTGAGCCTCCAGCTGTTGGAATCGCTTGGAAAGATACAAATGGTCAAATAGTTAAGAAATAAGTTCAACTACCTATTGTCATTTCAAAGTTTCTTAACCCAGTAGAGCTTAGTTATGAAAAGTTCAACACCTTCTACAAAGATTATTCATTGGCCAATCAAAAGTTCTTCAAGATCGACTCATTCATTAAATTACCTTAAGGAGTAAGAGCTTCAGACTATTTGAAGAAAGTTGGAGCTTTTCTGTCTTCTGTTTGTAACTTCAAATGTGCCGCCCATCCGAATCCCAACGAAATAAAGCTGATTTACGGTTCTGCAACTTTCCCTCTAAAGTAATAAGGCAAGATAATCAACTACCCCATTTTGATTGAAGTTTAGGGATACTAAGTTGACAAAGCTGGAGCAATACGAGTTAGCTTGAGAGGAGGAAACGGGAACAGTTTAGTGTCGACATATCAGCTCTTCATCGCTTTCTTCTGAATCCAATGATTGCATAGCATAATGTGAAATATCATTGAATGGAATATTATTTTTAATTTTCTACATCTATGGAATTCGACGAACAAAGGGAATCATAAAACCTTATAAAGAAGCTTTTGCTAAGCATTGAAGAGGCTACGCAAGCGATGAACAAAACCTTTGAGGACACAGTGCTCAGGCACGAGTCCTAGTTTGTCAAGTGCTACCAAGTGAAGATATGTGAGCTAGTGAAGATTATGGGACAGTTGAAGTCAATCATTTAGGACAAATTCATAAACAACACTCTGGCGATTCAACTTGAGACAGTGCTGAAAGAACGAGATTACTTCAAATATGAATGCTTGAAGCTGAATACACAGCTGCAAGCCTTGCTTGATGACCACAAAAATATCACTGCCCAGGCCAGTAATGCTTCAGAACAGCTCACCATTTTTAAACATTTGCTTGAAAGTTCATTTGCTCTTATTTAGACGAAAAAATTAAGTCCAATCAGATCTAGGACAATGTCCAGCAGCTCAAAAGGCACATTTCCGAAATCAACATAAAAAACATGCCTCCACTCAGGAACAACTATTAAAATAGAGGCTTCTAAGGTGATAGATAAATCATCAAGCTCAAAAAGGACATCAAAGAAAAGAACTAGGCAATTAGAGCCTTAAGAGAAAGAGTGCATGAGTTCTAAAGAAACGCAGCTATATTCCACTAAGAAAAAGTAACAAAAAAAGAGCTGTATTAGCTGTGGAGGGTCTGTGTATAAGGGTGGCGTCGTGAGTCGCAAAGCAAGTCAAAGAAGTAAGAAAAAAAGTTGAATTCACTGTAGACTCTTTCAATAACTAGTAAAAAGTACCAACTAACCTATATAGATAACTTTTAAGGATCCTTTTTACTCACGCATAGTTTCTGAAGTTCATCGAAAGACTACTCTTTGACGATGGGTTCAAGGTGACGATTGAAGCCGCTGAAGAGCGCTACATGTAAAAAAACAGAGCAGAACTGCTGAACTTCTTGAAGAAAAGTAGAATTTTTACAAGTGCAAGAGGAGTAAGATTGTGATTTGGGCTATTTGTATTTATCATTCAACAAGCTAATATTAGCGTTCAGAGATGTTGTTTGCGGTGTTCACTGATTTGACTTCATCATGGGCTAGCTCCATTAGCACCTTGTTTCCAGTCACGAACATGTGTCCGCAGTCATCTACCTACACATCCAGCCCTCGAAAATACACAATCTTGCCAACTTTGATAAACTCATCGTATCCGTGAAACTTGGCATTCACGACTCCAGTCTAGTCCCCCAAAACGCATTCGTAATCCTGCTACTTTAGTGTTCTCACACTAACAACCTTGATAATCCAGGTGTTACCTTGCCGATGAGCTTGAAGTTTTCGTAGTCAGGAGTTATTGCTTCGATTTTAGCTAGTCCCTTCTACTTGTTTCTTTCTCTGTTTCTGTCTTCTCTTTCGCCATGCTTCTTTTGGTATTATGGCAACTCGAATGCTTATTATTTCACATTTTTGTAGGAGATTTTAGAATTTATTTTTGTGTAGATTTCCAGCTTCTGGTTGTATAACTTTGCATAGCAGTTGTGCATCGTTATTTTGGCTCCATCTTTCACGGCATTGTGAGTTGGAAGGACAAGCATAATTTATCCGGTTTAGTCACTAGCTCTCCACATCTATTTTCCATATATATTTTTAACGAAACTGATTATCTAACTAAAGATTAGGGTACTTTAAGGTCAATGTCGAAGGCATTGGATGAGGAATTCAGCTCTTCAACTTTTACCAAAGGGCAAGCTTCTTTTTCTTTGTTGCTTGATTCCTCTTTAGGGTTGTTTCTAAAGCCTTTCTTGTTTTGTTAGGGTGGCTCTTCTCTTTATCTTAGATTCTTTCTATCCCTGTTCCTGAACTCATCTCTTTCGTATCTCCTGGTATCTTTAGGTTCCTATCTTTTCTAACCCCTCTCGAACTTTTACTCGTTTCTCCTGCTGTTCTTTGTTTGCTAGTAATTGTTTTTTCGTTAATCGCGCTAAGTTGCCGGTGGCCTTTAATTTTTCTATTTCTACGTTCTCTATGGCCTCTATCTAGGTTCTTGTTTGGTTTATCTATTAGGAGGGTATTATTTTTTTGTGTTATCTCTTTCTCTGGGATTTTCCCGGTTTTCCCTTTCTTTGGGATACTCTTTGTCTTTTCTGGGCCTATTATCTTAGTGTTCCCTGTTATAGGGTTTGCGTTCGTTTTTGGGCTTGAGGTCATTGCTAATGTCACGAAAAAAGTTATTGACTTGTTCAATGAGGTCGTTGGCAAAATTGTCTTCTTCTCTTTGAATGTTTATATACTAGAGGGATTGGTGCTTTTTGCGTAGCTGCAAAAACTAATCGATTTCTCTGCATTTGAGGTTGCGGAAGCGGGATCGCACAATATCAATCGAGATATTTTGGAGGTGTTTATCTTCGGTGTTGATGGCTGACTTGATCTACTAAATTTCGAGCCTGTTGAAGGCTTCCTGCTCGATGAAGTTGAGTTCGTTTTTTAGTTTTTTGAAGAAGGATTCCAGCCGGATCGAGAAGCTGTTCCACGCACGCTTGCTTTTGCGGATGAAGGCTTGATTATCCTACTTGAAGGCATCCGATTCGATGATCGTGTGCCTGTGCTCAGAGTGGAACTTGTCATATTTTCGTTTATCATCCTATTAGCAATACTCGTTGCACTTAAAAGATGCGCCGATGTACATGCTTCAACTCACTATTATAGTCAAATATACTCAAAAATCAACCCTATAAAACTCATCCAAACCACATAATATCACCAAAAAAACTCACTTCTGGCCAGCCACTACCAAATCAGAAACAGCAATCAACACCATACACACAAGGCAAGTGGATATGGCAAGAAAAAAGGACAAGAATGTATTGAGAGATATACGATCCTGGGAACAGATTGGGAAGAGTGATTATTTCAATTGCTATTATTAATTGCTATGTAAGATAAAATTGCAAAGCATCCTCAATTTAGCTAAACTCTTAGGTTCCATTCCTATGCCCGCACCATATTCACTCCAGCCTAAACCCCCATCTACCAATTCACCCAAACCCCCTATGATTTCTATCTCTACCTGCAATTTCAAGTCGAACCCAGAACTTTGTAAATTTATTAGTAAATGGCCACAATGGGCAAGCCTATGATTGAAATAACCCACTCTGAGGTATTGCCTGTCTAGTGTTCCTTTTGGTCCAGCCTAGTGGGGAAGAAATAAACGAATCCTGCGACTGGACTCTACATGAAGTACTATAATTTTAGCTTGAAAGATTGGATTTAATCAAGAAAGAGCAATGGCCTACGCATCTCTCAGGCCGAACTCATCTATCTCCTCAAAACCTTACTGCCTATCGCAGTGGCTTTCCGAATCAAATACCACCACCCCACCTCAGTGTTTCATTCCAAATACATCTTTCTCACTCATACGCGCAGATTGGCACTCTATCCGATTCTCTTCAAAGTCACCCCCCAACACTAGGAAATGCTGGAGACCCATAGGGATCTGGGGAAAGACGAAAGTTCCAAGTTGACAGCTCGCAAGCAGGAGTCTATGGGTTCCAATTCTTCAGAGTCTACACTATAATCCAGCAGAGTTTACTAACATAAAAACTACGGTTTCCTCGATTTAGATCTGCAAGATATTTTTCTGTTGGTGCTGGAGTTGCTCACATCCAAACCCCGAGAGTATTTCTTCAGCGCAAAGCATGGCATGATAAAGTGGGACTTAGCTCAGCAGAGCCTAAAAAGCGAAGAGTATGTAGGGCACCTGAGTAAAGATTTCGTGACTGTGTGGTAGTAGCTGCTGAAAAGGAGGATCCAGAGTTGTGAGGCACTGCTGCGGAGGATTGAGGACATCAGCTAGAAGTAATAAGAAGTAGTATGTCTGGGCAAGGTCTCAGAAAAAACTAGCACCTAATATCCCAAAGAGGAAGACGTAAAACAGAGGCAGGAAAAGGTTAGTAAAACTTTCAGTAAAGGGGAGATCATTCCGATCAAAAAACAACATTCCGTCTAATGATATTATACAGTCAATAATAAAACCAGTGCTAGCTATTCCATTGTATGAGACAGGTACCAGACATGATAACCCTTCAGATAAAGATTGAATTGCCGAAAGGAAGAAGACTAAAATGAAGCAGTAACCAAAATAGAGTTACTATAGATAACCTCAGAGTTGTTGCAAAGGATATGGGATAAAGTCAGCCAGACAGAAGGGATAAATCATCAAATCAATAGGATGAGCCTGAGAGGGGGCAACTTACAAATAAAACTGATGAATTGCCAAGCTGCATTTGTGTTCATTTTTGATTATAAATTCAAAATCAAATACAAAACGTAATTTCTTTATATTTTTGCTGCAAGCACCAATCCATGAACTCCATTTTGCTGGCTTGCCTACTCGTCTTGGAACTCGGCTTTGGCTAGCCTATCATTTGCCTCGCAGACCAACCCCGACCGCAGCTCAAACTCAAACACCTCCCCCTCAAACAAAATTATTAGTTCACCTTCAAAATAAACAACCGCGAATCATCCACCAACATCATAAGGAACCAACAAGGCACTTTCTTTTAGGGCAACTTCTCCACCCTCCAACTCACTGGCTACAACGAAACATTCGTGTACCATAGTAAAGGCTTCTCCTTCAAATATCCCGCACAGCATATAATCGCTTAGCTCACGCAAGAAGTCATTTAGATGCAAATCATCTATGAACTGTAGTAAAACATGCTGAGGAATTGGAAGCACAAAAAAGTGGCTATTTCCGTCAGCTTCGTTGTTACCAACTATGCACCTCAGGGAGGATTCACCCTGAAATAACAAATCAAGCCTACCCTCAAAAATGGAGCAATCATATCTTTTGACAAACTGCTGCCTTTAGTTTCAGGGTTGAATGTATTTTTGGGTCTATTTAGATGATTTTGTACAAAGGAATTCACTCAGAGTTTGCGGAAGACAAGTCTTTTCTTTGGCTTGTGAGACCATAACTATTGCTTATGAGCTAGCTCGAATACGAAACACTCAAAAATTTTATCTTTAAGCATATTTAGCAATCCAAAGTCACTTACCACGGACTGCTCAAAAAAACATCGGATTTAAACTAAATTCGATAAACCTTTTAACCTAAAAGGGCTAATTCGCAAGAAATTTTGTAAGAAAAAGATCTGTGAATGATAATTAAGACTCTAACTATTTACCTTTTTGTGATAATTTGGATATACCTATAAACCCTTGAAACTGCAGCAAAGGCAATACGCCCACTTTTTCATCAGTTTCCACTCTCACTTGCGGCTGCTCTAGGTTATTTGGTTGAAGGGTTGGAGTAAGTGGTATTCTGAGGAGGAGCTTAGGGTATTAGAATATTAATTAAATGGGTTTATTATATTAATTTTATACCATTGCTTGATGAGAGAGAAGTGGAGAAAGAAAAGGATGAGAAGACTAAAAAGGAAGAGAAGACAAAATAGAAAATGATGCACCCATGATCTGTATCGCTCTATACAACCTTATTCCCAGCTTACATCACCACACACCACCCAACATCTTTATGCATTTCCTGTTTGCACTTTGGGCCAGTCAGAGCACAAAAGTCGAAACAAGATCACATTCAGGTACAGTCTACTTATTGTTGCCTGTTTTGTGCACAAATTGTGAGTTAGTTGGTAATTAGCCGATTCTAGAAAAAATGATTAATTAATGAGTCTAATGACAATGTGGGAGCATGGCTTAGGCTCTATCCAGGTGGATTTGGGAGACAAGGTCACTTCTGCATCGGCTAATTCGAAAATTGTTTAGGTTTGGGGCTCTTTGACAAAGAAGACAATGTCGTATTTGAAGATATGTTCTTGTTCAATAATGATAAATGGTTAAGGCAACATAAGTTTCTTTTGGATTTTATATTTTAATGGTTGCATAGATCAGATAAAATCCCTACCAATAATGCAAAAAGAATCAGCTCTTAAATAAGAAGAGACTTATTATGACTAAACCTGATTTAATTCAAAGCATGTAATGATATGCATAATAAAGATCAGTGCTTTTGCTTTAGATAATAACTTGTAACGATGCTATAGAACTCTTCAAAGTAAAGACCTTAGAGTTGTTTTTGGTTTTGTGGCTGATAAAAATTGAGTGAAGGAGTTCCAAAATTTAATCGTCATTGATCATGTCCCCTGAAAGCTTGGCCAAGTGCTTTAGTTCTTCGTAATTTATGTAGTCATCTTGGTCAGCATCCAGGTGAGCGAAAACAGTTCTCAGCCCCTCTTTGGTTTTTAAGTCTCCCACTTTTGGGGTGACCAATTACACAAATTAGTCAAAAGTAATTGCCTTATTTTTCACTTTCAAGCCTTCAATAATGCTGTATACGAGAGTTCCTTTTCTTGCTTCGCCAAGCTATTCCATAATTTTGTTGATTTCTTCTGGATCAATGGTGCCTGAATTATCTTGGTCAAACAGGCTAAAGGTGGCTTTGAGTTGCGCATATTCTTAAGGGTGAAGTCTCTCTTTACAGCTTAAAGGTGGATTTTTAGCTGCCGAAGCTGCCAATTTTCCAGGCAAAACTTGAGCCTTAGGAGGAACTTTACTCATATCTTAAAGCAATAAAGATAAAATTATTGAGCATAATCACTAATTCTCAAATATTATCAGAAAATTTTCATAAAAGTAGAGAATAAACACAGAATGCATTGAATACTACAAATTTCTGCTTTGTCTGAAAAAAAATAGCCAACAAAGCCAGGTTGAACTAAAATTTTATCAAATAAGCTTCCATTTGAACGATACTTTGAACGTGAATATACCAATATACTGTCACAAAGCGTATTATAAATGAATAGA
>Ga0316217_10003659_pt1 | contig 17261 bp, 7 predicted proteins | sample 1anoAmetaG_FD_203633 | JGI IMG/M metagenome (GOLD analysis project Ga0316217, IMG submission 203633) | Freshwater microbial communities from Trout Bog Lake, Wisconsin, USA - 1anoA | ecosystem: Environmental > Aquatic > Freshwater > Lake > Hypolimnion/Profundal zone | place: USA: Wisconsin...
CCATCATGATTTTGTTTGAATGAATAAGAATTTGTCATCATAAATCAGCTAAGAAACTCAAAAATATTTTGGTTTAATCCTTTTTTCCCGACAAAAGATATCTTTGGCTATTTTGTGTTTTATTCCTATTGTTTTAGGCTTCTATTTTGAGGGACACTAAATTGAATCATTTGCCCGTGGTCTTTGAGTTCGAAACTAAAACAAAGTGGACATAGCTTGACTTGACCTTTATTCTAATCAACTAGCTTCAGGATTGAGGTTGTTAAATCTGAATCAGCTTTTTTGATCAAAAACAAACTTGACTACTCAAGAGCTGAATTACAAAGGTTACACAATGAAGTCGTTTTTTCACATCTTATCTTTAAAGGGACATTTTATTCTTAGATCTCATAACTATTAATTGAAGATAACTTTGAGGCTGTAGAGTCTGCCTTTTTCATTTTTTATACATTCTCGTTACTTTTTTCTGAATGCAATTTGAATATCTTTAAGGCAGACTTTATAATGCTTGATTTCGCTAAATTCGAAATCTTTGATATTGCTGGTTACTTTATGTTATTTTTGGCCAAATTTGAGGCCTTTTCAAGCTATTATTTGTGCTTTTCGGCACAGTAGATGCAAAGTACCTCAGTTTAGCTGCCAAAGTTTTGAAAGATCTATTTAAGTGTGTGAATGTAACCTTCACAACCAATACATCGAATCATATTAGATATTTTTTAGGTATTAAGAGCAATGCAATTACCACAAATTCTGGGTCCTCTGATCATTTAATAGGCATCTTACTCTCCTATCTTATTAGCACAAGAAAAACACCAGTTTTTGAAGTAATTTACCAAATCTTTATAAGGATAGATCGCTTTTGTAGATAGCTGCACTTAATCAGGCTATTGATTTGCTTTTAGTGCCTTTTAATAGTAGAATTAATAGTCTTTCCTTAGACATTTGGGACAAATTTAATACTTTCCTTTGAAGTCATAAAACATGTCCTCAAGATCATATATTCTTCTACATCTTGGATTGCAGCAATAGTCAAAAACTATTTTATTTTCTCTTCTTTTGTTGCAATATCTGCAAATATTCTGTGAGCATTTATTGCAAACAGATTTCTTCCTCTCGCAACAAAAATACCTGTCTTAGATCTGTTTGAATAACTCCTTACATTAATAACAACGCTATGTCTGTGAAGGATCAGAAATATATTGGTAATTCATTTCTCACAAGAACTTATATTATAATTACTCATTAACCAATCTATTTGATAGCATTTCTGGTAAAAAAAGAGTCCAACCAAATTGATAAATATTTGCTGTTTTCATAACAATCACCTTTTTTTATGTTACAAACAAGCTTAATTATAGTTGACTATAATCGGCAAATTCAATAACCGAGGAATGTATAAGCACTAATCATCATAAATTTCATATAATCACAACTATTAAATCAATTTGTTTACGTCATACTAAAGGTAGTTTTTTGTTAGGGTAAAAAATGATTCTGCTTACTGAGACTATCCATCTTCAAGCATTTCAGCTTTTGCTTCAGTTTAGATAGTTGCATTTTCTTCAATGGCCTCACCTTTGTTCTAAACAATATTTGCCTTGCCTTCTTTTTTATCTTCATATATCAAAATAGGCTTAAAGTCAAGGAGAAAATGAGAATATTTGGAGATAGCTTTTTCCTATGAATAAAAGCAATCAATGTTTCTTTGAATAAGGGCATATTATCCAATATGAATTTTCTTAGCCTCCTCCACTATTTATCTTATATGCTCCCATTAGGATTACTCTTCATTGTCTTAGAAAATATGCTAATTTTAAAGATTTAGTAAGATACTGGCCCACTCAATCACATGCATACGAATAGAGCCAATATCTATAAGTTGCATTAGAGCTAAATTAAAACACACTTACTATTGAAAAGCAGCTTCCTTGCAAAATCAAAAGGGATATAAGTGTTTTTCTACTTTTCCTTCTTAATCACACTCAAAACTATCTTGTTTGTTTATAAATGTATTAGATTGTTTTAAATTGTCATCAGCCTTTTCATCAGGTTTGCCAAAACACCACTATGTTACTAACTAAGGACATTCATACATTATAGTATTCGATTATTTGGACCCTACATGTTTAAAGTGCTTGAATCAACCTAACCAACTCACATAGCTGCAAAACAAGCATTTTTTAGGCAGAAGTCAGGCTCACACGACTGTCTTCGATGGGTTAGTTCTATAAACTAGCTGAGTTCTCGCTAGAAATCTATTTCTTTGTCATATTTAGCAGTATCTTAAGATGTTACATTATCCAGTCATACAGATAAAATAAGTTTGTTGGATTTATTGCTTGCAGTAACTTCGTCTGTATTTGCTATTAATCATCGTTTTTGCGATTATTTAGGAATTAAAGCTCGAAGTTATATCGATTTAGATATATTTTGATAAGATGAACTTTGGCCAAGGTTAGGCAGCCTTCTTTTGGCACCTCCAATACTTAAGAAATCAAAATCTCTTCAACAGCTAGATCATACAAAGTTATTTTTGGAGATTGATTAATCGATCCAAAAGATTTTAAGCTTAAAGCTGCTGGGAGTTTCTTCTATTTAGACTATTTTGAGAGCAACTGCTCAAAAAGAATCGGAATGTTATTTCTAACTTAGTTATCCAGCTAATTGTTATTTATAATTGAAACAAGCTTCAGCAAAAACCTCAACTTTAAAGGTTTTTTGAAATTTATCACAGTTTTTTCAGTAATTTAGGTATCAAGCTCAAGTTTTTAGATTTACTTAATACTCATTGAAAGCCATCTTGTAATAAAATCGAAAGTACTCAATGAATAGAAATGCTTTATCGATTTGAAAAGACAACTCGTTTCAATAGCATCTTCATCGTTTTCTCCAAAGACTTGTGTTGCTAAAAAGGAATTGTATTTATGACCTGTAGAACTCACTCTTTTCGTAATAGCACATACCACTTTGCTGAAATAGCAAGCTAAGTGGTAGTGGGGTTTATGATCTAAGAAGCTTAATAACTTAGGAAGAAGAGGAGCTGAACTTTACCCGTCGCCACAAAACAGGATTTCGTTGATAATTTGGCACTAACAGCACAATATCTCCATCGCCATGAAAGGTAGTTTCAAGCAGAGAGGGATATTTTATCCTGAAGCGTCGTATTTTATCGTTTTAAGCAAGCTAGAGTCTTCAGGGTTTTCTTATTTGATATAATTAATGAGAACTGAAACGTGCTAATAGCTGAATCTATATCTGAATTGATTTACATTCTTTTAAGAATGTGCGCTTGATTTTTAAGACTGGGCTTAATCTATTGATGAGTAAGGATGTTGAGCAAAAGCTGTTGTTTACTAATCCCAAAGCTCAAACAATCGCCTCCTTCGTAGATTTCTACAAGTTGTTGAAGACTTAGAGAAGATATATTGTTCTAATCCATTTTAGTTATTAATTCAAAATCATAATCATTCAAAATCTACCTAGTAGCATTGATAAACAAGGATCTTTAAATTCTTACAGCGCTATTCTATAAAAGATATTTTATTTTAGCTATTTTCATGAACTAAATCGCAAAATACGTTGCTATTCTTCCCTGTGGCAGGGTTTAATTATCTCAAAAACTCAAAAAGCCTTTTATATATTATCGAAATCTCGATAAACTATAAAATCTTTAGCTTTTGTCGATTATTAGGGTGAAAAAATTGCTTTTTGTTCTTTTTTCGCTTTAGGATTAATTAGTATGATTTTGCAATTAAGTTTCAAAGTGTAAATCTAAAGTAGATTATTAATTTACAACAAATGAGGACAGCAATATTAGTGTTCACACTCCTTTGCTTGTTTTTCAGTCAAGTAAGCTCCCAAACTCCACCTAACTGGGGAGGAAATCCTAGATACACTGTTAAAGTGAAAATGCAAAATGATAACCCAGTAGTGAATTGGACCTTTACCTATTACTACGACTGGAGCAAAAAAGTCTAAAGATATGAACATTAGGCACCTCAGCAAGACTAAGTGTGCCTTCTTCCACAAACCTCGTTCCCTACAGGAGGAATTCCTTGCACTGTAACCTTTGCAACTGATTCGTGGCTCTATATCAACTTCCCAACTAAGGACTTTTGCTGCAAATGCACAAATAGCTTCGGGTCGGTAAGATATGACTGGCTTCAGGCCAATAGTTCATATGTGGGAATCGAAACTGTTGAAGGAAAATCAGTGACCCATTGGACAAAGCAAGGCCAATTCCTCAATCACTACTACTCAACAGTGGACCAGCAACTTCCAGTGAGATTCTTCTAGATCAAAAATGGCAATCCCAAATCCTGGACTTTTGATTTGACTTCTTACGATACTGGACCGATCGATCCAACTAAATTTGCCCCACCATGTTCGAATTTGTGCGGTGGAACTTGCAGCCAACTCATAACCAAAGAGAACAACCTACAAGCATCTTGATTAGCTAACGAACCAAAATAATTTGAAGTAAAATTTATCATGCTAATAACGCCCAAAATCTTGCCTCTTAAAAGGCAAGAGAAATTTTGAGTTTTAGAAAGTTAGCAATCAATTAATAAATCGAATCATTGCTAATTGCCAATTTATGACAAATCTTCTTGAATTTGTAGCAATTATTCTAAACTCTGAACCAACTATGAGTTTTATTGATCTATGTATTCCATCAGATCTTCAGTTTGCTTCAGTACCTATTCTCTATTGTCCAGTTACTCTCTATAGTATTTGAACTGCAGAAAGTTCTATTTCTTTTCATTCTTATCCGAATTCGCTTTTCGCTTAGCAACTTTTTCTATGACTTGAGGCATCGATGGTAAACCCTATGGGAGGCTGGCCTCCAATTCTAGGAGCTATGCTGCATCTTTTTCTTCTGCTGAGTAATAATACATCTGTTTGCACGACAAGTAATTGCCTCTGGTTATTAAAATTAATAATGAACTAGCATATAAAAATGAAGGTTTTTAGATTTGCTTTTTTTCTTAAGTTTTGAGAGTTCTGTTGATAATAACAACTTTCGGCATATTTAGAGACTATCTGTTGTGCCTGCAATTAATAAAAAATATGTCCTTTGTTTAAGAAATCTTAATAACTATAATCAAACAAAGAACAACTGACATAATTAGTTTAAAACAGAAAATAAGCATCTATTGTACTTCATTCTTAAATTTAGTTTTCTAACTTTTGCTTATAATTACTAAAATTTCAATTTCCAATGGAACATTTAGCTAGTACGATTTATTCGTTAACTTACAAAGCAGAGAACGAGTGCAAAGAAGCCAGTAATTGCATAAACAAGCTTATAGATGAGCTAGGGTAAAAGCTAGAAAAAAATTTGGTACAGATGTAAGAAAAAATGTTGCTTGACTTCAAAGAAAATCTGCTATACGCACAAAGAAACTATAGAGACCTCAAGAAAGAAAGGAACGAAGAAATCATTAAATAAAAAATCCTTAATTTGAAAACTGAGAAAGAAAAGATATTTTCCGAGGAACAGGTGAAATCGTTGTAGATGAATAAAATCTATGACAAGCTCAAATTAGATATGAAACATAGTAACTAATACTAACACGAATTGACACTTTAAATCAAGTATCTTACAAAGCAGTGTATGGTTGCGAAGAAAAAGGGAGAGCTTTTGGAGTAAGAAATTAAAGAGTATGAAAGTAATTTAAAGAAGTCAAGGACGATAAAAACTGAACCTCAAAACCACTATTTGCCCAGAATTAAGAAGAGAAAATCGCATCTGAGATAGACTTAGTCTGAATTAGGCTAATCTATTGCAGAAAAGCGTGCAAAAGCAAAGGCTTAAGCACTTAAAGAATTTATGTAAATGGTTGAAGTCGAAGAAACAGAGTTGTAGAAATTAGTAGGAAAATATGAAATATAAAGTTTTAGAAACGGATGGTAAAAGCTAAATCTGATCGAAAAGATAATCGGAGACCCTGAATTCAAAAGATTTCTGTACCGAATAATGTTCAAAAAAGAAAAGCATGCAGCCAGTCTTATCAGTGATAAATCAATCTGATTATTTGTCCACAATTTATGAATCTTGTCATTTCTCAAGCTGGTAGTAATATATTTGTTTGATGTGCTATATGAAGTTAATATTTAATAAGTTACAAAATGAACAGCAGCATAAAAGGAGAGGAAGCTCCTTCCACTCTCAAAGACTCAATAGTCGAGAAATATATTTCTCACTACTACGGATAAATAAAAAACACACTTTTTTTTGACACTTCCAACCCCAAGTAAAACAAGCTCATCTATCCTGCAGCCAATACCATCGTACTGAACAGTCTCAGTGCCTCTTTCTAAAATGAAAAAATCCAAACCTTCATAAATACTCTGCAAGGCGGCAAAGGAATAACAACTTTGGCTCAAAGTTTGAACAAAAGATATTTGACATGGAGCGAAGAAACAACTGGGGTCCCTATTATCTACTGGGTAGACTTGTATACCGGAAAAAAGAAACATGTGGCTTCCAATGAGATAAAAAGCAGCAAATTCGTCTCCCTTGCCTTCAATGGTAGCTAGACGATCGAACCGAAGTACATAATCGCTCTTACGAATGGTCCTGAATACCAAATCATGCTTTTCAACTTCTAGAAGTCTAAATTCACCATTCACTCTCTAGATAAGACTGAGAAAGTTGACAAGCAAAACACCGTCAACTTGGATAGATTCAACCAGATCTTCTTTTATCGATAAGATGACACTATTGTGATCATGGGGAAAGGGAATCTAAAATTTTTCAAAATCGGCACAGACAAACTACAACTCAAAGACTCCCCTTTCGCTAGGAGAGAAATCAATGAGAAGGATTTCAACTTTACTTCTTATTGTATCCTCAAATAGGGTCTAGTCATTGGCACTGATAATGGAGAATTACTGTACTTTGCAATAAACGGATAATTCAAAGCAATTTTGGCAAGCAGCCCTGGAGAGAACTATACTATCTAAACAATAATACCTCTGCCCAATACCAACAAAGGATTTATTATTGGGGGTTCAGATGGTCTTATCTATATGTACTAAAAGGCCGAATCCAAATAGGCTAAGAATCTATACGTGAAGAGCGACAGGAAGTTTTCATTGAACTAATTCAAAGGAAGAATCACTAGCCTCTTGACCACTCCCAAAGAAGATTTGCTTTTTGTTGGACTCAATACCGGAATAATCCTCAAACTTTCACTAGATAAGAATTAAGAGCATTCATGCGAACATGCTCTTCAATCTTTCCATACCGATGTCATTACAGGGCTTGATGTATGCCTCAGAAAGTCATTGGTAGCTACTTGCTCATCTGATAGAACTGTAAGGATATGGAACTACCTCTAAAAGAACAATCTTGAAATAATAAAGGTCTATGAATAAAAGCCTTTGTCCTTGTCTTTCCATCCCTCCGGTCTACATCTTTTGGTCTCGTTTCCCGATAAAGTAAGAATAATCAACATCTTGGACAACTAGTTGGTAAATCTAAAAGACTTGTCCATCAAAAACTGTTACTAAGTTAAATTTTCGCACGGAGGGCATCTTTTTGCTGTTGTCAACAATGTTATGGTACAATTGTTCAACTTTTATACTCTTGATCAACCTCCTCACTACCAATTTAAGGCTCAAGCAGGGTAAACAGAGACTTATTTAGAAAATTCCAAACCATGGTTTGGGAAGAAGACGACTTAGCTATATATTTGGGAACCTCAGACGGTTTTGTATTTTACTACAAGCTATAAGACCCAAGCGTTCGGCTTCAAGTGCTAGCTGCTCCTGGCTTTTCAGTAAAAACACTGGCTTGTATATTCGTTGGAAAAGATGAGAAAGGCACAGTCAACTAACGAACGGTTTATATTGGAGGTACATTTAATGCAACTGTTACCAATTAAAACAAGTGCATTTATGAGGTTAAAATAACTCCCAAAACCGTACTTATTCATCAATTTAGTAATCGAAATAAAGGGAATCAATAAAATAAGACTTGATTAAGTACAATGTCTCAGCCCCCTCAAAAATCTACACCAACGCTAATGTCTCTAGAATTTTACTGATTAACAGTAAAAAAGTGTTCATCTATTGTAAAGACGAGAAAGACGAACTGGGTTCTATAATATACTGCAAATATCCACTAAATCTGAACAAGGAGATTTATGAAATCCAATCCCATAGATGTAAAATTCTTAAAATAGCCATAACCTACGATGATAATTACCTTTTTTCTGTGGGAGAAGATGGCTCATTTATCTGCTATGACTTCAAAGATAATAACAGCAAAACTAAGCTCTAAATGCCAGATTTCTCAGAGGAGTTTCTTTTCTCAAAACATAAACTTATCGAATATAAGTCCCTTCAGGAAAATCTAAAAATATCGAATGCTGAGCAGAAAGAGAAAAAAGAAAAAACCAACAAAGAAACAAAATAATTAAATGATAGACTCATCAATGAGCTTAATTATAAGATAGCTGAAAGGGAAAGGGCAGAAAAGATTAAATACGATAAAGAAGTCTAGGAGATAAATAGGATGGAAAAGGAGCAAATTCAAAAACTAAGCAAACTCTAGCTTTAGCACAAGATCAAAAGAGAAACTGTTGAGAAAGATTATGCAGATAAGATACAGCTTTAGCAGACTAGATTTAGTTAGCTAGGAAAGACCAAGTAAGCTGAAAATAAGAAATTCAATTAGATTATTCAAACAATAAAGAATACGCATATAAGGAAACTTCAGCAGAAGAAAAACTAGTTTGAAGCTGAATTGAATCGTGAAGATGAAGAGTGTAAAATTTTGACTTAAACTTTAAATCAAAAAAAGAAGGAGTACTAAGAGCTTCAATAAAGATTTGAAACCCAAGCTTAGTCTTAAATTAAAGTAAGAAAAGAAGAAAATTAAACAAATATTAAATCTCTATAATAGATGAATAATAAGGCAGAAAATGAAAAACTCGCAAAAAAGAAAGTACTTTAAAAGCAAGAAAGATCCTTGGAATAATAAAAGCATAGACTGAAGCATACTTTAGAAGATATTGAGAAAATAAAGCAAAAACATGAATAAAACCTTCAAAGAAAGCAATCTCAAGCAAAGGAGATTGAATAGAGATAAAAGACCATCAGAGATAAAGTCACCAGAATAAATGAACTTAAGAAAAAAACCCAAGAACTCTAAAAGTTTAAATTTGTCCTTGATTATAAAATCAAATAACTAAAAAGAGATATAGGTCCTAGATAAGAGTAAATAGCTAAAATGAGAGAGCAAATCGCAAACATGAACAGCTAAATCATTCATTTCAAAGGCACGAATGACAACATGAACCTTATCGTAAAAGACTTAGTCTCAAAAAGAAACGGAATGGAAAAGGAAGTGGCTTAACTCAATAACTAATAAACCTCAAATACGAACTACATCAAATCCTTTGAATATGACATCAGCGATATGTATCAAAATTACATCAATGTAGCTGTTTTATTATTTAGGACTACAAAGGATTAAAATCAAAGATTATCGAAATTTATCGAAAGTATGTGCAGGAAGAAAATAAGAAGCAGATGGAAGGCATTGACCAACAAAAGGAGTTCATAAAGGAAAGGGCCCATTTATAGTCCACAGTTAAAGGGCTAAAAGAAAAGTTCAAGAAAAGCATCTAGCTTCATTAAAATGATAACAAACGCATTATGAGCCAAAACGAAGAACTCATTTCTGAAATCAATGATTTAAAACGGTAGAAGAAAAACTTGAAAGACGAGTATGCTAAACGTGAGCTTATGAAAGAGAGGACCATGAAATTGCACCAGGAAAGAGAATAAATCCAGGCATTGTATGAGAAGCTAGTCAAATAGTACAACCACTTGCTCTAAAACGAGAAGAAATTCAAGAAGAAAAACCAAGCTTTGTAAGTATGATCCGCATCAAATATCTCAACATTTCTTAATTTTAATCCGACATAAATTGTGATTATAGTTCATTATATCTGATCGAACAATGAGAAAGACAACTCACATCAAAATGTTTATGTTGGGAGTGTTCGGGGTTTTGCTAACCTTTAGAAGATAGATACACTAGTTCACAAGGATAGATATTTAGGACAAGGAGGAAGTAGAACTCTAGAAATTGAAGAATAATTTCGAAAAAGCCAGGTTGCTCAGTGCAAATCAAGGAGAACAATCTAATATAAAGTGACTTAATCAGAATGATAACGCATAAAATATCTTTAAGAATTTAGTGACCAACCCGCGCTTTTGTTCTCTAATACTTTTAAAAATTGGGTCAAATCGTCTTCTATAATATGCCAGAGTTAGTGTAACCGAATCTTCGACGCACAGAAATGTGTACTAAGATAGCCTATTTTGTTATTTATTGTCTGCCCAATTATTTATGCTCTATATTTTTTATAGTCCGCTAAGATGAGCCAAGAAGACCAAATCTCTTAATCCGAATTCGCAGAATTCATCGCTGCCATAAAAAACGGGTAACTCACCGTCAAAATAGCTAAATATAAAGGGTTTAGCAGATACTCAAGAAAAGCAATCCTCAAATAGTCAACAAAATCGAGCCCAGCTTCAACCAGCCTCCCATCTACACAGCCGCACTTGCCAAGACTGATGAGGCCTCGGCCCAAATGATGAAGCTGCTTATACGCCACGGAGCTAATTATCGCTTTAAAGACAGCCTTGACCAAACAGTTCTGTTTTATGTTTTCAGATAGGGTATTTTTGCAGTGACATAGGAAAATAAATGTGCGCTTAAATTTTGCTGAGCCATGGGTTGAACATAGACGAAGCAGACTCAAACGGGCAAACTCCCATATTTTACGCAGTTAGCTAGAACAGACTTGAAATCGTCAGAAAGTATTCAACAAAAGGTAGAAGCCATATCATAAAGATAGAGTGAACCACGTGGATAATTTAGCTGGGCAAACTCCTCTGTACTACGCTGCACGCCACGGTCATCTATAGATGTGTAGGCTGTTGGTAGAAAAAGGCGCAGAGGTGACTCATCTTGACAGCAATAACAAAACTGCCCTTGACTTTGCAAAGAGAAGCAGGTTCCCCTAGGTTTCATAGTTTCTCAGTAACTAACTCAAAAGGATAAAATAAACCTCCAAGTTTAGCATGCCAAGTCAAAGCATCGAAGAAAGCAACCTCTAAAAGAGGAAGAAGAAAGAGGAACTGAAGCCCATTCGCCAGACCTACAAAATTGTCTTCTTGGATTAGAAAGGAGGCAGTCATGATCTTACTGAAGAAGAAGTGAGACAAATGGGAAAGGAATACCCATAGCTATAAAAGTATTTGGGCAATCCAGAGTCAATTCCCCAAGAGCTGGTAGAACGAAGTAACGGAGACCTGTGGTAGAAACTCGCCAATAAGATAATAGCACAATGCTTCAAGCTCAAAGGGTCTTATTGGTTTCAATAGCCAGTTGACCCCATCAAGTTCAATATTTTGGATTATTTCGATATAATCTCAAAGCCGATGGACCTAGGAACTGTCCGCAAGAAAGTGCTTCACAATAGCTATGCGAACGTGTAGGAGTTTATAGCGGATATGAGGCTGATTTGGGAAAATTGCTACAAATACAACGGAGAAAGCCATGAAATCAGCAAATGCGCCAAAGAACTTGAGCTCAATTTCCAAGAATATTGTAAAAGCTACAACCTTGAGAAATATCTAAATAGGCAAGAAGAAGCAAGACATGTTGAGGTTTGAGATTAACTCTATCAGTCTATTGATCTTATAAATGAAATTTAAGCAGTATTTGAACTAGCTCAAAGCAAAACCTGTCTAATAAGTAAGAAGATTTGTACTTGGCAATTCTTCAGTTGACTTTGATTCTTTCTTTGGGAGCATAATATTCGCCTTTTTGCTGACTGCTTCCACCAAGAACTTTCACGTCCCAATTATTGACTGTCGGCGGGAATAACTAAAACTCAGATTTTAGATTTGGTAGGTACTCAAAAGATTGAAAATCGAGTAAAGCACATTCAAATTCAAAGACTCTTTGCCACTAATCCACCCTTCAAGCTTCTACAGCCTCTATGACCATAATGTAAGGCCAGGAATAAAAAACGTTTAATACATAATAGACCATCACGACTACAAGGAACCCATTGCTAGAAAATATCTAATCAGCAGAATGGGAAGCGCGCTTACACATCTTTATTATCTGACCAATCCCAAAAAACTTTGTATTGTCGCGTCTGAAAGCAAAGATTAATAGGATTCCTTATACTTGAGCAAATACTAAAGATTCATCGAAAATGAACCCTTTACCCACCTCAATTACTTTACAGATTAGTAGCTTGAATTGGAATAAATCATAAGATATGGCATTTTATTGGACACATTCAACTTAGATGTCAAACAAAAGTAAAGATGGACGATTTTCGACCAAAGAGCCTTGCAGTTTATCGAAAGCAATAAGCAGTACACTTTCGGCTACAAATAACTCTAGTAGCTGAAATTCAATAACGATTTGAATAGGCAGCTAAACCTATAGCAGTCACTCGTCAAAGACTATAAAAAATTCGACTACGATGGTTTCGTAATCGAATATTCGATCATCTATCTTTCACCAAAACAATTTTACGAGCACTATGAACAAGACATCAAGGAAAGGTTTTAGCAAAAGGAACAAGCCAACCAGATTTACATGCTGATGAGTCTTTTTAAGACCCACAACAATTAAATCAATAGGGAAGTAGCCTTCAGAGTCAGAAACAATGACCCAGCCCTTCTTAAGATAGTCGAAAATCTATTAGAGACACTAGGGATGAAAAAGCTCGATCAGCTCTCCAACTGGCATTGCTGGAAAGATCCTTCGGCCACCATCTCCCGAAAAATATTCGACGAAAAATTTCGAGACTACTATGCTCAGGTGAACAAAGCAAAAGAACTATGAGGCTTGATGATGTTTGTAGAAAATGAATTTATGATTTATGATTGGATATTTTCGAAGTTATTTAATTTAGTATAATAGGCGCGAATGGATTTGGGCGCAGATTTGGACGCAGATTTAGGCCAGTAAGGCTAGCAAATAGACTAGAACTAGGTGAATCTTTCTGAAGAGGATTACGAATAATAGTAGGTGCTGCTGGAGGAGGATGAATAGTTAGAGTAACCGGAAGGAGTCAAAAGAAGGAGATGCAAAAAAACAACAGACAAGATATAGCTCCTTGAGGATGAAAGTGACTAAAGTTAAGAAAACAGCCAAGATATCTACGATGATACCTTTATTATAGACCGCCTCCCCACAGATAAAAATCGGCTCGCCTCCATGCTGAATGAGGTCAAACAAAAGTTGAAGGAGTACAAGTCAGCCTATCTCAAATAGCAATAGGTCGTTATGAGTACATAAGTATTTATGCAGACTCCAAATCTTATGTCGGAGATAATTCTGTGCCCATCTGTGCAGACGTGACAAAATTCGACTTCGAAAATCTTATCAAAACTCAGAGATAAGTGGCTCAAAGGGAGTTTGATGTGATCATGATGGATCCTCCATGGAGGCTGTCCACTTCCCAACCCTCCAGAGGGGTTGCCATTCAATACTCCAGCCTTGGTGATTAAGCCATCGAACAAATCCCTGTCCCCCTTCTCCAGAAAGAAGGCTTCTTGTTCATTTGGGTCATCAACGCCAAATTCCAATGGACTGTGAATGTCATGGAAAAGAGATGGGGATACAAAGTAATTGACTCCATCAATTGGGTGAAGAAAACCGTCAACGGAAAGATAGCCAAAGGGCATGGCTTTTATCTCCAGCATGCCAAGTAAACTTGCTTGGTGGGATTCAAGGGCAACTTCGAAAACTACAACAAAAACGTGGCCTCAGACGTAATCTTTAGCTACCGTCGAGGCCAAAGCCAAAAGCCAACCGAAATCTACGAATATATCTAGAAGTTGGTGCCACAGGGGTACTACTTGTAGATTTTCGGACGCAGGAACAACCTGAGGAACAACTGGGTGACGATTGGTAATGAGCTGTGATCATTTCAACAATATTTACATCATTTTGTTTATTGTACCTACTTCTGCTGAGGCTATCCCTATGAAGCTTGAGCCTGCAGCATCTCAACCCTCTTTATGTCTTCCCCCGCTATCATTATAGCACCGATGTAGTAATGCGAACCTATGTATTATCTTTACGCTTGCTTCTTTTGTTACTCAGAAAGCTAACCCTTCGGCTCAAACTGTAGCTTGGAGTCCAAATAGCTGCCCAAATAGTAATTTAGGTCGCAGTTGTGCTCCTTAGGTATCTCAGCTATCGAATCGTGGAGTATCAGATTAGACTTATAATCGACACACATCAGTTTTCCCTGAAAAATGCGATTATTGAGAGTGGTAATACGCAGAGTTTGGCTGATATACTTGGCAGCGATTATTTGTTGAGGCTAGGACATTAAGCCAGTCGAGGGTTATATGAATGAATGATAAATATCAATTATTAAAACCCCAATTTATTTATTTTCGGCAATCAAACACTTATCAGCATATGTCGAAAATAATAGATGGTTTGAGAATTAAATGTTTTGCCGATAAATATTACTAGCTAGGACTGCTCATTGAAGTGCAGCCCTACTAGGCTACATACAGTTTGCAGGTCAGTTCTATTCATGTAGAAAAACTAGTCAAACATTAAGATGTTGGCTCACATCTTCTTCCGTCCACTCTTAAAAATTAGATTCAGCGTATAGGAGCATGTTTTGAGCAAATTGACACGGTTTACATGCTAGAATATCCGAGATAGAGAGAGTTGAAATTTAAAAATGTAAACTTGTGTCTAAAAGTATTATACAGTCGATAACCTAAATTATTAATCAACCCCAGTGAAACACTGGAAGGTATCTTGTGGAGTTTGGAGGGGTTGAAAGATTAAAAAACAAAGAATAAAAATGAGTTTTGTGATGCGGTAGCTGGAGATTATGAATCAAAATCTCATAATCAGCCCAGAGGATTTGGGAAGCATTATTTTAATTCCTACCTTATCAAACTTATCTGGTTATTTTGCCTCAGCAATCCGACCACCTAGATAACCTTTATATCCTTTCAATTCGCCTAAAATGGCAGTTCAAATGAAAGCAAAATCAAGTTCTTGCAATCTAAGCTCTCGCCTGCTGAATAATTTAAATCTAGACAGGCATTTTACTAGCGAAACCTGTCTGTTTCTGAAACAGAAGGTTTATCAAGATATCTAAATTCTGGATTAGACAATCCACTCGCAATATTGAGAATATTTTGGAATTTGTGTATATTTCTTTGGGGTTAATTTAACTTTGAATACAAATTTGAACAAGATCAAACTTTTGCCAGAGTGCTTTTGTTGCTTTTGCGGTTATCGAGTTTGGTTGTATTTTTGTATTCATATAATTTTGCAATTTGGAGATATCTTAGATTATCGGACAATTTGTCACTGGACTAAATTTTAGGCAGCTGCCAATCTCTGGCTTCGTTTTTAATTTACATTATATAATGATGTGTAAATTCTTGTGGAATCATAATGGCAAGCTCTCTCTCCCGATTTTCATGCTTTTTTTCTACTTCGTTTTGGGTAGCTCAGACTATCAGCCCCCTCTGGGCAAGGATTTGTTTGATAAAATTCTACAAAGCAGGCTAAAATGGCCAGAATCGTTACCATTTATTTAGCTCCTCAACTTTTGAACGTAAGTTGGGCCATTTGCGATTCTTGCTCATTTCTTAGATTTTTTTAAGATTTGTTTGTATGAATAAATAAACTTACATTTTTTTTAATAAGCCAACAATGAACTAAAAGCCCAAGGAGTTTTTTTAAATCCAGCTCTTAGGTTATGAGGAAAATAAGGCCAACATAACTAAGCCCAATGAAGGCAATGCTTTACAGCCCATTCAAGATGCAGTCATTTAACAGAAAAAAGTTGAGAAACAGGCACATCAGAGAGTCAAAAGCAAGACCAGAAAAATCTTCATTGGACTTATCATTTCTCTCAGTGCCCTTATGTTTGGCTACAGCCTAAAAGAGATCACCTCCATCCCTATCGCAACCCTAGTAAAATAATTTCAAATCACTATTAGCTCATCTTCTGCCCAATCTATTTTAATTGGCATACTACCTATAGGCTCAGTCTTTGGATCCATACTCACCAAACTCTTAATAAAAAGATTCAAACGGCTCTCTGGAATCTACATATTCGCTGTGGTTAATATTGCTGCAGTAGTTTTGATAAACATTACCAATTTTATATCATTGATCGTGGGGAGGTTTCTATAAGGAATATGCATTGGCTACTACTCGGCGATAGCTCCTATCTACCTACGAGAAATCGCTCCAAAATAGCTTCGAAGGTTATTAGGTCTTTTTTTTAGTTTGGGCAAAATATTAGGAGTACTAGTTGTTATCATCTTAGAGTTGATACTATAAGCTGCCAATGTTGAGTTTGCCTGGAGAATAATCTTGTCTTTAACTGGAGTGTTTTCACTTCTGCAGGCTATCCTAATATTCTTCTTTGGCTCAGATACTCCCACTGAGATGATAGAAAAGGGCAAGAATTAAGAGGCTATGCAGATAATCAAAAAGTTTTATGTTGAAAAGTATGTTGACTAGGTGTTCAATGAGTACACTGAGTAGTATGAAGCGGAGATCGGCAAGGGCAAAGAGACGATGAGCTAAAATTTGAATGAAGAGAAAGGAAAGAAAAGATAGTATAAGTACAAAATCAGTCTAAACCACATTTAGGAGAAGAATAAAGAAAGATAATCAATGCCTAAGAATAGTGCCACCACGATAAACTTAAATTAAATATCTTAGAGCTAGTATAAGAGCTAAATAGTGCATAAACAATCAATTCAAGTCGGACAGTAGAATTTACCTACCCAGGAAAATCTGCAATAAGGTAAACCAAAAGTTAGCTTCAATGAGAAAAAGAAAATTGCATACGTTTTGGGAGTTCATCTTTGCGTTATAAGACATTGGATAGGAGGCAATGCTATCATCACTCAAGGTGGTCTATTTATTACAACTTTAGATGCTGGATTAGGTCATTACACTTCCTTAATAATAAACCTAATTCAATTTTTGTTCATAATAATCGGATTAGCGTATCTGCAGAAAATAATGGGCAAAAAAACGCTATTCTTACTTTCAATCGGATTGTTAACTTTGCTTGACTTCGGGCTGGCAGTGGGAATGATCTTTGAGCAAGAACTGGCTTCTATGTTTCTCATGTGCGTATATATGGCTGTTTACGGAGCTGCCTTCATCAGTCCGATTTGGGCGTACCCCTCTGAAATAATACCAG
>Ga0316217_10003660_pt1 | contig 17261 bp, 18 predicted proteins | sample 1anoAmetaG_FD_203633 | JGI IMG/M metagenome (GOLD analysis project Ga0316217, IMG submission 203633) | Freshwater microbial communities from Trout Bog Lake, Wisconsin, USA - 1anoA | ecosystem: Environmental > Aquatic > Freshwater > Lake > Hypolimnion/Profundal zone | place: USA: Wisconsin...
CGTGAGTTTAGATAATCGGTTCAGAAACTCAAAAGGGAAACAAAGCCTGGTTTGTTTTTCTGTTGGGTAGGCAGCAAAATGTCTGTATTAAATTCGCAGCAGCGCATTTTCGTTAAGTTTTCCGATGATACTTCCCCACGGGGTCCGTATAGCTCAGCGAATAACTTAGTATTGATATTTACCTAGCTGGAAAGGCAATACCGTTAACGTTTTGGCCTTTTACATTATAGAATTAAATTATTTATATTTTTGAGTGGATGAAGACTGACAAGACTGCGGAGGAGTGGCATGGGAATTTGGTTGATATAGCGATATCGGCAGTGGGTGAGCAAGGAACAGTTTTTAATGGCCATGAACAACAAAGCGGAAGACTGCCAAAGCCTCTTTTCTGCTTTTAAATTTTGAAGTCGGGCCCGCAATAACATCGATTTATACAAAAGAAAAACCCTTGCCTACGAGACAAGGGTTTAATCTTATTATAAAACTAAGTTCAGAATTAAGCTTCTTCAGTAGCCTCTACTTCTTCAACCGGGGCAGCAGCTGGCGCGCCTTTGGTGTTAACTTTAATAGTTACGTGGTTGCTTCTTTTGCGTAAGCGGTAAGCACGGCCTTGTGGTGCCGGTAAGAAACGCTTTAACATGGTTCCGGCGTTCACCTGTATCTCAGAAACGATTAGGTCGTTATCTTCAGGTTTCAGGTTGTTCTTTTGTTCCCAGTTATTGATGGCGCTTTTCAGCAGTTTCTCTAATTTCTGAGAAGCTTCCTGTTTGCTGAATTTCAGGATAGTTAAAGCGTCGAACACCTTCTTGCCGCGGATAAGGTCGGCTATTAAACGCATTTTGCGGGTAGAGGTGGGGTTATTTTTTAAATGTGCTACTGCTTCCATGATTTGTAAATTTCTGATTGTTGAATTCTGATTTATGAGAACCTAAACTACACGTCAAATCCTCATGTCTAAATACTTAATACCTGCTATTCAATCCTAATTACTACTTAACCTTCTTAGATGAATGGCCTTTGAAGATACGTGTTGGAGAAAACTCGCCCAATTTGTGGCCTACCATGTTTTCAGTAACATAAACCGGTATAAATTTGTTACCGTTATGCACTGCAAAAGTATGACCTACCATTTCAGGAACTACCACCGAAGCACGGCTCCAGGTTTTAACAACCGTTTTCTTTCCGCCATCATTCAGCTTGCTTACTTTTTTAGCCAGTTTGAATTGAACGTAAGGGCCTTTTTTTATTGAACGTGCCATCTGCTTATATTAATTTTTGAATTTTAAATTTAGTTTTTACTTACTATTTACTTCTCTTAGAAACTATATACTGAGAAGTAGTCTTTTTAGGCGAACGGGTTTTATATCCCTTAGCCTTTAAGCCCCGGCGGCTACGCGGGTGACCACCAGATGCGCGGCCTTCACCACCACCCATTGGGTGATCGACAGGGTTCATCGCAACTGCTCTTGTACGAGGACGACGGCCTAACCAACGTTTACGACCTGCCTTACCTAAGCTAACCAGGTTGTGGTCGCCGTTAGATACGGTGCCGATAGTAGCTACACACTCTAATAAAATTCTTCTTGTTTCGCCTGAAGGCAATTTGATGATCGCATACCTGTCTTCACGGGCAAGTAACTGGGCAGATGTTCCTGCGCTACGTACTATGCTGCCGCCTTTACCAGGGTGCAATTCGATGTTATGGATGATAGCACCCAGTGGAATTTCAGCCAGGCTGAGTGTATTACCCAATTCAGGTGGAACACCTTTACCGGCAATAACAGTTTGGCCTACTTTAATACCTGCCGGAGCAAGGATATATCTTTTTTCGCCGTCAGGATAGTTGACGAGGGCGATGAATGAAGTTCTGATAGGATCATATTCAACCGAAGCAACCTTTCCGGGAACGTTTGCTTTGTCTCTTTTCCAATCGATGATACGGTAACGTTGTTTGTGTCCACCACCTACATAACGCATGGTCAAAGCACCGGCACTGTTACGGCCGCCGCTTGATTTGTGAGGAGCCAAAAGGCTTTTCTCAGGTTTGTTGGTTGTAATTTCATCGAACGTGAGGAGTTCTGTGAACCTCATGCTCGGGGTGTAAGGCCTGTACTTCTTAATGCCCATTGTATTCTTTTTTTAATCCCCTTTGTCTTATCAGTGGTAGGATATCCACTTTAGTTAAAGAATATTTTTTATTGTGTTCAAGTGCGAAGGTGTTAAAGTCAGATGCTGTTCAGTTAAGACGATAATACATACGCACGTTCTCACTCTTTATTATACTGATCCGTAAAAATCAATTACTTCACCTTTTTTCAGCGTAACATGCGCTTTTTTGTAAGGCGATTTAATACCTGTAGCCACACCACGTTTAGTTTGGCGGCTCTTCTTCTTTCCAACAGTTACCTGGGTGTTCACACCTTCAACCTGAACGTTGTAAGCAGCTTCAATCGCTTTCTTAATTTCAAGTTTGTTAGCATCACGGGCTACTTTAAAAGCATACTTACCCAGCTTTTCGCTGCTCTTGGTTGACTTTTCAGTAACAATCGGTTTTATCAATACATTTGCCATGGCGATTTCCTCCTCAGTAATTAGTTGTTCGAATAATTAGATTCTAAAGACTTAACTGCAGCTTCGCTTAATACAAGCTTTTTGCAATTCATTATATCGTAAATGTTCAGGTTGCTTACTTCAGTAACCGAAACAGTGGCCAGGTTACGAGCTGAAAGCAACGTGTTCTTTTCAGCACCGGCAAATACCACTACACTTTTAGTGTTTGCGATGTTAAGGCCTTTTAACACTGCAGCAAATTCCTTTGTTTTAGGAGTTGCAATATTGAAGTCTTCAACGATGATAAGGTTACCATCTTTTGCTTTATAAGTAAGCGCGCTTCTTCTGGCGATATCCTTTACTTTTTTGTTCACCTTAATATCATAAGAGTGAGGGATAGGACCGAAAGCACGGCCACCACCTTTTACCAACGGAGATTTCATAGAACCTCTACGTGCACCACCGGTTCCTTTCTGGCGGAACGCCTTTTTAGTAGTACGGGCAACTTCCCACTTTTGTTTTGACTTGTGGGTTCCCTGACGCTGAGCAGCTAAATAAGACTTTACAGTTAAATACACTGCATGGTCGTTAGGCTCAATACCAAAAATATCATCAGAAAGAGTAATCTCTCTTCCGGTTTCTGCACCGCTTTTGCTTAAAACTTTTACCTTCATAATTCAAAAATTTATTCGGGATATTACACCTTCCCCAAAAAGGGAACGCAAAAATAGACTTTATCAACAGAGTTGCAAATATTTCCTGTAAAAAAATACGCTGGCGGCCGGTATTTAGTATTAAGTATGTAGTGTTAAGACTTAAAATGCCGGTTTTAGCTTTGTAATTTACCGTTTTACCTGATTTTTTTAAACCCTAAAGCTTGCGTCCAAACTCAAAAGTTTTAAATGAAAAAGCCCAAAAGCTATCAGCAACAGCTGATTACAAAAAAGAAAAAGATATACCCTGTTAACCCGGAACTGCGGGAATACCTGACAGAAAACCGCCGCGGACTCAGTTTACCTGTAAGTTATGCCGATTTGAGGCATTTTAACGGAAATGTTGCCGTAAGGGACAAAAAAGGACAGGATACGCTTTGGGAAGCTGCACTTTATGCGCAAAGCGAGGTAATTCATATACACGATGGGCTGAAGCAGATCTATTCGATATTAAAAAGCGGGGGAGATTCGTCGGTACATACGCATTTACACGTAGAACGGATAGATTACTGCACGTTTGGCAACTCGAACCCATTCAGGATCAAGATAGTGAACGACTTTAACGACAACTATGACTACTTTTATGTAAAACAGGCTGATGCCTCGCGCATTTACGGGCTGGAGCTGGAACATATTCTTTCGCCGGCACGAATCAATTACTTTGTAAATGAAAATACGCTGATAGAAGAACACATAGCCGGCATACCCGGCGATCAGTTTATGACAGGCTACCTTAAAAACCCTGAATTTAACAGGGTGCGCATAGCCAAGGAGTTTGTAAAATTTAATGAACGCTGCTTTGTGCGGCTGTTAGGCGATATGCGGAGTTACAATTACGTATTTGATATAACGCCCGATTTTGAGGAAGTGCAGTTCAGGATAAGGCCGATAGACTTTGACCAGCAAAGTTACGAGGGCAGAAAAAACCTATATCTGCCTCAGTTCTTTAAGGAAAATGCCGAATTGGTGAAGCTAACGATTGAGTTGCTTACACCTGAAACCATCAGGCAATATCAAAAAGAAGAAAGGACCCTGATTGCACGACGGAGCATATCATCAAAGTACCGCCTGGGACAGCTAACCGATATTATGGAGACCGATACTATTGCGCCTGCAGATAAGGTAGAGCAACTTGGACGGGAGTTAGCCACGCATTACAAAAATGATTCGTTTTGTGCATGCCGCAGTATGGGGGGGCTGGTAAAGCACAGCCTTAAAGTTCTGGCAAATGAGTTTGCGTAACTGCTTACATGTACTAACATTAAATATGAGGAAATAATTAGAAAAGGATTAAAATAAAACCAATGAAGGGGCATTGGAATATTTTTTTTAGATTTGAAATACAAAGGTTATTCAGCAAAGCACCCACACTACTTGCTGAATAGTTTCTTTTTATCAGAAGTTACGTCCTTAGATTTCCCGGTATACTCAATTTAAAAATGTGGTAATTCTTTATTGAACATAAAACAGATTTATGCCCCCCCTGTATAAACAAAAATCAAAATCCGGTTCTCAGCCGCCGCTGCAGTGTAAAGATTGCGGATCGCAAAATACGAAGCGGGTTCACCGCACTTTTTTTGAAAAATTATTAAGCTCCCTTACCTCGGGGAAATACGCCTACCAGAAATTTTACTGTAAAGCCTGCCGCACCGCCAGCTATAAAAGCATTTGCGAGGCAGGGAAAGATAAGTATGCGCTGCTGAATGAGGGATAACAATTGTTGCCAGTTTTCATCCTGAGCTCAGCATCTTCTATTTCCGTACTTGGTATAGATCAGGGTCAGTATTCAGCATGGCAAACTGACGCTGGTGCCAGTAAGGATATGCGGGCAGTATGTCGCTGACCGCATCTAACCTTTTAACCTGATCAAGGGTTAAATTCCAACCCACTGCGCCCAGGTTTTGTTTTAGTTGCTCTTCATTACGCGCACCCATAATAATGTTAGCCACTGTAGGTCGCTGAAGCAACCAATTGAGTGATATCTGCGAAATTGTTTTGCCGGTCTCATGAGCCAGTTCATCTAAAACATCTACTATATTATAAAGCCGCTCTTCATCCCACACGACATTTTTAACCGGATTGCCTCCTTGCGCTACACGCGCATTGGCCGGCATGGGCACGTTGCGGCGGTACTTACCACTTAGTTTGCCACTTGACAGCGGGCTCCAGACAATGGTGCCGATATGCTGGTCAATGCCCAATGGCATTAGCTCCCATTCAAAATCGCGGTTCAATAATGAGTAGTATGCCTGGTGCGCAATATACTTAGACCAGCCATAGCGCTCAGAAACCGAAAGGGATTTCATGAGGTGCCAGCCGGAAAAGTTAGAACAGGCAATGTAACGCACTTTACCACTTTGTACCAGATTCTCCAACGCGTTCAGTGTTTCTTCAACAGGGGTATTAGCATCGAAGCCATGCATGTGATATATATCGATATGGTCTACCCCCAGGCGTTTAAGACTGGCCTCGCATTGCCTGATAAGTTGCAGGCGCGATGAGCCGTAATCGTTAGGCTCCGGGCCCATCGGGAAGGTAGCTTTTGTAGATATTAAAACTTTATCTCTTAAACCATGCAGCGCTTTACCCAATATCTCTTCGGCGGCACCAGCTGAGTATACGTTTGCAGTATCGAACAGATTAACACCTGCATCCAAACAAAGGTTAACCATGCGGGTAGCTTCATCGACCTGCGTACTACCCCAGGCTTTAAAAAAATCATTTCCCCCACCGAAGGTGGCTGTGCCGAAACTTAATACCGGCACGCGTAAGCCGGAGTTTCCTAATTGACGATATTCCATGGTGTGTTATTTTGAGCTTGAATGGCTATTAAGTGCAGGTTTAACAGCGGCGATATTTAAAATGTTTTGGCCATGAAACATTGATGGACATAAAATGAAAAAGGCCCGGTAAACCGAGCCTCTTTTCACTTTCCTTTATCAGGATTTGAAGTTACCTTCAAACTACCCTTCAATAATTACGTATCCACCTATTGCACCGGGAACCGCTCCTTTAATAAGCAGGATATTCTCCTCAGCCAACACTTTAACAACCTTCAGGTTCAATACTTCTATAATTTCTCCACCTGTTCTTCCGGCCATTCTAAGACCTTTGAATACGTGAGATGGATCTGATGATGCACCCAATGAACCAGGAGCACGAGAACGATCATGCTGACCGTGGGTTCCCATACCTACCCCGCTGAATCCGTGGCGTTTTACTACACCCTGAAAACCTTTTCCTTTTGATACACCTTTGATGTTAATCAAATCGCCTTCTTCAAAATTAGTTACGGTAACTGCTTCGCCAACAGCCTTTCCGAAATTGTAATCGCGGAATTCATGCAATTTTCTTTTTGGAGAAGTGCCCGCTTTTTTGAAGTGGCCTTTCATTGCATTAGTAGTAGACTTTTCTCTTTTTTCATCGAAAGCCAATTGAGTGGCGGTATAGCCGTCAGTTTCCTGAGTTTTCAGTTGGGTGATGATACAAGGACCAGCTTCGATAACTGTTACAGGAGTGTGTTTGCCATTATCAAACACGCTGGTCATACCTGCTTTTTTTCCGATAATTCCTTTCATTCTATTTGGTTTTAGAGGATGATACCGCTACGGCGACACCATCATAAATGATTAAATATTCTTCTTTTTATTACCCGGTAGTAAGTATTCAGAGAAAAGCCCGGCTGTATTTGAATTTGTCTTTTATCTACTTACTCAATACCATAACTATGCCTTTATCTCAACCTCAACACCACTTGGTAATTCAAGTTTCATCAGGGCATCAATAGTTTTTGATGTAGATGAGTAGATATCGAGCAATCTTTTATAAGTGCAAAGCTGGAACTGTTCTTTCGAGTTTGCATTTACGTGCGGGCTACGCAGAACGGTAAACACCTTTTTATGAGTTGGAAGAGGCACCGGTCCGCTAACAATAGCGCCAGTGTTTTTTACTGTTTTTACTATCTTTTCAGCACTCTTGTCAACAAGATTGTGATCGTAGCTTTTTAATTTTATTCTTATTCGTTGGCTCATAAAAAGAACGTTTTTTTTATATGGTTTCTGTTATTACTTAATCAATTACTCTCCTACTGCACTGCTTCTGACTTTACCGCTGTTTTTGGCTATTACCGCGTTTGAAACACTTTCAGGTGCCGGTGCAAAGGCGAAGAATTCCATTACCGAAGTAGCGCGACCTGATGTGATAGTACGTAACTGAGTAACATATCCAAACATTTCGCTCAAAGGCACTTTAGCCTTAACAACCTGTGCATTCATTTTACCTTCCATGCCTTCAAGTATACCTCTTCTTCTGTTCAGGTCACCAACCACATCACCGGTATTTTCTTCAGGTGTAATAACTTCAACCTTCATGATAGGCTCTAACAATACCGGTTTGCAAAGCTTTGCAGCGGTACGGAAAGCAAGCTTAGCGCAAAGTTCGAAAGACAATGCATCTGAATCCACATCATGGTATGAACCATCATATAAACGTATCTTCAGGCTATCAACTTCGTAACCGGCTAATACACCCGTTTTCATAGCTTCCTTAAAGCCCTTTTCAACAGATGGAACAAACTCGCGTGGAATTGATCCTCCGAAAATATCGTTTACGAATTGCAGACCAACCTGACCTTCATCGGCAGGGCCAATTTCGATCTTGATATCGGCAAACTTACCACGACCACCTGATTGCTTTTTATAAAGCTCACGGTGTTCAATCGTTTTAGTTAATCTTTCTTTATAGTTAACCTGCGGTGCACCCTGGTTACATTCTACTTTAAACTCGCGGCGAAGACGGTCAACCAGGATCTCCAGGTGAAGCTCGCCCATACCAGCTATGATAGTCTGACCGGTTTGTTCATCGTAAGATACGCGGAACGTAGGATCTTCTTCAGCCAATTTACCCAAGCTCATACCCAGCTTATCCAAATCTTTCTGTGCCTTAGGCTCAATAGCCAAAGAGATAACCGGCTCAGGGAATTTCATACTTTCAAGTACCACAGGGTAGTTTTCAGCACACAGTGTATCGCCGGTACGGATATCTTTAAAACCTACGGCAGCGGCAATATCTCCGGCTTCAACCGAAGGCACCATGTTCTGCTTGTTAGCATGCATCTGGAACAAACGTGAGATACGCTCTTTCTTACCGGTACGAGTATTGAGGATATAAGAACCTGCCTCCAAAGCTCCCTGGTAAACCCGGAAGTATGCCAAACGGCCTACAAAAGGATCGGTAGCGATTTTGAATGCCAAGGCCACGAAAGGAGCAGATGTATCCGGGTGGATAGTGATCACTTCATCAGTATCGGGGTTGGTTCCGTTAATGTTCGGTTTATCTTGTGGTGATGGAAGGATTGCGCAAACTGCATCCAGTACCGCCTGAACTCCTTTATTTTTGAAAGAAGAACCGCAATACATAGGCACAACTTTTTGTGCAATAACTGCTTTACGAACGGCAGCGCGAATCTCATCAGGCGAAATTGAATCCGGGTCTGAGAAGAATTTTTCCATCAATGTATCGTCAAACTCAGCAACTTGCTCAAGCATTTTCTCGCGGTATTCTCTTGCTTCCTCCACTAATTCAGCCGGGGTATCAATAACCTTGTAAGTCATACCCTTGTCATCTTCATTCCAAACTATGGCTTCGTTAGTTACCAGGTCAATAACACCTTTAAAGTTTTCTTCGTTACCCAATGGTATTTGCATAACCATAGGTATAGAACCTAACATAGTGTTAACCTGCTTAACCACGTTAAAGAAGTCGGCACCAGAGCGGTCCATTTTATTTACAAAACCTAAACGGGCAACACCGTAGTTATCTGCCAAACGCCAGTTAGTTTCAGATTGAGGCTCAACACCATCAACAGCTGAGAACAGGAAAACCAGACCGTCTAATACACGGAGTGAACGATTCACTTCCACAGTAAAGTCAACGTGTCCGGGCGTATCGATAATGTTAATGTCGTATTTCTGGTCTTTCCATGTCCAGTGGCAACGGGTAGCTGCAGATGTGATAGTGATACCACGCTCCTGCTCCTGCTCCATCCAGTCCATAGTTGCAGCGCCTTCGTGTACTTCACCGATTTTGTAGTTAACACCGGTGTAATACAGAATACGCTCAGTAGTTGTAGTTTTACCTGCATCAATGTGAGCTGCTATACCAATATTTCTCGTAAAACTTAGGTCCTTTCCCATTTTGTTTTTTACTCCCGCAGGAGATATATTTTTTTATCCTTTACTTATTCAAATTTCAAATCAGGCAGCAAATCAGAACTTAAAGTGAGCAAAAGCCTTGTTAGCTTCAGCCATCTTATGGGTATCTTCTTTCTTTTTGAAAGCACCACCTTCGCCCTTAGAAGCAGCAACTATTTCAGATGCAAGCTTATCGGCCATGCTCTTACCGTTTCTGTCGCGGCTGTACTGAATCAACCACTTCATAGCAACCGATACTTTTCTTTCGCCACGAACTTCGGTAGGTATCTGGAAGTTAGCACCACCAATACGGCGGGTCTTTACCTCAACAGAAGGTCCAACATTCTGGATAGCTTTTTTCCAGATATCCAGACCGTTTTCCTTGGTTCTTTCGCCAACCAGGTCAAGTGCTCCGTAGAAAACTCCGTATGCAACGGACTTCTTTCCTTCGTACATTAAACGGTTAACAAACTGAGTGATCATTACATCTCCGAATTTCGGATCTGGCTGAACGTATCTCTTGGGTGCTTTTTTCTTTCTCATCTTATATTATCAGTTAACTGTGATCTGACTTTTAATTATTTACTTTTTCTTTCCGCCTTTAGCCGGAGCAGCTGCAACAGCACCTGCTTTAGGGCGCTTAGTTCCGTATTTAGAACGGCTCTTTTTACGGTTTTCAACACCGGCAGTATCTAACGAACCACGCACGATGTGGTAACGAACACCCGGAAGATCTTTTACCCTACCACCACGGATAAGCACGATAGAGTGCTCCTGAAGGTTGTGGCCTTCACCGGGAATATAGGCGATAATTTCTACAGCGTTTGTTAAGCGCACTTTAGCCACTTTACGCAAAGCCGAGTTCGGTTTCTTTGGCGTTGTAGTATAAACACGGGTACAAACACCTCTTTTCTGAGGGCATGAATCCAGTGCACGGCTCTTCGATTTAGCACGTATAATAGTGCGCGCTTTTCTTACTAACTGTTGTATTGTAGGCATTCGGTCTTTATTTTAAGGACGGCAAAAGTAGACTTATTATTTGAATTTCAAAAAAAAGATGTGGAAAAAAGGCAAGCAGCGCAAACCTCAGCCAAGGGTAGGCCAAATACAGTGTATGGTTTGTGTGATGAAAGCAAATTTTGCCGGGTTTTGTATAGTGGGGTGGACGTAACATGCCGGATGAAAAAAGATGAGGTAACTTTTAAAAAATAATGGAGCCAGGTTAATGGATGGAGGCCTGTTTATGCACTTGTTCTGACCGCCTAAAGCAGAGGTTTTACTGACCAAAGCATTTATAAACCTTAAAAAGAAAAGTTATTGATGTGATAGAAGAGGTAAAAGCCTTGAATGTTATTTTATAAGGGGCTTTTACACGATTGAGAAAATAAGCGCCAAAATTGTAAAACCAGTAAGGTTACTAAGCTAACTTATTGTTTATCAAATATTTGAAAAAAGAGGACCCTTTTACACTTTTTGCCTGTTTCAAGCACAAAAGAACATCTAAATATTTGATTACTATACAGTTAAAAAATTAAAAGCCCTCAAAAGTGTAAATAGTGTAAACCCTTGCTCGTTTATGACAGCATCGGGATTAAACAGAACATTAAGCAGACGCAGGGCAGCTTTTTCTTTAAAAAAGCGGAGAACTAAATGCTCTCAACCCAAAAACAAAAAAGACCACCCTAAGGCAGTCTTTTTTGCAATCAGTTTTAATATAGGTTACTGAATCATCTCAAACGTTATCCAATGGCAAACAACTGCTCCCATTAGTACCAGGTTTATAAGCCAGAAGCCCCAGGTAATCATAATGTATTTAAAGCCGCGTTGTTCAAACACTGCGCTGCTGGCAATTAATGGCAATGCAAAGAATACCGCCATAACAGCACCATGGAAAGCGCCGTGTTTATAGGTGCGGAAACTGTGACCACTGCTATGCCATAAAAGGACAATTGCCTTGTGCAGGCCCGAATCAGGGTCTTTCATTGCGTCTATACCACCTTTATCCATCAACATAGAGTTAAGACCGAATTGATGAATGGTGGCATACATGAGTGACATGGCAATAAAAAAACTAAAAACATAGAGCAAGCCCATGGCAACAGCCATGTTTGATTGTTTTGCCTTTTCGGGCGTTATACCGGTGGCTTCCTGCCACGCTTTAGCAAATAATAAAGGGCTATACCACGCCGAACCAACAATAAGTGGTATTAAGGCGGCGAGCGCCTGAACGATTAGATTGTGTGTCATGATTTTTGGGTTTTGTTAAAAATACCCTTTTTGCCAAACCTGCCAAATTTTTATTTTGGACAGTATGTTTAAAGAGGCCAAATACAAACAGTAATAGTACCGCTACCGGGCTAAAAACAAAAAAGACTGCCCTAAGGCAGTCTTTCCGTTATTTATATTCATAAAAAGCTTATTCAGCTATTCCGCCTTCGGCACAAACAATTACTTTGTTGTTCAGGCACTCTACAAAACCACCGCTTATTTTGATCTTCTTTTCGCCTTGCGGAGTTTTAAACTTAACGGTACCATTGCCCAACGCCGAAATAACAGGGGCATGGTTGTTCAAAATTTCGAACGACCCCTCAACGCCGGGAAGCTGCACTAAAGTGGCTTCGCCGCTGTAAAGGTTTTTTTCGGGTGTAAGTATGTCGAGTTTCATTGTATTGAGTATTTAGGTAATTCAGGCATTTAGTATCAGGTATTTAGTATTTATATTTCACAGGTATCTCATTTTGGGATTCGTATCTTAACAGAACAACCCCTCCTATCTAAATACTTAATACTGACTGCTAAATACTACTTCGCTTCTGCAATCAATTTTTCTCCCTTGGCAATAGCATCATCGATGGTTCCCACCAGGTTGAATGCTGCTTCAGGATATTTATCTACTTCGCCATTTAATATCATGTTAAAGCCACGGATAGTTTCTTCAATTGGCACTAACACACCTTTTAAACCGGTGAACTGCTCGGCCACGTGGAAAGGCTGAGATAAGAAACGTTGAACACGACGTGCGCGAGATACAACCAGTTTATCTTCTTCGCTTAACTCATCCATACCAAGGATGGCGATGATATCCTGTAACTCTTTGTAACGCTGTAAAATTTCTTTTACACGCATTGCACAACCGTAGTGCTTATCGCCCAATACGGCTGCAGAAAGAATACGTGATGTTGAATCCAACGGGTCAACCGCAGGATAGATACCCAATTCGGCAATTTTACGGTTCAATACCGTTGTTGCATCCAAGTGGGCAAATGTTGTAGCCGGAGCAGGGTCAGTCAAGTCATCGGCAGGTACGTAAACCGCCTGCACAGATGTGATAGAACCTCTTTTGGTTGAGGTGATACGTTCCTGCATCAAACCCATTTCAGTTGCCAGGGTAGGCTGGTAACCCACCGCCGAAGGCATACGGCCTAACAACGCTGATACCTCAGAACCTGCCTGGGTGAAACGGAAGATATTATCGATAAAGAACAGGATATCGCGCCCGCCCTTGGCATCATTCTTGTCTCCATCACGGAAATACTCGGCAATGGTCAAACCTGAAAGCGCCACACGTGCACGTGCACCCGGTGGTTCGTTCATTTGCCCGAACACCAGTGTAGCCTGTGATTGAGCAAGTGCAGTAGCATCTACCTTAGACAGATCCCATCCGCCTTTTTCCATGCTGTGTTTAAAATCTTCGCCGTATTTAACAACGTTCGATTCGATCATTTCGCGCAACAGGTCATTTCCTTCACGGGTTCTTTCTCCCACACCTGCAAACACTGATAAACCTGCGTAGGCCTTAGCGATGTTATTGATCAATTCCATGATCAACACCGTTTTACCCACACCGGCACCACCAAACAAACCGATTTTACCACCCTTGCTGTATGGCTCCAGCAGGTCGATTACTTTAATACCTGTATAAAGTACTTCTGATTCAGTAGCCAGATCTTCGTAAGCCGGCGGCATACGGTGGATAGGATAACCACCTGCTTTGCTAACCGGAACATTGATACCGTCGATAGCTTCGCCGATAACGTTAAAAAGACGGCCTTTGATCGATTCGCCTACCGGCATGGTAATAGCTGCACCAGTGTCGGTAGCATCCATTCCTCTTCTCAAACCATCGGTTGAGTCCATCGCAATGGTTCTTACTGAATCTTCTCCCAAGTGTTGTTGCACTTCAAGAATCACCTTCTGCCCGTTATCTCTTGTAACTTCAAGTGCATTTAAAATGCTTGGCAGTACAGAACCCGCAACATCAAAGCTGATGTCGACAACGGGCCCGATAATTTGTTTGATCTTTCCTACGTTAGCCATTGAATTGTTTTATCTGTTTTCTAAAACGCGGTGCGAAAATAGAGCAAAAAAGGATTCTTCAAAATGATTAATTCAAAATGTGAATAGATAATTAGGGAAAAAGCCCTTTAATTCAGAAAATAAGGTGTTAACACCAACAGTTGTTGTTAATAGCAAGCCGTTGAAGCAGGCAGGCTGCCCTTGAAATAGCAGTATAAAAAATTGTTCATCAGTCAATTAAGCAAAATCAATACTTGGAATGATGCTTCCTGGCCGGACCGCCATGGATATCGAGGGCTGAGTTTATGTCATCAGCGACACCTTTGCCATTTTTTACGTTATAAATGGATTGAACCGCATTTTGAAGGGTTTCTGTATTTAAAGTATCTAAACAGGCACGGATGGAAGTGCCCACAGGACAACCGAATTCGGTTCTGAAATCGTACCAATCATTTCCCCAGCTAACTACTTTTTGGGCAGGAAAGTAGTTCTCGTATAAGGTGATGAAGTTCTCCAGTTCATAATTATCCGGCTTATAACTGATAAGCTTAAACCCCGGGTTATTATGATGGCCTGGAGTAATACCCGGCACTGAAATATCTACACACACCAGTTTGCCCTCGCCGTTAAATATCCTCCTGATGCCATCCATGTGGGTATGACTGCTTAGCATGCCAATAATGTTCTTCTTGTATTTATCCAGCAATTCGGGCAGCGAAAGCTGAAGGCTTACCCCGTTATATACCACGCTGTTTCGCCAAAAATTCTTTTTCTTATAGCCATCCATACCGGGTGGAACGTGCATGGCAATTAAAACATACTCTTTTAGCTTCGAAGCGTCTTCAAGCTGGGCGGCGAACCAATCTAACTGCGCTGCGGCATCAGCATTGCGGTTAGCGGTATCGGTGTATTTGTGCGCAAACATGGTAGTGTTCAGCGCAATTACCCGTAGCCGGGCCTTTTTACCCAAAGGATAAGCCGAGTAGCAGCCCAACGTTAATTTTTTATCGTCGATAATACTGGCAGGGCCGGCAAGGCCATCAACTCCTGAAGGGTTTATCACTGGCCAGCTTTCCCTTCCACCGGCATCATTGCCGAATATTTTGGTTGAGAATGGATGATAATCTCCATCCCAAGAGTCGTTATTGCCGGGCACATACAGCAAAGGGACATGTGCATTTTCGGCCAGGGTGCGCAAATCATGTAATACTATGCCGCTGTTTTCGCGCGCACTCAGCAACTCGGAATTATTGCCGGCGTCTGCATGCCACGGAAGGTCGCCAAGCACAATAATGAACTTAGGCACACCGTATCCGGCAGTGCCGGCTAAAACACTTTTTATTTTGTTTTGCGTGGTATCCCAAAGGTCGTGCCCGGTATCTGATTCTTTAAGTGTTATTTGATCCTGGGTAAGTGATTTGTGTAAGTGAATATCGGATAATACCAGGAAACAAGGCAGATCGTCGGGCACCGCGCGCGCCTGCACCCGCATAGGTACAGCGCCAATAGCTTTGTTGCAGCCCGGAAAGAATATCCATGCGGCAATTACCAGAAAAACCGCCACTGCAAGCACGGCTAAAACAAATACCGGGTTATCTCTCCTCCTCATCATGTTAAATTTGAAATTACATTTCAGGCTGAAATCCTATTGGTCCGAAAATTAAACTATCCCTTTGGTTAAAAAAACTTCGTAATAAAATGAGAAGCTCTTTTATTTTCACACCAGCAAATGTATAAAGTAGTAGAAGTTAACGACAAATCCTCTAAGGCTGAATTTATTCAGCTCCCCTTCTCTATCTATCATGGCGACCCCAACTGGATACCACCGCTAAAGCAGGATATTGAAAAGGTTTTTGACCCCGCTAAAAACAAGTTTTTTGAAGATGGGGAGTGCATACGTTGGTTGCTGAAAGACGAACAAGGCAAAACCCTCGGCCGCATAGCCGCATTTATTAACCGCCGCACGGCTTTTACTGAAGACCAGCCCACTGGTGGCTGCGGCTTTTTTGAATGCATCAACAATCAACAGGCGGCCAATTTATTGTTTAATACTGCAAAAGCCTGGCTGCAACAGCGTAAAATGGAGGCTATGGATGGCCCCATAAACTTTGGCGAACGCAATGCCTGGTGGGGCTTACTGGTAGATGGTTTTACCCCTGCTACTTATGAAATGAACTACAACCCGCCTTATTATAAATTACTTTTTGAGAACTATGGCTTTAAAGATTATTTCCAGCAGTACAGCTATGCATTGCATGTAAATGATGCACGGCCCGATAGATTTAAAGCTGTAAACGAAAGATTGAAGCGTGGTGGTGAATATCAGTTCCGCCACATCGAAAAAGATAAACTGGAAAAATACGCTGCCGACTTCCGCTCTATTTATAACCGCACCTGGAAGTTCCTTCCCAACTTTAAAGAGATGAGTGAAGAGCAGACCTGGAAACTTTTTAAGACCTTTAAACCAGTGCTGATAGACTATCTGGTTTGGTTCGGCTACCATAACGAAGAACCCGTAGCGCTGTTTATTATGCTGCCCGAATTGAACGGATGGTTTAAACACGTAAACGGCAACCTGAATGTATGGGGACTTTTAAAATTCCTTTGGTTAAAAACATTTGATAAAAGCAACCGCAAAATATTCGGATTAATATTCGGCGTGGTGCCAGAGTATCAGAAAAAAGGACTTGAAGGTGCCATAGTTATGGCAGCTGATGAAGTAGTGCGGCAAAAGAAAAGATGGGATGAAATTGAGCTGGTATGGGTGGGCGACTTTAACCTACGCATGCTTAAAACCTGCGAAGTGCTGGGCGGCAAAATTATAAAGACCCACATTACCTACCGTAAACTGTTTGATGAAGCGAGGGTGTTTAAACGGCACCCGGCAATAGAGTAAATACGGGTACGCAACTATACAATTTGCGAAAAATTATTCAGTTGTTGTATATCGGAAATCTTTCTTCATCGTAAATCGCGGCAATCGTCCTCGAACAACTTCTCAATCTCGGCATCGGTTAATGGCACCACGGTTGCAAACTTCATACCAGGGGCATTGATGTTAAATGTGCTCCAGTTCTTCTTTACAAAAGCAGCGGTATGGCCAAAATTGATGGGCCATTCATTAACAGGAAAAGGATGTACTTCTTTGCGCATAAATATGCTATACACATACCTCAATAAATTATCTACCGCAGCAGTATCGCCCTGCACATCTGTTTTCTGCATTTTGTAAAGCAGTTTTAAATAATGCAGATACGCCTCGTAATCTACAATGCGGGCCTTCTCTTCGGGCTGCAGTTTTAATTTAGCTACTCCCTTACCAAAATCCTTATCAACCTTATCAAGCACAACGCTTTTCTCCATGCTGTCATCAGCCAGCGCCAGGTCAGCCAGCCAAACCACATCATGTGCGGGCCCGTAACAATTGTGGTAATACTCTTTCAATATCCTCCACTCATCCTGGTGTATATCCCACCCCAGCCGCGCAAAAAGATAAAGACCCACACCGGTG
>Ga0316217_10003661_pt1 | contig 17259 bp, 6 predicted proteins | sample 1anoAmetaG_FD_203633 | JGI IMG/M metagenome (GOLD analysis project Ga0316217, IMG submission 203633) | Freshwater microbial communities from Trout Bog Lake, Wisconsin, USA - 1anoA | ecosystem: Environmental > Aquatic > Freshwater > Lake > Hypolimnion/Profundal zone | place: USA: Wisconsin...
CGGCGGCACCATTGATTTTGCCGGCGGCGGCACGCTGGGGAACAACCTGTCCGGCAGCGGCCTGTTGCAGGTGGGCGGGGGCACGTTGATCGTCACGAATACCCCCAACTTTACCGGCAACACGTTCATTTCCGCCGGCACCTTGCAGTTGGGCAACAGCGCCTTCATCGGCAGCCTGGCCTCGCCGTTTATCACCAACAACGGTACCCTTTATATTACCAACAGCACCGCCTCCACCATCAACTTGACCAACGTCATCAAGGGTACCGGCAGCATGACCTTGTTGATGAACGGTGGGCAGTTGGTGCTGTCCGGCAGCAACAGCAATTGGACGGGCGGCCTCACTTTTGCGCAGAATGTGGCCAATAATGCCCTTAACATTGGCTTTGTGGTGGTGTCCAATAGCACGGCCCTGGGGTCCACCAATACTGCCTTGACGATTGCGCTCAACAACAGCACCGGTGCCGGAATCGGCGGCGTTGAATTGACGGGGGGCGTCCATGTGGATCCCAACAAGATAATCACCTTTGGCGGCCGGACCGTTACAGCGGCCAACGCTGCATTACAAAACCTCTCTGGCAATAATACTTGGGCGGGTCCGCTGGTTATCGCCGGTGCGGGTGGGGGTTATCCAATCAATTGTGTCTCCGGCCAGTTGGAGTTGTCAGGCGGCATGTTAAATACCGTTGCTTCCTCCACCCGCGGATTTCAGTTGTTTGGGGCGGGGAATTATTTGTTGGACGGCGTGATTACTAATGGCAGCAGCACGGCCTTGACGCAGATTCAATTTTCCGGGACCGGCGTCTCGGTGGTGGCAGGCACCAACAACAGTTACAGCGGGACGACCACCATCAGCAGCGGCACGGTGCTGGTGACAGGATTGATTCCGACCAACACGGTGACGGTGGCGACCAACGCCACCGTTGGCGGCAACGGCCTCATCCTCGGCGCCACCACCATCCAGGGCGGCGGCAATTTGATGCCCGGTTTGACCGGTTTGGACACCACGACCTTGACTGTCAGCAACAGCCTCAACTTGCTGGCGGGCAGCACGAACGCCTTTTGTCTGAACCGCACCAACGCGCAGACGGCCAGCGAGGTGGCTGGGCTGACCACAGTGGCTTATGGCGGCACCCTGTTGCTCACCAACGTGGGCACGCCCTTGCAGAGCAGCGACACCTTCAAGTTGTTCAATGCGGCAGGCTACAGCGGCAGTTTCAGCAAGCTTACCCCGTCCACGCCTGGCACTGGATTGGTGTGGGACACTTCCAAGCTCACGCTCAACGGCACCCTTTTCGTGGGCATGCTTCCGACCAATAATGTGACGCCGTCGCCCGCCACGGTAACCTACGGCAACAACGTGGTCCTGACCACCAGTGCGGGCGGCACGACGCCCTTGTATTATCAATGGTATTCCAACAATATTGCCATTTCCGGGCAGACCGGCGCCGCCTTGACTTTGACCATTCCGGCGGTGGCGGCTTCCGGCAACTACTCGGTCGTGGTCACCAACGCCTACGGCAATGTGTCGAATACGGTTGTGGTGACGATCAACCCGGCGACGCCGGTGGTGACTGCCACGGGCGGGACCTTCACCTATAATGGCGCACCGCAGGCGGGCAGCGGCAGCGCGACGGGCGGGGCGGGCGGAAGTTTGCCAGTGACCTTGAGTTACAATGGCACGGGCGGTACGACTTATGGTCCGACCGCCGTCGCACCGACAGCGGCGGGAACCTACATGGTGACGGCGTCCACGGCGGGCGACGCGAACGACACCGCAAACAGCAGCTTGCCGGCGGCGTTGACGATCAACCAAGCGAACCCGCTGGTCACGTTCGCTTCCTCGGAGAATCCGTCTGGCTACAAGGACCAGGTGATTTTTACCATGAATCTGCCGGCTGCAGCCACCGGCAATGTGACCTTCCTGACCAACGGGGTGTCCTTTGACACGGAACCCTTGGCCACCGGGGCGGCGATGACTACCAACAGCACCCTGCCGCGGGCCACCAACCTGGTGACCGCCATCTACCCGGGTGACGGCAATTATCTGCCGGTGACCAACACGCTGAACCAGATCGTCACCAACCATCCGCCGGCGGCCAGCGTGATGATCGTGACCCGGACGGAGGGCCTGGCGTTGGTCATTCCGCTATCGGCGATGGCCACCAACTGGAGCGACGTGGATGGCGATGCCGTGGAATTGACCGGGGTGAATATGCAAAGCACCAATGGTGTCAACCTCATGGCATTGAACTGGACCACCAATCTGGACGGCAGCCTGGTGACCACCAACGCCGATGCCGACATCGGCTACACGAACGGTCCGAACGCGGCCGACCAGATTAGTTATAGCATCAGCGACGGGCAGGGCGGGACGAACATCGGTTACGTGGAGATTGTGATTAACAGCAGCGTGACCGGGACCAATTCGATCACCGCTTTCAACCCCGGAGCCGGCTCCAATACGATCACGGCCTACGGTATTCCGTTTTACTTTTACATTCTGGAACGCGCCACGAATCTCAGTTCGCCGGTGTGGGTGGACATTCAAACCAACCAAGCCGCGACCAACGGCCTGATCAACGCCACGGATACCTTTTGGGACTTGAGCGGAGTCTCGCCCAATCCGTCGGCGTTCTACCAGTTGAAATGGCAGCCATAAATCAAACCTGCCGGGCGGGTGACGTGTGAGCAGGCCGCAAGCAACCTGTCTGCCGGCTTGGTTTTGGTCATTTCGCAAGTGTGGCCTCTCCGTTGCGGCGGCATGGTTGATGGTTTTGACTGGCGCGGCGGATGCCCAAAATCTCATTCAAAACGGCACGTTCACGGCCAACGCCGCGTCGTTCACAAGTTATCCGGGTTACCTTGGCGGCAGCAATCCGGCCGGCATTTCCAACTGGACCGCCACGGTGGGCGTCAGTGTGGGGGTCAATGGCGCAGCGGTTGGTTTCGCGGGCAGTCCATTTGGTCCGGGCAGTGCCGGCAATTATACGTATGCTTTCTTGCAGCGGGTGACGGGCACCACCAACGGACTGGCGCAGAATCTATCCCTGGCCGCCAGCACAACGTATCAATTGAGCTTTGACGCGGCGGCCCGGGCCGGCAACAGCCCGCTGTTTCTGGTCCAGATAAGCGATGCCAGCCAGACCTATGTCAGTTCCGGCAGCGTGGCGGCGAACAATGCGGTTTTCACTCATTACACCTACACCTTCACCACGCCGGCGACGCTGGCCGGCACGCCGGAGATTCAGCTACTCAATCTCACCACCAACAGCAACGACTACACGGTGGACTTTGCCAACGTCGTGCTGGCCGCCGTGGTTCCGGCCACGTTCACCTGGACCAACCTGGTCAGCGGCAACGCGTCCGGCAGTTGGGCCGCGCCAGCCAATTGGTCGGGCGGCATTCTGCCGACGACCGCCGGCTCGTCCATCCTGTTCAACCGCCTCGACCTCACCGCCGATTCCACCGTCACTTTGGATGGCTTTGTCACGGTCGGTTCACTGGCTTTTGGTGATGCCAATACGGCCACGCCCGCAAGCTGGATTATCAACGCCGGGTCGCCTGCCAGCGCCACGCTGACGCTGGGCGGGACCAGTCCGGTAATCACTGTGACCAACCTGGCCAGCGGCAAAGCCGCCGTCATCAACGCCGTCATCACGGGCACGAATGGGTTCACCAAGACCGGCGCCAGTTTTCTCCAGCTTAACGGCGCGAACACTTATAGCGGGGGCACGATCATCTCGGGCGGCGGTTGCTACATCTCGGCTGGCAATGCCAGCGCCTTTGGCACGGGCACGATCACGGTGGGCGGCCCGGTGGGCGACGGGCAGATTTGGTTTAATGCGGGCGGCAACCTGGCGTTGACCAACGCGTTTGAGATTCGCACGGTTCGCTGGATCATTGACAACAACACCGTCAACGGCGTGGCGGCCGGCAGTTTGACGGTCAACGGCAATGTTCTGCTCAACACCGGTGCGAGCAATGTGCGCGACATTTATTGCAACGAACCGCTGACCATCAACGGCAATGTCTCGGTCACCCCCGCCAGCAATCCCATGAACAAGCAGGGGGGATATTCCTTGACGCTCAATGGCACGAACACGGTGGGCGGCGCGTCGGCGGTGAACGGCGGCACGCTGACGGTCAATGGTCCGATGAACGGCGGCGCGACGTTCACGGTGAATTCCGGCGGCACGCTGGGCGGCACCGGCGTTTTCTCCGGTCCGATTTCCGTGGCCAGCGGCGGCGCTTTGACGCCCGGCACCAACGGCAGCGGCACGCTGACTTGCGGCCCGTTAACTTCGGCGGCCGGCGCGAAATTCAATTTCAGTTTCGGCGCGACTAATAATCCCGCCAACGGCTTGATCAAGGTGAACGGCAACGTGACGCTGGCCGGCACCTTGAACCTCACCGATCTCGGCGGCTTCAGTTCGGGGGTCTATACCGGCTTGCAGTATTCCGGCTCGGTCACCTTGAACGGACTGACGGCGGGCAGCATCGCCGACGGCAAAAGCGTGGCCGTGGACGCCACCAGCGCGCCCGGCTATGTGTTATTTGACGTCTTGAACGGCGCGGTGAATCCCGCGGCCGGCGAGAATTTGCCGATGGATCTGGCCGCGCCGCTCGCGCTGGGCTGGCTGCAAGTTTTCGGCGCGACAGCCTACGATGTGTATCTTGGCACGGTTTCCAATGCTGTCGCCGGCGCGACGACCAACACGACGGGCATTTATCAGGGCCGTACGAATGGACTGACGCTGAACCTTTCCAGCCTCCAGCCCAACACGACTTATTACTGGCGCGTGGACGGCGTGGCCGCCAATGGCACGCCGGCGAAAGGAGCCGTTTACAGCTTCACCACCGGCGCGGCGATGGTGGATTTGATGGCAGACACCTGGGTGGCCACGGACGCGTTGAACCGCTCCTTGCCGGGACTGGCCGAGTGCAGCTCGCCGCGCACCAACCGGCCCGTCGGCATGTTCTATTATCTGTGGCAACACAATGCCGGCACTTATGGCGACGGCGGCACCAACTGGGATGTGAGCCGTTATCTGTCCTTTCATCCCTACACCAACCCGCACAATCCGTGGGCGGACAATCCCATCATGCAGACGGCCAACGCCACTTATTGGTGGGGCCACCCACAACTGGACTATTACGATCCGAGCGACCCCTGGGTGTTGCGCCGCCAGCTTGCGCTGCTGAACCACGCCGGCATTGACGTTTTGATTTTCGATTACAGCAATGCGGTTTATTATGACACGCAGCTTTACGCGCTTTGCAACCTGATCCGGCAGATGCGCTTTGAAGGCGAAAAGATCAATCTCAAAATCGCGTTTCTCACGCATGCCAAGAGCGGCACGACGGCGACTTATCTCTACAATACCCTTTATGCGCCGGGCAATTACTCCGACCTGTGGTTTTACTGGCAGGGCAAACCGCTCATCCTCGGCGATGTCAACGGCAGCGGCAGCGGCGACGTGGTTCCCTCTGCGGCCGTGCAAAATTTCTTCACTTGGCGGACGTCCTGGGCGAATTACACCACCTCGCTGCACGATGAATGGTCGTGGGTGGATACGCCCAGTCCGCCGCATTGGAACTACGATGCGCGCGCGGATTTGCCCGAGCAGGTGCCCGTCTCCTGCGGCGGCTGGGCCAACGGCAATCTCGGCAAAAGCCAGAGCAATAATTCACAACCGGATTATGATAACACGCACCTGCCGCTCCAGCACACCTCGCGGCTGGGCATCTTTTTCAAGGAACAGATGAACTACGGCTTGAAATACGATCCGCAGTTTCTGTTTCTCACGCAGTGGAATGAATGGATTGCCGGTTCGTTTGCCGCGCCGACCGCCTGCTACACGCATCTGCTGGCGGATTGCTGTCCGGTGGGCGGCTTCTATTTTGTGGATGAATATGACGAGGAATACAGCCGCGATATGGAGCCGATGCAGGGCGGCCACACGGATAACTATTATTTCCAAATGGTCGGCCAGAACCGTTTGCGCAAGGGGGTGCGCCCCGTTCCGCCGGCTTCCGCGCCGCTGACCATCAATCTGGCGGGCGGCTTCGGACCCTGGACCAATGTGGGGCCAGCTTATTACGATCCGGTCAATGACACGCTCTGGCGCAATTACCCCGGCGCCTCGGCTTCCCAGATGGGCACTTACACCAACACCACCGGACGCAACGACCTGACCGTGATGAAAGTGGCGCGCGACGCGAATAATTTCTATTTCTTCGCGCAGTGCAACTCCAACCTCACCAGCTACACTGGCTCGAACTGGATGGTGCTGTTCCTGGATGTGGACCAGAATCATGCGACCGGCTGGGAAGGCTATGATTATGCCGTCAACCTCGGTCCTCGGACCGGGACGACCACGACCTTGAGTCAGAATCTCACGACCACGAATGCCTGGACTTGGACAACCGTGCGCAGCGACATCGCCTACACCGTCGCCGGCAATCAACTGATGCTGGCCATTCCGCGGGCGTCCCTTGGGCTGGGCGCGGACCCGGTGCAATTTGATTTTCACTGGGCGGATAATTTCCAGACGAATGACATCGCCGATTTCGGCGTGGACGGCGACAGCGCGCCCGACCGGCGGTTTAACTATCGCTACCTCACCACGACGAACACCGAAGTGACTTTGTTGTCCGACGATTTTGAGAATGGCGAGCAAAGCGTCTGGGGCGAAACGTGGACGAACGGCAGCCGGTGGAGTTTGAGCACGGCCAGTCCGTTTTCGGGCAACACCTGCGCGGTGGGCAGCTATGCGGCCAGCGGCCAGAGCAACCTCATCGCCCGCGTCAGCACCGCCGGCTATGGCAGCTTGCGCTTGAACTTTCATTACAAGCTGACGAATGTGCTGAACGCGCAAACGCTGCAAGTCTCCTACTTGACGACGAACGGCTGGGTGCCGATCCGCCAGTTGAGCCGCGATGAATTTTATCCTGCCAGCCAGGCGTGGGCTTATGACGAGAAGCAAAACGTCTGGTTGAATTTCAGCGACACGCGCTACAACACCGGCCCGGACGCGGGTTTCTTCACCACGAACTTTTCATTTCGCATAGACGCCAGCGCGCTGACCGCCGCCGGACAGCAGGTTTTCGTGGATGCCGTGAACCTCACCGCTGATACGCAGATGCCCGCTGCCGTGACGAATTGGCAGACGCAGGACATCGGCAACGCCGGCAACACTGGTTATGTGGCGACCAACGGCGCCACGTTCACGGTTTCCGGCAGCGGGCAGGACATTTGGAATAACGGGGATGCGTTCCGCCTGCTGTACCAAACGCGCTGCGGGGACGGCACGCTGACGGCGCGCGTCACCGGCCTCACGCCGACGGATCCGTGGGCCAAGGCCGGTGTGATGATTCGCGAGTCGCTGGACTCCGGTGCGCGCAACGCCGCGATGGTGTTGTCGGCCAGCAATGGCGTGGCTTTCCAGCAACGCCTCACGCCGCTGGGCGTGACCACCTCAACGATCCTGGGGCCGGGCGTTGCGCCGCCGTATTGGGTGCAAGTGGTTCGCAATGGCGCCAATTTCACCGGTTCGGTTTCCACCAACGGCACCAATTGGACCCAAGTCGGCACGACCAGCATGGCGGGGTTCAACGGCACCGCGCTGTGGGGTCTGGCCGTGACGGCGCATAACAACACGCTGACGAATGTTGCCACCTTCGACAACGTGACGTTGCCGGTCGTGGTTTCGACCAGCGCGCTTCCGGTGATCGCCGCCATCAGCAATCAGACGATGATTGCCGGGCAAACCCTCGCGTTTACCAACACCATCGTCAACCCCGCCACGCCGCCGTGGACGCTGACCTGGAACTTGTTGCAGGCGCCATCGAACGCGGTTCTAAATTCCGCGAGCGGAATTTTCGGCTGGCGTCCGCTCCTCGCGCAGGCGCCCTCCACGAATAACATTTCCTTGTCGGTATCCCAGAACAGCACGCCGCCGTTGAGCGGCACGCAAAACTTCAGCGTGGTCGTGTTGAGTCCGGTGCCGCCGACGATCAGTGCGGCGGCGATCAGCAATGGCGTATTCGGCCTGACGGTGACCGGCAGCCCCGGGCCGAATTATGGGATTTATGGTTCGACCAACCTGCTCAACTGGCTGTTGCTGCAACAGAACCTCTCGCCGTCGCTGCCCTTGCAGTTTTCGGACCCGGCCGCGACCAATTTCAGCCGGCGATTTTATCGCGTCCAGCTCGGGCCATGAAGTTTCGGCTTTCCGCCCGCACTTGCCAATGGCTGGCGTTTGGAGCGCCGGGCTTTGCCCAGGTTACTGCCAGGTGTGCAGGCTGCACTACCGTGCTGGAGGTTTCCCAACCTGCTGATGGCCGGCCGAGCTTCCGCTAGCCGATTCCCAAATCGGCGGAGCGGCAAAGGCTCGAGCACGTTGAATTACTAAAAGGACGGCGGGATGAACGACCGAGTCGGAGCGCGGCCGTCCTCGGCCGCAGCAATGTCCGCATATTGGAGACTCCCGGATAAACCAAGCGTTCTGCATGTTCGCACCTTGCTGCGCCCGAGGACGGGCGCGCTCCGGCGTGTAGTCCATGTCACGCACGCGGTAGTAAGCGGCGGCCTGCGGGTTTGGAAACCCGCGAGACAGCAGACTTGGCTGTCTGCGGTGCGGCGGCGCTCGCCGACCTGCCCCCATCCCGCGTTTGCGGGATGGCGTCCGTTTCCGCACTGTGCTATTTGTTTAGGGTGAAACAATTTGTTCCGTTGCCGTCATGGCGTTTATGAAGCCGTCCCATCGCCGTGTTTTTTTCCTCCTTGCGCTGGCTGGTGGCGCGCTGCTGACCTTGCGGGTTGGCGCGGGCAATCCGCTCTGGAATGGCGCCGGCAGCGTCACCAACAACAACTTCAGCAACACGAATAACTGGTTCGCCGGCGATATTCCGACCGGCAATAATATCAATAACCTGCCGGTCGGCTTTGGGCCGCTCGCCAGCGGGGCGACGAACACGGCCAACTGCGATGCCAGCGGCAATTCGCAGACCTGGACGTTCAACGCCGGAACCGCCTCCATGGTGGTCACCCTGAACGGCCAGCAAATGGGCGCTGCCACCGGGCCGGATGTGTTCCTCAATGGCAGCACCAACCGGCAGACGATCAATGGAAATTTCGTTTTGTTCGACATTGGCGGCAGCACAACCTCGCGCCGGTTCAACGCCAATTCCGGTCCGCTCACCCTGGCCGGCGGCACCATCTCGTTGCGCGGTGATTCGCAGCCCGGTTCGTGGGCGATTGAGCTGGGCGGTTCCTATTATGGGACGCTGAACGACGGTTTCGCGAATGTCAATGCCGCCAACGTGAGTTATCTCAAGACCGGCACCGGCACCTGGGAGGCGGTTTTGGCGTTGCCCAATTTGACGGCCAGCCCCTCCTCGCTCACGGTCTCGGCCGGCACCCTCATTCTGGATGCCGCCAATACTTACAGTGGTCCGACGGTGGTTTCCGCCGGCGCGACCCTGAATCTCGCCACGACTGCCACCGGCGCCGGCGCTTGCACCATCAGCAACTCCGCAGCGCTCGGCGTGACGCTCGCCAGCGGCGGAAGTTCGCTGACCAATTCCAGTCTGACTTTGGGAACGACGGTCACGGATGTCACCACGCTGAATCTGAATTTTGGCGTGTCCAACAATCCGGCCAGCCCGATCATCAACATCCTCGGCGCGCTGGCCCTCAATGGCACCTGCACGATCAACGTCACCAATGGAGCGCTTTATCCCGGCCAGTTCCCGCTCCTCAAATACGGCAGTCAAACCGGGTCCGGGACGTTCAATTTGGGCGCCTTGCCCGGCGGCGTGACCGCCAATCTCTCCAACAACCTGGCGAACAGTTCCATTGACTTGGTGGTGACCGCGAGTCTGGGTTACAATAACCTGATTTATTGGAACGGCAACGTCAGCGCCGTTTGGGATATCAACACCACCGCGAATTGGCAGCTCAACAGCCAGACCGGCCTGACTTATGCCGACACCAACCAGGTGATTTTTGACGACACGGCGTCCGGCAATTTCGCCGTGACTTTGAATACGGCCGTCAAGCCCGTCAGCGTGACGGTGAATAACAGCGCCAATAATTATTCCCTCAGCGGCTCCGGCGGCATCGGCGGCGCCACCGCGTTGACCAAGACCGGCAGCGCCGTCCTGACCCTGGGCACCGCGAATTCTTATAGCGGCCCAACGACGATTGGCGCCGGCGCGCTGGTCTTGAATAATCTGAATGCGGTGGCAGCGGGCAGTGCTTTAAACATTGCCAACGGCGCGGTTGTCCAGCCGGACCAGGCTGGCACTTTTGCGAATGTGCCAGCGACGCTCAACGGCTCCAGCACCGACAATGGTTCCTTCGGTGGCGCGCTGGATTTTCACAGCGGCGGGGTCACGACGGTGACTTGGCCGGGGCCAATCAACCTGAACTCGCCCAGCGCCACGATTGGCAGCTATGGCGTGACCTACAATGTCATTTTGTCCGGCCAGTTGACGGGCGGCGGCAATTTGACGTTCCGGCCCGAAGGCGGCAGTGCGTCGAGCCACACCGCGAAGTTCACGCTGTCGAATCAAACTAATAACTACGCGGGCAGCACCACTATGCAGGTGGGCACGGCGGAGTTGAGTTCCACGTTGAAGCTGGGCGTGAACAACGGACTGCCGCCGCCGACGATCTTGAACCTGAACCGCGTGGGCAGTTCGGGCACGGTGTATTTCGATCTGGCCGGTTACAGCCAGACGGTGGCGGGTCTGACGGCCAATTTTGTTTCCAATGCCGTCGTCTCCAGCATCCCCAGCGTGTGTACGCTGACCGTCAGTAATAGCGCGGACACCATTTTCAACGGCGTCATCGGCGTCAGCGGTCAAGCCGGCATCAATTTCGTCAAGCAAGGCAACGCGGCGCTGACCTTGAGCAACACCAATGTGTACACCGGTGCCACGACGATTGGCGCGGGCACTTTGGCGCTGAACGGACTCACCACCTCAACCAGCGGTTTGGGATTGAGCAACAACGCCACGTTGCAAGTCGCGCTGGGCGGGCTGAACGGCGCGACCAACCTCTGGGTCAACGGCAATGTCACCCTGGCGGGACAGCTTGGCGTCAGCGACTTCGGCATCGTGAGCAACCATGTCTATCCGGTGATTTATTATTCCGGCAGCCTCAACACCAACGGCCTCACGGTCTCGCCCCTGACGTCCTGGGCGTTCACGATTGACACCAGCGTGCCGCATCTGGTCCGGCTGATTCCGACCCAGAGTTTTCCGCTGGCCCAGTTTTCCAACACCAATCTTGCCGTCAATACGCTCATCACGAATTTGAGCGGCACCCTGCGCGGCACCCCGGCTGGTCCGCTCTGGTATGAGGTGCGCGATCAGACGAACAAGCTGTGGGACTTCGGCGCGACGCTGGCGCGGACGCCGTGGAACATCACGGTGCGGCACTTGCGGGCGGGCACCAACACCGTCACCATTTTTGCGCAGAATGGCGCCGGCGCCATTCAGAGCAACAGTATGCAATTGAGTTTGACCTTGGGCCTCTATCCCCCCGTCCGGCCCCGGCCCATTCCTTCGGAAATCTGGTGGGGGGGGCTGGCGACCAACTCGCAAATGACCAATTTTTCACAGTGGCCGTTTACGCAGCGCTTTGAAGACGGTTATTTCTTCCACACCGCCGGGTGGAGTGTGGCTGCCAATGGGTCATTGATGCAACAATTGGCGACGAACCTGCTTCAATTCAACACGAAATACTGGCCGGAACTGGGCGGGGACTGCCCGGATCCCAGCCCGACCTGGTATCAGGGACAGACGAATGCTTGGGGCGGTTGGGCGCTGGCGTGCGAGAGCAAGGGCATTATCTGGTCCGAGTTCACCCATGATTACCACATTGAAAACATGAAACCAGTCTGCCAGGTTGACCCCACCTGGCCGAACAACGATCAAATCGCCTGGTGGACCGGCGACCTGACGGTGGCCGACGGCACCTATCCTTACCCGAGCGGCATCTGGCGCGATGTTTTCAACGGTTACTATCTGATGCTTCCCCACGTCAAAGTGGGCCTGACCAGCAGTCCGGTGTGGTTTCCGTGGGGCACGTACCCCGCGCTCGATGGCAATGACCTGGCTTTCACCGTGACCAACAGCTCCGGCGGCAATGTGGCTTTCTCGATGACGGATGACACGATCGCGGCGTCCTTCATGAATATGGCCTCGGCCATCAACCATCCCTATTACTCGCAGCAATCCGATTGTCCGTGGGATTACTTTGGTTTCAATGGCAGCTTGTGTACCGGCGCCGAGAACCGGCAAAAAATCCGGGTGTACGAGCAGTATTTGCAATCCCGCGGCGGCCGCCACACGCTCATCTGCAACGTCAGCAATGCCGGGAGCGGCAATCAGGGCACGCAGGCCGCCGCCGATCTCTACTACGAAAGCAGCAGTTTGAGCAGCATGTATTTGCACCAGCGGGAAGGCGGCCGGGCGAACCGGTATTTGTATGAAAGCTGGTACTGGGGCATCCCCTATGCCGTGGTGCCGGAAACGCAGGCGGGCACCTACACCCATCTGGCGCTCTCGGCGATCAAGTATCTGAAAGGCATTCAGGATACCAACGGCGATCTGGAGCCATTGAATTTCATGGCGGCGACCAATGGCACGGTGGTGCAACTGCAATTGCAAAACAATGGCGACGTCCCCTGTCTGCCGGCTGTGGCGGGACAGGCCGGCGCCGTGCCCGGCGTAACCACCCGTTACTTCACCACCAACGGCATGGAACTGACCAGCAATCTTCTCACCGCCGAAGGATTTTGTTTTACCAATATGCTCCAGCCGGCGGCCAAAACCAATCTCTGCGCCGTCACGCTGGCCAGCGGCCTCAGCGCCGTGACCAACGATAACGCCTGCCTGGAGGCATTCTGGAATCCCCAAGACCCGCTGGGCATCGTGCGCGCCCGCCAGGTCTTCTCCACGCCGCTCAATCCGCTGGGGCTGTGGCAGGACGCCGATATCGGCAATGTTGGTGTCACCGGCGGTTCGGCCTTGAGCGGGACCAATTTCACGCTGCTGGGATCCGGCGCGGACATTGGGGGCACCAGCGATGCCTTTCACTTTGTCTGGCAGACCAACAATGGCAACGCCACCATTACCGCTTGCGTGGCGAGCCAGCTTGCCGCCGATCCCTGGTCCAAAGCCGGCGTGATGATCCGCGAAAACACGTCGGCGGGCGCGCGCAATGTTTCTTTCTGCCTTACGCCCGGCAACGGCGTCAGTTTTCAGACGCGCCCCACTACCAATGGTTCGTCTTTCAACACGGCTCTGGGCGGATGGGTGGCTCCTTATTGGGTGCAATTAATCCGCAACGGGACGACGTTCACCGCGAATTATTCGTCCAACGGCGTTAACTGGGTGACGGCGGGCAGCTCGAACGTGACCGGTTTTGCGACCTCGGCGCTGTGGGGATTGGCCGTGACGGCGCATAACAATGCGCTCGCCAGCGCGGCGACGTTTGCCAATGTCGCCTTGGTGCGCGCGGCCCCGGTGTTGAACGCGATTTCCAACCGCACGCTCACCGCCGGTCAGACTCTCACGGTGACGAACACGGCCACCGATGCAAATGCGCCGCCGCTGACCCTGACTTTTAGCCTGCCGACGGCACCCAGCGGCATGACAGTGAACAGCAGCAGCGGAATCCTCACGTGGCGGCCAACGCTCGCGCAATCGCCGTCCACCAACTCCGTCAGCGTGCAAGTGACGGACAACGGCACCCCGCCGGCGAGTGCGACCCAGGGTTTCCTGGTGACGGTGACTCCGCCGGCGCCTACCACCTTTTCCGCGCCCAAATTCACCAACGGAATTTTCTCCATCTGGGTGAACGGTTCCGTCGGGCCGGATTATTTTCTTCAGGCGGCGACAAATTTGACCGCGCCCGCCACGTGGCTGCCGGTGCAGACGAATTTATCGGCGTCACCGCCGTTCTGGTTCACGGATCCCGGCGCGACCAATTTCAGCCAGCGGTTTTATCGCGTGCAGCTTGGACCTTGAAAAAGAAGCAAAAATACCTGCTCGTCATTCGGAGCGACAACGGGAAATTTTTCGGTTTTGGCGAATCGAACCTGCCGGTTTTGGACATAATTGAAGGCCTTTTCGCCCAAATCCTGCCGCCCAAAGTGGCCTCCACCGAACATCGCATGGTCGCCCGGGCGATGCTGAAGTTCAAAGACGTCAACTTCGCCAAACCGGGCACCACAGTTTGTCTCAAACCGCGCCGACGATGAAATTTGCCACGCCATGAATTCAGACCGCATGTTCTTCCGCCCGGTATAAAGCGAACCAGTGAAGTTTCATCATCAATCTTCTGCTGCGAGTTCAACCATCCGGAATTTTCGGATAGTTGGCCGCGAGGTCAACTCATTATCCACAAGTAAACTGGCCCGGCTTTTCATTTTCAGGCGGCTGGGGCTTCATTGTCCGGTTTTGCTGGCGGCAAGCGCCCCGACCACGATTCGATTTTCTTTTCCTCCGATTTCACCCGCCACTCCAGCTTCTGGATGTCCTCCTCGGCCGGGAGTTTTTCCGGCTGGATGCCTCGCTGGCCGAGCATTTCCCGAACGCTGCTGTTGTTCTGGACATGCTCACGGGTGATGGCTGGCTCGCCATGCAGGTTCGCCTGTTGCACGTTGTGATTGGTCATTTCCGTGGCCAGATTCTTGGCGGCAATAGTCAACGTCGGCAAAAAATCCGCCAGCGGGCGGGTTTGCGTGATCCCAAACTCTTCCTTCATGGCCAGCGTGGTATGCCCGCCAAAGAGGGCGGCATCGCCCTTGGATCGGATTCGGCCAAAGCCCGCGTCATCCACGCCCCGCTCATAGATGTTGTCCGACAACGTCTTTTCCGAAGCCCGGAGCTTGGCCCGCGCCTCCAGCCGGTCCCGGAGCCGCATCCGCTCTTCAATGAGTTCCTGCTTGCGGGTCTGAATCGCGAAGTAGCTTTGGGCAAATGCGATGGGATCTTTCCTCGGATCGCCGTTTTGGGCAATGAGATAACAGGCGAAGCGATTCAGCATGAAGTCGTCAATTGGACGCCCCGCCCCGCTGCCGATGGACACCATTTTCGTGACGGCACGAAAATGGTTGTCAGGGTCAGCTCCGGTTGCCACACAGGACTCAATGGCCCGCCGGATCGCGGTGAGGAAGTTTTCCCAACGGGCGTAGCCCAAAGGTTCCTGCAAATCGCGGGCAAACCAGAACTCAATGCCTTCGTCAGGCAAGGTCTTGGCTAGCGCATCGAAACCACTCTGCATTCGGTGGATTAATTCAACATTCATGGTGATTTATCGGTTGCCGAGATGCACGCATGATGCACCCGCCGGGGAAAACTGCACAGAAAAATTTTGCGGGCAGATTGCCGATAGGGTGCCGGGTTCCCCTTCATTCCGCATCCTTGCAGGCAAAAGCCAGATCATGCTCCTCGTGTTGGTGGACAAACCCGGCGGCACGCATTGGAAGACGTTCGCGGATAGCTTTCAGCTTCAACCGCCGTGATTACGGACGACTGCGGCAGATGATTGACGTGATCAACGCGTTCTAGTGACTATCGAGGGTAAAACTGTGTCCCGTATTAGAACGCGATTGGTAGATTTTGAGACACCACGTCTCACGCCGGGACAAGGCGTGCCAGACGGTTGGTACGACCATCGTTCAGGCCGGCGGCCACTGAATTTTCCGCTTGGCGGGTTCAGTGCCGAGGTGAAAACCGGTTTCATCCTGATAGCCCGTGGGGATTTTCACGATGCCTTTCAGGTGGGCAACGAGGGCATGCAGGTGCGACCAAAATGAACCGGTATGCGGCCGCGGACGGAACTGGGTCATCGCAGCTTGTTTGTGTGTCATACTTTTCTCAAAGCATCGGCTATGCCAGATTCTGCTTGAATCCGAAGATTGCGCCGCCGCCGGGCGCATTTTGCTTTCGGGGTGGGGGACGGCACGCTTCCGGTATTCGGCTTGGGACTGCCAACCCTCCGGGGACGGGCCGTCCCCGCCCCGGTTGCGGCCCTGATTTTCGAAAATTCCACTCTTGTGTGGCGATAAGGCTTGCGTTCGCGGCTCGCTTGTGAAAAATTTCACGAACAAAATTTATGGCACACGTCAAACTCCACATACCCGGACCGGTCGAGGTCAGCGAAAAAACCTTCAAGGCGTTCTGCTCGCCGATGATTGGCCATCGCGGCCAGGGCTTCAAAGATCTCTACGCCAAGATGCAACCCCAGCTTCAGGCCCTGCTGGCCACCAAGCAATTGGTCTATTTGAGCACCTCCTCCGCCTGGGGGGTGATGGAGGGCGCGGTGCGCAATCTGGTGCAGAAGAAGGTGCTCAACTGCATGTGCGGCGCGTTTTCGGACAAGTGGTTTGACGTGTCCAAGAAATGCGGCAAGCCGGCCGACGCCTTGCAGGTGGACTGGGGCTCTCCCATCCGGGCCGAAGCAATTGACAAGCAACTTGCCACCGGTGCCTACGATGCGCTCACCCTCATTCACAACGAGACTTCCACCGGGGTGATGAGCCCCGTGGCGGAAATCGCCGCGCTCAAGAAAAAATATCCCGAGGTCATGTTCATCGTGGACGCCGTCAGTTCCATGACGGCCGTGCCGCTGAAATTCGACGAATTGGGCATTGATGTGCTGCTGGCCGGCACGCAAAAGGCCTTCGCGCTGCCGCCCGGCACGGCGGTGTTTGTGGTTTCGCCCGCCGCCCTGGCCAAAGCGGCCACCGCGAAGGATCGCGGCTATTATTTCGACTTTGTCGAGTTCCAGAAGAACGCCGAGCAAAGCATGACGCCCAGCACGCCGAGCATTGGCCACATCTACGCGCTGTCGTCCAAGCTCGATGAGTTCTTTGCTGAAGGACTCGAGAACCGCTATGCCCGGCATCGCCAGACCAACGGGATGGTTCACGACTGGGCGGCCCGGCAGGGTTTCACCCTGTTCCCGGAAAAAGGCTTTGAATCGCTCACGCTGACCTGCGTCAATAACGGCGCCAAGGCCGGCGGCCGCACCGTGGACGTGGCCAAGCTGCAAAAGCTCGTCAAGGATCGCGGTTTTCTGATTGACGGCGGCTATGGCAAGATCAAGGGCACGACCTTCCGCATCTCGAACATGGGCGACGAAACCGCGGCCAGCATGACGCCGCTGATCGCCGCCTTGGACGAGGCGATCAAGCTGGTTTAAGTTGGTAGTGGCACGGGCGTCCCGCCCGTGAG
>Ga0316217_10003662_pt1 | contig 17259 bp, 15 predicted proteins | sample 1anoAmetaG_FD_203633 | JGI IMG/M metagenome (GOLD analysis project Ga0316217, IMG submission 203633) | Freshwater microbial communities from Trout Bog Lake, Wisconsin, USA - 1anoA | ecosystem: Environmental > Aquatic > Freshwater > Lake > Hypolimnion/Profundal zone | place: USA: Wisconsin...
TCGAGCAGATGCACGTGCCGGTCGACGCGATCGCCGGCACGAGCATGGGCGCGGTGGTGGGCAGCCTGTACGCGAGCGGCCTGTCGGCCGACGAGGTCGAGGCGGTGATCGCGTCGATCGACTGGCAGGACGCGTTCCACGATCGCCCGGCGCGCCCGGCGTTGAACTTCCGGCGCAAGCGGGACGACGTCGAGTTCCTGGTGCATGCGCCGCTGGGGCTGCGCGCGCGCGAGCTGCGCCTGCCGCGGGGCCTCATACAGGGCCAGAAGCTCAGCCAGATGCTGCGCGCCGCGATGCTGCCGGTGGCCGGCATCGAGGACTTCGACCGCTTGCCCATCCCCTTCGTGCGTGCCAGCATGGCGGCGCCGGGCGTGTTCGCGCCCGTGGAGATCGGCGGTCGCCAGCTCGTCGATGGCGGGCTGGCCGACAACCTGCCGGTCTCGCTGGTGCGCGAGATGGGTGTCGATGTCGTCATCGTCGTCGACGTCAGTGCGCCGCTGCAGCCCGCGCGCGAACTCGATTCGGCGCTGTCGGTCTCCAACCAGATGATCTCGATCCTGATCAACCGCGCTGCCGAGCAGAGCCGCCGACTGCTATCGGCCCGCGACATCACGATCGTCCCCGCGCTCGGGACGTTGTCGTCGGTCGACTTCTCGCGCGTGCGCGAGGCGATTGCCCGGGGAGAGCAGGCAGCTCGGGGCAGCGATGCCGCGCTCGCCGCGCTCGCGGTCCCGGCGGCCGACTACCAGCGGTTCCTCGCCCGCCGCCTGCCGCCGGAGGCGCAGCCGAGGATCGAGTTCATCCGGGTCGCGCCCGAGTCCGGCGATTACCACAAGTTCATCGAGGCCTCGCTCGCGCCGATCCTCGGGCAGGCGGCGGACGCCGCGACGATCGCGCCAGCGATCGAGACGCTCTACGGGCGGGACCTGTTCGAGTCGCTTGACTACGACCTGGTCGCGGATGGCGACCGGCACGGGCTGGAGGTGACGGCGCGGCGCAAGAGCTGGGGGCCGACCTACCTGCGGTTCGGACTCGACCTCCAGGACGACTTCCAGGGCAGCGCGAGCTACACCGCCGGCGTACGGTTCGTCGTCACCGAAGTGAACCCGTACATGGCGGAGTGGAACGTCGACCTGAAGGTCGGCGAGCGCCCGGAGTTCGGCGCGGAGTTCCATCAGCCGCTCGGTTACGCGTCGCCGTGGTTCGTGGCGCCGCGTTTCAAGTTCGATTCACGCAGCGTCGAGGTGCGCGATGCCGACCACCTCGTGGCCGAGTACCGGGTGCGCGAGACGAACGTCGGCTTCGACATCGGGCGGGAGTTCGGTACCTGGGGCGAGGCGCGGTTCGGCGTGCAGCGCCTGACCGGCAGCACGCACCTGCGGATCGGCCTGCCGAGCGCCGAGCAGCCCGACTCCACCCAGTTCCACCAGGGGGGGTTCTATGCCCGGCTCAGTGTCGACCGCCTCGATAGCGTCAATTTCCCGCGGCGCGGCGAGCTGCTGGTGCTGCAGTGGGACGGGCAGCGGACTTCCCTCGGCGCGGACCGCGATGCCGATATCGCGCAGTTCAACTGGCTGGCGGCCCGCTCCAGTGGCCGCAACACGCTCATCTTCCAGGCCAGCGGCGGCAGCGCGCTGACGGCCGCGCCCGGCGTGCAGAACTACTTTCCGCTCGGCGGCTTCCTCAACCTCTCAGGCGTGCCCGCGGATGCATTGTCGGGACCGCACTTCGGCATCGCCCGGTTGGTCTACCTGCGCCGGCTAGGCAGCGGCGGCGAGGGAATCTTCGACGTGCCGACCTACCTCGGCGTCTCGGCGGAGACGGGCAACGTCTGGCAGCGGCGCAGCGATGCAAGCTTCGGCAGTGCGCGCAAGGATGGCTCGACGTTCCTTGGGCTGGACACGCCGCTGGGCCCGCTCTTCCTGGGGGTCGGCTACGACCAGCTCGGCAGTACGTCGTACTACCTGTCGCTGGGCAGGACGTTCTAGCGGCCGCGACTCTCGGCGAGACGCTCGACCTTCTGGAACACCATCGCCGGGTCGTCGCCGATCCGCGAGTATTCGTGGCGCCGGCTCATGTCGGCCAATGCGGCGTCGCGCTCCTCGGCGGTCGCGTACCAGTGCACTCTCTGCCAGTCGTTGCCCAGCAGTAGGCTCAACGGGTCCCCGCGTCGCAGCTGGACGCGCAGGCCAAAGGGACAGACGGCAGGGGGCGGGCTGTGGTGCAGGTTATGCTCGTTCGCGATGATCATCGGACGCTCCAGAAAGTCATCGGACGGTAGCGGATTGCCCGGGCGCTGGGAAGCGTATTGACCTCCATGGGGCCGTGCCGAAGGGGGGGTGGTGGGCAAGGCGGGCAGCCAGCGTCCGCGGCCCGGGGGCCGCGCGGGTGGTCTGCCAAAACGTGATCCCCGTCACGCACCCTTTTGGCGGCCCGGGCGTTAGTCTTGAGGAACGCGCGAGGCGGGATTTCGTCAAAAGCAGCACCACACAGGATGCGACGATGAAACGTCCGATTGCCATGATCTTGTCGATAGGACTGGCGGCGTGTTCGCCTCCCAAGGCCCCGGCACGCTCGGTCGCCGACCTGCTCGATGATCCGGCCCAGTTGCAGGAGGTCATCGAGCGCTGCGACGCCAACCCTGACCGGGCCGTGACCGATCCGGAATGCGCCAATGCCCGGGCCGCGATCGGCCGCCGGGGGGCCCAGCAGGACGCCGCGGCCGAGGCGCAGCGCCAGCAGCAGTTCGAGCGCCGGCGTGCCCAGTTGCGCGAGCAGGAGGACCGTTCCCGCGCCGCGCAGGATCCCTCCAAGGAGGGGTTCGATCCCTACACGGCGCCGGTTGCCGTCGAGCCTGACCTCGCGCGGCCGAAGCGCTGACGGCGCCGCGGCCGCGGCATCAGCGCTCGATGAACTCGAACAGCTCGCCGTTCGGCCCGCGCGCGAGCATGACTCGCGCCGGCATGCCATCCCCCAGGGCCACGTGGGTGATCGGCAGATGCTCGGCAATGCCGTTGGCCTGCAACCGCTCGCGGAGCGCCTCCAGATGCGCACAGCGCGTACTGAACAGGTTGATGCCGATATTGCCCGGTCGCATGGCGTTGGCCAGCGCCGCGGTCGTGCGCTCGTGGAAATGCACGCCCAGGACCTTGCCGCTGGGTTGAGCCGGGTCGCGGAACATCACCAGCGATACCCGGGTATCCTCCGGCACGCCGAACAGCCGGCAGACCCGCCCGCGTTCCACGCCCTGCAGTTCATCGTCGATGTCGTCGGCCCGCAGTCCGAGCCCGTCCACGTAGAAACGATGGGTCGCCGCCAGGTCGGCTACGACCACCGAGACGGTGGCGATCTCGCTGGTCCGGCCTTCGGCGGGGATCGCGCGCTGCGCCCGGGCGGGATGGCGATGCCCGACCATCAGCAGCAGCGGCACGTCGCCGGGGCCGGTTAACATGGCCTCCTCGGAGTCGCTGTCCCGGACAAGGAAGCGGATCGGGCCGGCTCGGAGGGCACAGCCGGCGCCGGTGAGGACGGCAACCGTCCGGGGCAGTGGCGGCGCCACGTACAGGTCCAGCGCCTTCGGGCCCGCGTCGGTCGGGCGGTCGACCGCCCCCGGCCCGTGATCGCGGCGGGTGACGGCTGGTTCGTCGCCGCCGAACCCGGCGAGCCGCAGCCTGCCGAAGGCATAGCCGTCGCAGGACAGCTCGATCAGGCGCACGTCGGCGTACGGGGCCAGTCCCCAGACCGACAGCAGGCTGACCGCGGCCCGGGTGTCGGATTCGACGCGAAAGCCGCAGACGTCACGGTACAGCCGCAGGGCGGCTTCCAGGTCGGCGACCCCCAGCGTCACGCATTCGATGCCCGAAATCATCGTTGAAATACTCCACAAAGTCCGCAGGATAAAGCGACCCGGCCGCCCCGACAGACTACCCGACCGGCGCTAGAATCGGCCATTCGTCACGGAGATTGCCATGAGTCTTTTCCAAAGCCGCAAGACTGTCCTGCCGTCGCGCGAGGAGGCGCTGCCGGGCAGGAGCATGGCCATGCGGGTGCCGCCACGGCACTTCGTCAACGGCAACCGCATCGTGCCGCCTTTCGATGCGTCGCTGCAGGCCGTCATGCTGGGCCTCGGCTGCTTCTGGGGCGCCGAGCGCCGCTTCTGGCAGACGCCGGGCGTCTACTCGACGGCGGTCGGCTACGCGGGCGGCTACACGCCCAACCCGACCTACGAGGAAGTCTGCACCGGGCGCACCGCGCACGCGGAGGTGGTGCTGGTCGCGTTCGACCCGGCGCACATCTCGTTCGAGGGCGTGCTGCAGGTGTTCTGGGAGTCCCACGACCCGACGCAAGGCATGCGCCAGGGCAACGACGTCGGTACCCAGTACCGTTCGGCGATCTATTGCACGTCCGAGCAGCAACTGCAGATCGCCAGGAAGTCGGCGGAGGTCTATGCAGCGGCGCTGCGTGCGGCCGGCCGCGGCGCGATCACCACCGAGATCCGGATGGCGCCCGAGTTCTTCTATGCGGAGGAGTATCACCAGCAGTACCTCGCGAAGAATCCGAACGGGTACTGCGGGATCGGGGGCTGCGGAGTTCCCTTCAAACTCGCGGAGTTACAGGTGGGGGAGAAGGCGTAGTCTTCGCTACGCCGCGGGTTCCAACAGGAAGTCGCGAGGTTAGCGGCGGTCTGCCCGAAGGCTCCACGTATTTCTGCAGAAAAAGGCAGCCCGGTTTCGACGCCGACGTCTACCGGAAGTCTACCGGTGGTCTGGACCTAGGAAAGTCCGCGGCCAAGCTCTCACGACTTTGAACCGTCGTGCTACGGAAGTCGAGCGCTCCGGTTTTGGGCGCGGTGGAGAACGCATTTGCACTTCGGAATTCGGGAGATTGCGTTGAAGCTCAGCAATCCGACGCCGTGTGTTTAATATGAGGTGACGCGAAGGGGACAGGGAGTTCCATTCGCGGGCGCCAGTGGCTTTCAGAGATGGGTGAGTGTGAAGCAGACAATATTCTGGGCCTATAGCCTTTGGTTCCGCTACGCGGGGCTCGCGATGGCCATCCTTTCCGGATGCGTGTCCATAGTGATGGCTTTCGACATCGCGACGCACGGGTACATTCTTGTGAATGGGCAGCCGTCGAGAGACCTCGCGTCGATAGCGAGTGCTGTCGGCATCCCGCTCATCGGTGTGGTCTTGGGGATGGTCCTGTTCTACTTCGTGCCGAAGGTGCCGCGGAAAGGCGACTCTTCATGAGCGGTCGCTTCGTGCAATCCCTCTGCACTAACGACAAAGAGCACACGATGTCTATATCGACGTCTGCTTCCTGACCGGCAGAGCGAGGGCGACGAGAAGCGCGTCGTCGAGTTCCCGCAACTTATCAAACGTCAATTCACCAACGTAGTCGGTCAGTCTGGATTTCTCAAGGCTCATCAGTCCATCGCATTGGATCGCACTTTCGTGCTTGAGGCCTTCGGCTGTGCCTACGGAAACCTGGGTTGGCAGGCCATGCCACTGAGTGAAGACCGGAGCGCAGACTACCGTCGAGAAAGTCGAGTCGATCAGTGGCTGGCGGCTGACGACGACAAACACGCGGGCGGGCTTTGGGTCACCGGGAGGTCTGCGTACCCGGTACAACTCGCCGCGTTTCATTCATCCGCCAAGTTGGCCTGAAAGGAAAGCGCATCGGTCATCTCAGCATTGAGCTGCGCCGAGTGCCGATTGATTAGTGCGGTTTCCCGGGCGTCCTTCCGAGTTTGAGCGCGCCGGTCGACGAATTCGCGCAGAATCTGCTCGATGTACGCAGAGCGGGAAATCTTCGTGCCGGCCAGCTTGTCGATACTGGCAACAAGGTCCTCGGATAGAGTCAATGAGGTCTTCGCTTTCATCCTACCCTTATACTACCAGCGTAGGACATCGGCAACATGCACTGGTCTACTGGACGGGTGCCATAGACGTCTACCGGAAGTCGACCTTGCGGCTGCCGCGCCCACGATAACTGTGTGAATACATGAGAGATTCCAACTCAAGCGCCGACTATCACCAGCAGTACCTCGCGAAGAATCCGAACGGGTACTGCGGGATAGGAGGGTGTGGAGTTCCCTTCAAACTCGCGGAGTTACAGGCGGGGGAGAAGGCGTGATGGTCGCTTCGCCGAGGGTTCTCGCGGGAAACCAAAGGGTTGCCAGGTGATCGCGTCGAATATCCAGACGTTTCTGCGGGAAATCGCCAGCTGATTTCGACGTCAATATCTACCGGAATTCTACCGGTGATCTGGCGCTAGGAAAGTCCTCGGGGAAGGCAAGGGAATAGCGGCAAGCGGGCACCCAGCCCTAGTGCCAGCATGCGGCCGGCCACGGCCGCGACCTCAAATGTGCTCAAAGGCGCCGAATAATCGCATTGGACTCCAGCCTCATAGGTTGTATTCCTAGAGGACGCGCTCACGTCGCGCCGTGGACCAGGGTCGGCGCAAGGTTCAAAGCTATCTTGGCAATCTTGACAAGTGACGCTTGTCAGCGTACTTTCTTAACGAGCGTTGTGATCCTGGACCAATGATCGTCAGCTTCCGTCACAAGGGCCTCGCGCGCCTATACCAGCGGGCAGAGCGCCGAGGGGTCGCCGCGGATTTGCTGCCGAAAGTTGAGCGCGTTCTTGCGCGATTAGACGTGGTGACAAACGCAGGGCAGATGGATCTGCCGGGATGGAAACTGCATCCGCTGAAAGGGAAGTGGAAAGGGTTCTGGTCAGTCTGGGTCTCCGGAAACTGGCGGATCATCTTCCGCTTCACGGGCACCGATGCTGCCGACGTCGACTTGATTGACTACCACTGAGGGAGCCCGCGTTCATGACGATGAAAGTTCCGCCGCACCCCGGATTGTCCGTTCGCTTTGATTGTCTTGAGGCACTGGGACTTTCCGTAACCGCCGGCGCAAAGGTTCTGGGGGTTACTCGGCAGGCGCTGAACAATCTCGTCAATGAAAAGGCTGGAATTTCGCCCGAAATGGCGATCCGGCTCGATAAGGCCTTTGGCGGCACGGCAGAGGCATGGTTGGCGCTGCAGGCAGCCTACGATCTAGCGCAGGCACGAAGGAAATCCTTGGCCAATGAGGTGAAGCGCTATTTACCGAAAGGCCCCAATCAGCGGCTTCGCGCGGCATAGGTTCAGTAATTCGGCAGTAATGCGCCACTACTTTTATTGGCAGCCAGCGGCGGTTGCGAATTCGTGACGACCGCTAGAAAACTGATCTCCGTCGGCACGCTGTTTGGGGCAGTGGCGCTGGCTCGGCTTGGCGCGTCTCTCCGCAGCTCGTTCGCGGCGCATCCGACTGAAACCGAGCGATTGTTTGGAAGACTTGGCTACTCAGCGCAGCCGAACGAATCCGAGATGCTGATTGTGGGCTACAGATACGCTTTGCTGCGCCGGCCATTCGCCGAGTTGGAAGGTACCGCGGTAGAACGCGAGCGCAACAGGCTGCTGATCTGGTTTGCGCTGCTCTTTACGGGACTGACAATCGGTCTAGTGGGCTTGGCATTGGCGGCTACCGGGGAATAATCCATAAGCGGAGCGCCCAGTCGCTCTTGCGTGCGCATCCCACCTCATATGCTGTCGAGTTCTCTTCAAGCTGGCGGAGTTGCAGCTGACCGGGGAGGAGCAAGGGTCGGTGCGATTCTGTTTGCCGCGTGGAACCAGAGACCGCCATGCACGCGATGAAAGACTTTGAAGCTGTCGGTCCGAAAGTGGTGTCGCATCGACGTCGAAAAAATTGAGTGGTTCGAGACCCAAGGGGCGGGATGCCAGTCGCGAATGAATGCGCGGCTCCCGGTGTCCATGGAGGTCCACACACGACGCGGCGACGCGGCTGTCGACCGCCGATTCCGTTCGGCTTCGCCGCTCGCCTCATGTGATTGTCATGCCGCGACGTGAAACCGCGCAGCTCGTCAAGTCGCTCCACCGTTTGTGCGTCACGCCTTCGGCCTCGAGTCGGCGCCGATTCGCGGTGGTCCTTCGAAAATCCCATGCCGCACGCCGCTGCGTAACTCGCCCGGCCTGGCCGCTGCCGGCGGCCTGCTGCCCTTTGGGCGGATGCCTCGACGCGGAGGGGCTGCGGCCCGTACCGACTGACTGGCGGGTGCCAATATGTGATATTAGGCGGATTGCTCGTACCTCGCCGCAAGCTGACGAGGCATGGGCCAGTGTGTCCATCAGGGGAAGCTAAGCAAATGCCGCAGGTCATAGGCGTTCCGAAGGAAATATTTCCGGGCGAAAAGCGCGTTGCAACCGTGCCCGACGTCATCGAAAAGTTGCGCAAGCTGGGCTTTTCCGTGGTCGTGGAAGCTGGCGCGGGTGAGGCCGCAACCATCGGCGACGACGCCTATCAGGCGGCAGGGGCCACCATCGCGCCCGACGCCGGGAGCCTCTGGGCGCAAGCAGATATCATTTTCAAGGTGCGCGCTCCGTCGGTCGAGGAGGCGGCACGCCTGCGCGAGGGCCAGACGCTGGTGAGCTTCGTGTGGCCTGCGCAGAATCCCGATCTGCTCAAGCAAATGGCGGCGAGCAAGGCCACCGTCCTCGCGATGGACAGCGTGCCGCGCATCTCGCGTGCGCAGAAGCTTGATGCGCTCTCCTCGATGGCGAACATCGGTGGCTACCGGGCCGTGATTGAGGCCGCGCACGCCTTCGGCCGGTTCTTCACGGGCCAGATCACTGCCGCCGGCAAGGTGCCGCCCGCCAAGGTGTTCGTCATCGGCGCCGGCGTCGCGGGCCTCGCGGCCATCGGTGCGGCTTCTGGACTAGGCGCGATCGTGCGCGCCAACGACACCCGTCCTGAGGTGGCGGACCAGATCAAGTCCCTGGGCGGGGAGTTCGTGCCGGTCGACTACGTCGAGGAAGGCAGCGGCGTCGGCGGTTATGCAAAAGTGATGAGCGAGGGCTTCCAGAAGGCGCAGCGCGAAACCTTCGCCCGCCAGGCGAAGGAAGTCGACATCATCATCACGACGGCGCTGATTCCGGGGAAGCCGGCGCCAAAGCTCATCACGACTGAAATGGTCCAGTCGATGAAGCCCGGCAGCGTGATTGTCGACATGGCCGCCGAACAGGGCGGCAACTGCGAGCTCACGGTACCCGGCCAGATCGTGGTCCGCCACGGTGTCATCATCATCGGCTACACCGACTTGCCGAGCCGCCTGCCGCGCCAGGCGAGCAACCTGTACGCGACCAACCTGCTGCGCATGACCGAGGAGTTGTGCAAGGCGAAGGATGGTCAGGTCGACGTCAACATGGATGACGAAGTCATCCGCGGCGCGACGGTGGTCAAGGCGGGCGAGGTCACGTGGCCCCCGCCGGCGCCGCGCTTGTCCGTCGCGCCAGCCGGCGCGACGCCACCCAAGGCGGCTGCGGCGGCCCCCGCGCCGCAGAAGAAGGGCCATGGGCATGGCGGCGGCGGGGAGCCGTCGTCACCGGGCAAGACGGCGGCGCTGTTCGGTGCGGTGGCCGTCCTGTTCCTGCTCATCGGCGCATACGCGCCAGCGGCGTTCCTGGGTCACTTCACGGTGTTCGTGCTGGCCTGCTTCGTCGGCTACATGGTGGTGTGGAACGTGACCCCATCCCTGCACACGCCGCTGATGAGCGTTACCAATGCCATCAGCAGCATCATCATCATCGGCGCGCTGGTGCAGATTGCGCCGCCGGAGTTGACTGCCATTGCGGGAGGCGGCGCGCGACCCGACGGAGTGATCCGCTGGCTCGCGGTGGTCGGCATTGCGCTGACGGCCGTCAACATGTTCGGCGGCTTTGCGGTCACGCGCCGCATGCTGGCGATGTTCCGCAAGTAACGGAGAGCACGAAATGTCAGGCAGTCTCACTTCGGTCGCATACATAGGTGCGACCATTCTGTTCATCCTGAGCCTCGGCGGGCTTTCCAATCCGGAGTCTTCGCGGCGCGGCAACCTCTACGGCATGATCGGCATGGCGATCGCGGTGATCGCCACCGTGCTCGGCCCGCACGTCAGCTCGGCCGGTATCGGCTACATCCTCGCGGCCCTCGTGGTCGGCGGTGGCGTCGGCCTGTACCTCGCGCGTACCGTCCAGATGACGCAAATGCCCGAGCTGGTCGCCTTCATGCACAGCCTCGTCGGCCTGGTCGCGGTCGTCGTGGGCTACGCCAGCTTCATCGATCCGACGGCGGCGGATGGGATGACGCCCGGCGAGATCGGCATCCACCATGTCGAGATCTACCTGGGCGTGCTGATCGGCGCGGTCACGCTCTCCGGCTCCGTCATCGCCTTCGGCAAGCTCTCGGGCAAGGTTGGTGGCAAGCCGTTGCTGCTACCTGCGCGCCATTGGCTGAACCTCGCGCTGCTCGTGGCCGTGATCGTGCTCGGCCAGCGCTTCCTCGCGGCCGGCTCAATCAACGAGGGCATGGTCCCGTTGGCGGTGATGACGGCGCTGGCTCTGCTGTTCGGCGTGCACATGGTCATGGCGATCGGCGGCGCGGACATGCCGGTCGTTGTCTCGATGCTCAACAGTTATTCGGGCTGGGCGGCCGCGGCCACGGGCTTCATGCTCTCGAACGACCTGCTGATCGTGACGGGCGCACTGGTTGGCTCGAGCGGTGCGATCCTCTCCTACATCATGTGCCGGGCGATGAACCGCCAGTTCCTGAGCGTCATTGCCGGCGGCTTCGGCAGCGATGGCGGCACGCCCAAGGCCGCAGGGGGCGCTACGGCGCAGCCTGCCGGCGAAGTGACGGCGGTGAATGCGCAGGAGACCGCCGAACTCCTCAATGAGGCCGCCAGCGTCGTCATCATCCCGGGCTACGGCATGGCCGTGGCCCAGGCGCAGCACACGGTCTACGAGATCACCAAGACCCTGCGCGAGAAGGGTAAGACCGTGCGCTTCGCCATCCACCCGGTGGCCGGCCGCATGCCGGGGCACATGAATGTGCTGCTGGCCGAGGCCAAGGTTCCGTACGATATCGTGCTCGAGATGGACGAGATCAACGATGACTTCCCCAGCACGGACGTCGCGATGGTCATCGGCGCCAACGACATCGTCAATCCGAGCGCTCAGGACGATCCCGGTAGCCCGATCGCCGGCATGCCGGTGCTCGAGGTCTGGAAGGCCAAGACCACCATCGTCATGAAGCGCAGCATGGCCTCCGGCTATGCGGGCGTCGACAATCCGCTGTTCTACAAGGAGAACAACCGGATGCTGTTCGGCGACGCGAAGAAGATGCTCGACGAAGTGCTCGCGGCCCTCAAGGCCTGACGGGCGAGCACCGCATGGTGCCGCAGCGCTGGCGCCGCCGGGTGGCGCCAGTGCTTCGGCCGGGATCCGGCTGCACGCGTCAACGCGCGAGCCGGATGGGTGCGCGCGTGGCTGCAGCTTCCGAGGCGCGGTCGGGTTGCGACGTCCCTGTCCGCTGGATGGGCCGATCGGCGGTTTGGACTCGGTGCGGAACTCGGGAATTCCCGCAGGTGGGCGCCGCTCGCGCCACGCTAATCCGCCTGCGCCGGGACCGGAAGTCCAGGGTGATCAACTCCCCGAGAAGGGCATTCCAGTGGGTCAGACCGTAAATCAACGCGGTGGCCGGAACCGGTCTGTCGAGGCTTTGGACGTAACTGTTGCTGGATCTTGATGAATTAGCCCTGCGACCCATCGGCCGGGACGCCGATGGGTCGCCAAATCGCGGCCTTGAGTCGCCCGCCTCTACCCGCGGTGCAGCCGGAACGCCCGGAGAGATCGCGTGTATGGTCTGCGGGACGGCGCGCTGATTTCTCGTGACCGGTGACGCCTGATGGTTCTGTCCGACTTTGTGCCGCAGGAACCGCTGCAAGGCGGCGCTTCATAGCCGGCAGCCAAGCGCGCACCCTCGGCGCCGACGCCGAGGACCACGCGCTGTCTATAGGATCGCCTGCTTCCCGGCCGACAGGACCAGTGGCACGAGGAGCGCGTCGTCGAGTTCCCGCAACCTGTCGAACACGAACTCGCCGAAATATTCGGTCACGCCCGATTCTTCGAGGCTGATCAGGCCACCGCATTGGTTTGCGCGCTAGTGCTTGAGGTTGTCGGCCGTATCTACTGTAACTTAGGTCGGAAGGCCGTGATGCTGCGTGAAGATCGCAGCGCAGACTTCAGTCGAGAACGTCGAGTCGATCAGTGGCTGGTGGCTGACGACTACGAAGACGAGGACAGGCTTGGGGTTACCGGAAGGCCTGGGCCCGCGGTACCACTCGCCGCGTTTCATTTATTCGCCAGAGTGGCCTGAAAGCGAAGCGCATCGGTCATTTGAGTGTTGAGCTGTGCCGCATGGCGATTGATTCACGCGGTTTCCCTCGCGTCCGTTCGAGTCTGCGCGCGCCGGTCAGCGAATTCGCACAGAAATTTCTCGATATACGTAGAGCAGGAAATCTTCGTGCCGGCCAGCCAAGTTCTGACGGCGACATAACTCGCTGGAGTTCGTAGCAGATCCATTTTCAGTATCGATTACCGCCAGCAGCATCTGGCGATTCGGGATCGGGGGCTGTGAAGTTCCCTTCAAGTCCGCTGAGTTACGGAGGGAGAAAGCCTGAGCGGCCGCGGGCTTTGCTTCCTGCGTGTAACCAGAGGTATGCCGTCTATCCTGTCCAAGACCCCGCCTGTTCCTGAAGGAAAGCGCCGAATGATTTCGACGTCAACGTCTACGGGAAGTCTGCCGCTGATCTGATCTTCGGAAAGTCAGCAGGGAACAACGCAGGAAAAGCTGCTGGCGTACTTCATCGATCTGTTTTCGCCAGAGTCGCGGTCGTGGTGGTCGACGACAGGCTCCGTATCACTTCACAGAGCACTGTCTGAAGCCGGGAGCACCAGTCGCCGAAGGCATCTTAGAAATCATTGGCAGTCTTTAACGACACGGTCGATTCTGTCGTGTGCTATTTGAAAGTTTCGGCGGTATTCGGTTGACGAACCGGCAGCTTCGCCAGCCGCGTCGGGCTTGATCTTAGCCCAACAGGAGCGGATGGGCAGATACGTCGGGAAGTCCCGCCACAATGTGACATCGACGAAGTAATGATCCCCTGACCAGATCGACGACACTGGCACTTCTAGCCCTGAGCTTGCCACCTTGCGCCAGCCTGTGGCGATACACTCAGCGACAACCGCCGCAGACTTGGGGCTCCTGTAGGCTGTCGTGGCGCAGCCTGCTGTGAGCAGCGCAGGGATCAGCCAAGCGGTAGCGCGCAGGATATCGCGGGTTCCGGCGGGCTGGATGCCGTTGCGGCGCGTCAATCTGAACTTCCGGCAGCCGGGCTTCAACGAAGGAACCCTCCGAACATGACCGCGGGTATGCCAACGTTACGGTTCTTGACTTGGGTCGTCTTGGTAGAACGTCGTTCGCTCACAAGCTGATGCGTCAACTCATCCTCTATCCAGAAGGTCATCACGCCGTCCCCGAATGTGTTGCGCACTAGGTAAACGTGTCCCGCCAGCAGGGTCGTCTCGAGGTCCACTTCGCCGATATCGAGCATCCTCCAGGCGCGGCAGCAATAACGCCCGCCCACCGTGAGGACTCGTTCGCCTGGGTCAACTTCGTGGGAGCGTCCGCGCGTTGCGCTCGGCGCTCGATCAATCCTTTCCAAGTGCGCATAGAGCTGATTCTGCCCCGGCCACACGAACCACGGGCCCGTATTGCGGACGACCGCCGCTTCCTCGCCGCCGACGGTGGCTCTGTAAGACGCCAGTTGCCCTTCTGCTCGATGGTTCGCGCAAGCTGACAAAGCGATGGCCAAGGCAGCTACGAACAGCGGCACTCCTGCGCTTCTGTGCATTTCCGGTTCCTTGTCGCGAATTTTCATGGTCAGCCTTTAGGGATGACGTCCGCAATAAGGTGTTCCCGTCGAACGGAGGTGGCGCGAGCCGAGGATAACGGCATGTTGAGCGAGTCCTTCCCACGCCGGCGGCTCCTTTTCTCAGCCAATTAGAGCAAGCGCCCGTGTCGGGCGGCTGGCGGTCCCCTCAAGCTCGCGCGGCGTAAGGCTGGCGAGCTGGTCCTGTCAGTGATTGGCGGGGGGCGAGGGCGGAACCGGGCAGGTTACCGTGGAAGAAATTTCCACGTCGCGCAGGCATGCTGGGAGGCGATGACGCGTCGCAGCGTCGCTGTCTACGAGGGGCTGTGCCGGATTGGCCCGCCGAACTTCCGTGCCGACGACACGCGTACCGTCATGTACGCGGCCACCCAGCCCGCGGCGAACTACCCCGCCCATGGCGGCCGCCGGTGGTGGGCAACGACGAGGGCGATGCGATGCAGATGACCTGTACGATGTCGCCATCGTGATCGAGGGACTGGAATCCGCGGCCACCAGTTCAAAAAATCCCGCGCCGTTCCGTCCATAGATCCGCCTCACCGGCTCGCCTCTGGCGTCGGCGATTGAACAGACCCATGTGCGCGGGCTCGGCTCGCATCGTGCGCCTCGGGCAGTTTCGGCGCGAGTGGCTGGTCGGGTCGCGGATTGTCTGGCGCTGCCGTGCCCGCCGTTCGCGTGCGTCACCAGTGGTCACAACGGAGAGTCGATCGGTTCCCGCCCGAGTCGCGTCTTTCGGTTGCGCCGCGTACCGTGCACGTGTCGGTCGCCCAACAAGCTCGTCGCGCCCTTGGCTTGGTCAGGAACTGACATCGCGCGTGCACGCGCACCAGTGCAGGATGTGCAGACATCGGAACGCTGCAGCCCACAGCGGCGCCGAGGCGCGGCTTTCTCGACTGGCCGGTGGTCACGGCTCCCGCCGACTGGGCGGCCGATGTGGAACTCCTCGGCATCCAGCATAGCGAGCCCTATGCATTCGACCCTCACCCGAACGACCAGGCGCGCGCGCCCAACGCGGTCCGGATTCGCTCCGAGCTGATTTCCTACGGCCCGGACCAGTGGGACTTCGACCTGGATGCTCCGCTCGGCGAGCTGCTGCGGCGGTGTATCGACATGGGCAACGTTGCCTGGGCCGGCGGTAGCTACGACGACTATTCCGCGGCCGTCAGTGCCCGCGTCCGCCACCTGTGGAGGCAGGCAGCGCAGGTCTTCGTGCTCGGCGGCGATCACGGCGTGACGATCCCCGTGCTCGATGCGCTGGACGCCGTCGGCGAGTCGGTACATGTGTTCCACTGCGCGGAGGTCGGCGGCGTCACCCGCGGCTACTCGAGCCCGCTGTGCCGGGCCAGCCGGATACCCCAGGTCACTGGCATGACGCAGGTGGGCATGCGGCAGACGGGCAGTGCGCGGCGCCAGGAGGTCGAGGCCGCCCGGGCGTATGGGTCGCACATCTTCCCGGCCGAGGCGCTGCGCGCAGGAGGCTGGGAGCCGGTGTTGGCGGCGATCCCGGCCGGCCGTGCCGTCTATGTCACGATCGATGCGGACGGCATGGATCCCACCGAGATGCCGGCGGTCATGGGCCCCTCGCCGGGAGGCCTCCTCTACCTGGAGATCGCCCCTGTCCTGCGGCGGATCGCCCGCGACCACCGCGTCGTCGGCATGGACGTGGTCGAGGTCGCGCCGGGCTATGACAGTCCGAACGGCATCACGGCGATCATGGCGGGAAGGCTGCTGGTCAACGTACTGGGGGCCTCCTGGGGCCCAGGTGGGGCCATGCGCAGGCGCAGGGCTGCCTAGGGCGCCATGGCGCCTGGCGCCCTAGGCGGGCGGCGGAGGATCCAGCGTGCGGCAGTCGGTGCGTCCGGCATGGATGTCCGAGAATGGCGGGCATGAGTACCGCATCGAACGGGCATCTGGCAGGGCTCTCGTCGGCCGAATCGCTGCTCGTCGCGGCGGGGCGCGATCGACGGCCGGGGTCGCCGTTGAACATGCCGCTGGTGCTCGCGTCGAACTTCGTCCTGGGCACGGAGCGCGCGTATGCCCGGGACGACGGCACGCCGACCTGGGAGGCACTGGAGGAAATCGTCGGCCTGCTGGACGGTGGCCAATCCGTCGCCTTCGCCTCCGGCATGGCTGGCGTCGCCGCGGTGTTCGACCAGTTGCCGGCGGGCTCACGCATCGTGCTTCCCGACGATTGCTATCAGGGCGTCGCGGGGCTGGCCGAATCCGGCAGGCAGAAGGGCTTCTGGAGCATCACTCGCCTCGCGGTCGACGATACGGACGGCTGGACGAGGGCGGCGGCCGATGCCGACCTGCTCTGGCTGGAATCCCCGTCGAATCCCCTGTTGGCCGTGGCGGACCTGCGCGCGATCTGCTCCGCCGCTCGCAAGCCGTCGGCAATCCTTGCGGTCGACAATACGTTCGCGACGTCGTTGAACCAACGCCCGCTCGAACTGGGCGCCGACGTCTCGTTCCAGTCGGCGACGAAGTTCATTGGCGGGCACTCCGACCTGCTTGCGGGGCTGGTCACCGTGAGGCGTCCCGACCTCCTCGCTGCCCTGCGCCGGTCGCGGGAGCTTCACGGGGCCACGCCGGGCGCACTTGAATCGTTCCTCGCCGTGCGTGGCGCGCGGACGATGGCGCTCAGGCTCGAGCGGGCGCAGGCCAACGCGATGATCCTCGCGGAGCGACTGGCATCGCATCCGTGTGTAGCGCACACGCGCTATCCCGGACTCACCACGCATCCGACGCACTCCATCGCACGTTCCCAGTTGAAGGGCTATGGGACGATCATCTCGGTCGATGTCCGCGGCGATGCGGCGGCGGCCGACGGCGTCTGTGCCCGCCTGCGACTCGTTCAGCACGCGACGAGCCTCGGTGCCGTCGAGTCGACGATCGAACGTCGGGCGGGCATTCCCGGGCAGGCTCACCTGCCGCCCACGCTGCTGCGGTTGAGCGTCGGCATCGAGAACGTGGAGGAGCTCTGGTCGGACTTGGATGCGGCTCTGCTGGGGCGATGATGCGATGGCCTCCTGGCCGGGAACGGCGGTCGGCGAGTGGAGCGCTCCCGGAACGATTCGAGTGAGGTGAATGCCCCCAGCGCGTTGCGCTGGTTTCCTGAGTCGGAGTGGCCGCTGGAACCGGCGCCGCGGGTCGGACCATGGGAGGTCTAGATACGCGGCCACTGCGGCGCATTGAGATAACTGCAGCGGTCCTGCAACCCGGGAGGCACGGCTCGTGCTGGGCGGTCCAACCCCTGCTGGACCCCGCGAGGTCGTTATTCGCCGGCGCGCGATTGACAGCGCTTCCTTGCCCCCGGCGTCAAGCTATCTGTCGTCTCAAGTTTTCCATCTTGGATGATGGAGACCGAGGACAATGTTAGTCATGAAGAAACAACGGCATACGAGCGAGTTTAGGGAGCAGGCGTTGG
>Ga0316217_10003663_pt1 | contig 17250 bp, 25 predicted proteins | sample 1anoAmetaG_FD_203633 | JGI IMG/M metagenome (GOLD analysis project Ga0316217, IMG submission 203633) | Freshwater microbial communities from Trout Bog Lake, Wisconsin, USA - 1anoA | ecosystem: Environmental > Aquatic > Freshwater > Lake > Hypolimnion/Profundal zone | place: USA: Wisconsin...
ATTTTCTTCCTATATCATTACCTGTACGTATACATTCTGTTATTAGATGAATTTATCATCTGTACTTCATTCTAACTTTGCCTATTCCTTAAAGATTCAATCTCAGCAAAAAGCAAAAATATTAAGGTAAGCTGTTATTCTGTCTTCTTTTAAAGAGAATGCTCACCACTTAGAGTCAATTTGCATGAAGTCACCTCCTCGCTAAGATTGATATTTTACGATGAAAGCCTATTGATTTCTCCGTTTAATACTTGAATCTACGTTTATTGCAAGTTACTTTTTATTGCAAAGTTTATGCTTTTTTGAGTTAGATCTCAAATAAATGGTTTTTGTTCAAAAGCTGTGAATTCTATTGGTTCAAGTTGCTCAAAATCTCCTTGAGCTTAAGGTACTCTCTCTAAAGCTAGACTGTTCTAAATAGTAAGAAAACTACTTAAACTAATAAGTATGTAGGTGCATTTTGGTTTGCTAATGGCTACTTCTCATAAACTCATATTCGATCTAGACTGATCTGAGTTTCACCTGAGCTGCTTATATCTCTTCTTACAAACTATGAATTTTTTCATATAAATGCAACTTTTCTGCCTCATTTTGCTAAAACAAGCCAATTGCCTTTATGGATTTAGAATTGGTCTCTAGTATCTTATTGAGCTCGATCTTCAAGTTGCTTATTTGTTGGTTTGCTTTCTATAGTTTGTATTGACTTTCTGAGAGTTTGTTCTGCAAACTTTTCAACTATCTGTGGAGTTAATTGTTCCCATACTTTAGCTAAGATACACTTTATAGGCCTTTTTCGCTATTGGTTTTGAATTACTAAAGCTGCTTAATCTTGCTTTTCAAGCCCTAAATGTTTGTTTTAAGCTACTTTATCAACCCTCTTTACTTTAGCTGTTCTTTTTAGGTTTCATTCAATTTCGCCTTTAATTTAAAGTAACCTTACTAATTATTGGAAATTTGAGCGTTTCTGATGTCTAAAATCTTTTCAAGTTTCTCAATTTCCTTCTAAAGTATGACCACTCGATGATTGTCATGGTTTTTGGCTTAGTATTTCAGCGTTTTTGCTTAAAAGTTTCTCACTAGCTGCTTGTATCTCTCTATTTCTCTGGTGTTAATTGCAAGGAGTTCGTTTGTGTTCTCAAGCTAATTGAGCCTTGGATTGATTGTGACTAATAAATGGTCTAAACTTTTCTAGATTCTCATCTTTTCTGCTTTTAAAAACTCTACTTCTTTCTATTTCTACTGCAATCTCTATTAAGCCTCTGCTTGTCTATTCAAATACTGTTATTTTTCAATTCTTAGACTTTACACAGCTTTATTGTATGATTGTTATTTTTCAGTGAAATAGGCCTTCAAATCTTCAATTTATTTTTTGTGTTTTTTATCAAACTGATTGACCTTGGACTACAGCTGAATAAGGCTCTGGTTTTTAAGCTAGATTTCCATTTAATGCTAGCTTTTGCCGTAATGAAGCTGCTATTTTATGGCTGCATTTTATTGCGTTAACTCTATCAGTTTTTCAAATATCTCTCCTTGTTTGCTTTACTATTCTTGCTTCTAACTTAGTCTCACATTTAGATCTTAAATTTCACGTTTCAGTATTTAGAGCTATTGGTCTTTTTTAGCTAATAGACTTTGTGCTTGCGAGAGTTGTTCATTTGTGCGCAGCTGGAAACTTTTGTTTTAGGACTCTCCATAATTTAGTAGATTTAGTATGGAACCTGATTGCTTTGAGATATCTCGAAGTGTGCCTGAGGTATTTTCATTGAGTTTTATGATATACTGTTTTAGTTAAGCCAATTGACTATTCAGTTAAACATTTCTTTTGGCGTCGTCGATGTATGTACTTTCGATGATGTTGATAATTTTGAGCTGTTATTGGTAAAGAATGTCGATTTTCTGGATTACTTTGACAATTTAGAGTCTCTGGCTTTTTACTTAGGCCTATTTGCTGCTTACCACTTGGTTCAGTCTCTCGATTTATTTCATAAACATCTGAAAATTGCTTTTAGATTACTCAGTTCTGCTTAGATTTGTGCTCAGTCTTTGATTTAGTTCCCTTAAGCTGACTACTTCTCCCTTCTTTTCTTAGAAGATTTGACTTATTTGTCGATTATGAGCTGACAGCTATGCAATGGTCAGTTCCTTTTCTTTGAGGAGAGAGGCAATTCTTTCAAGTTCATGGGTTAAGGCCAAAATACTGGATTCACTTTCTCTTAGTTTGACATTATAGTTTTTGAGAGCTGATTAGTTGTCATTTAATATCCTTCTATAGTTCTCTACATAATTTAAGCATTCTTAGTATTTGTTTTCGGCTTATCTAAGCTGTCTATTCAAAGACTATACTTTTTAAGCATAATTTCTTAGTTCACTACTTTTGATTTAAGCGCTTTGATCACTTTTTTGAATTTGCAGCTGTAATGCATTTTTTTACTGCAAAATCATATCTCTTTCTCTTCGGTTTTGCTAAATCAACTTCTAGTAGGTTTGTAGCTTTACTTTAAGTTCATTAACAGCCTCAGTCCTTTCTCTGATTTTTTCTTCGTAATCTCTCTTTGTGTTGTCGATTATTGTGCTCTGTGACATGGTTGATTGCTTGAGTTGTGCGATTTCTGTGGATTTGTAAGCTATTTCAGATCTAAATTGGGCAATTTAGCTCTATTTTGCATTGAGGTCAGCTTTGAGTTTATTGATTTAGTGAGTCTTTACAGCGATTTCCTTGCTTTTTTGTTCATTAAGATTCTCATATCTAGTTTGGAAGTCTTTGGCAAGTTCCCTTTCGTTCTCCTAAAACATTCTAATAGTGGCCTCATACTGCTTCACCCTCTAGTCACTGCTCAGCTTAAAGCTGTTCTCTGATTTGATTAGGCTTTCCTTCAGATTTTAGTTTTATCTCATCATTTTATCCCTTTAGCTCAGCCTCAACTCTATCTCCCTGATTAGTTCGGCTTTCTAAGAGCTGAGATGCTCCAGCTACTTGATTGCGCTCTCCTTTTGGAGCATTATTGACCCATGCTCTCTCTTAATGGACTCAAAGCGGAGGATGAGTTCATTATACTCCCTTATTATTTGCTATTTCTCGATTTCTATTTTTTTCTCTGAGTTGGCTTTTTAGTTGAGAGTGATCCTTACTTTGCCAAGTTCTTGGAAATGCTGATTGTTGCTCCTGGTGAGCTCATCTTAGAACCTCTAAATCTACTTGGAATAACGCTCAACTTTGCCATCCAGCTCTTTGATCTGCGTATCCTTGAGCTTCAAATTTTGTGTCAAACGGTTCTATCTTTCTTGAAGGTCATTGATCACTGTCTACTTGTACATGATCTTCTCATGGTACTCGTTTAGTTGAAGGGTTAGGCTAGAGTTGCTAGTTTTGATCTCTTTGTTCTCAAGTCGCAGTCTCTCGATGGCTTGCTTTGCTTAGTGATTCTCGTACTAAAGCTTTTGGATGAACTCCTGCTGCTCTTTGGCTGCCAGCTTGTACTTCTCATTGTCTCTCCTTAGAAGTTCACTAACCCCTCTGAGCCTCTAGATTTCTTGGGAAAGCAAGGCCAACTTTTCCTCATACTCCTCATTCGTCTGCACAATCTTCTGGTTCTATTTTTCAAGGATGACCAAACTGTCTTTCATGTTGACCAGTTCTATCTCATAGTTGCTTTTGGTGACAGAGAGGTTGGAGATGAGGTTCTGGGACTTGTTGAATAGGTTCTGCTCTCGGCTGTAATCTACAGGTTATTACTGATGTACTCAGTTCGAGTTCATGGCTCTTCTTCTTGTACTTCTCCACTTCTCTGTAGAGCATCTCGTTTTTCTCGATGGTCTACTGCAGACCCATGATGGCGTTTTTGTACCTTTCTTTGAGGTCATCGATCTCCATCTCCCTCTCCTTTATCACCACCATGAGCTCTCTTATTTCTATTTCTGAGGAGTTGGTGTAGACTTTGCCTTTCTCCATGTCTTGGATGCGGTTGATGTAGGCAGTTAGTGCGTTTTTGTACCTCTCAATCTCTTCTTGCTGGATCCTGATTATCTCTTCGTAGGTAGGGTAGACTGATTTCCTGGCGCTTTTGGCCATACTGAATGGATGATTGCTTACAACTGCGCCATACCCTGAGGGTCTCTGCCGAAATGCTCGATTGAGGTCTCCATGATGGAGGGTTCTTGGTTGAAAGTTCTGGAACTGATTTCCTGGATGTTGAGCAGAGAGTTGTGGCTCATTTATTATCTGAATACAATAATAACTAAATAAGCCCTCAAATTCATCCTTGCTTGGGTATTCCTCAATTTGGCCTTGGTCATTTCGCTTTGAGGTAAGAGCAAAGATTTGTGTGGAGTGGGGCTGTAAAAAGGTGAAGTTGTGGTGGGCGCAATTAATGGGACTTTAATTATAGTCATCAGTTATAATCAAGGAGGTGATGGATGCCAAAATGCATCGCTACATGCAGCGGATCGAAAAGATAATCAACACTCCCAAAAAAGCGGCAAACAACGCCAGTCCGATCCGCCCCGCCAAATCCCCTCTGAAACACAAACCCAATCAACTCGATCGCTATATCAAGTATGAACTGTCCATGAAGGTCATCGGCAATATCATCAGCAGGAACAACACCCACCTCGTGATGCTCTTCTTCAACATGCTTCGCAACTCCGATTACCGCCAGAAGGAGAAGATTTACAAATTTGTAGCCATAGAGAGGCAAGATGTTAGGGTCGATTTGGGCATAGCTGCCAAGTTGCTCACTGCTGTGGTTAAGCAACTCGCCAAAAAGAGATTCGCCCATTTCCTAATGCAGCTGCAGAACCGAAGGCCTTCCCAGTTTACCTTCAAAAAACATCTAAAAGATGAACCTTTTGCTTAGATTGAGCTCTTGAGAGCCAACAGTCAAAACAATCCAAGTAATTACAAAGCGTCTTCAGTCTGGGTATAAGATATGGAGGCAGAAAACTAGAGACTATCGGCATTAAAGCATATCAATGATTTCAAAGCGTTTACTGCGAAGGTGATTGCCAAGTACGTTAACCAGAGCAGCAACAAGCTTCTAAGGAAAGGTTTCTAGGCTGTAAAACTGCAGCTTATTGAGCACAGGACTCTCAAAAATGATCAAAGTGTAAACAAAACAATCCAAAGTCAGCTCAAAACTTGGGAGGAAAAATAGAAAAACTACTTAAGCGAAATACAGCAACTAAGCGAAAAGCTATCCAAGTGCTAACTCCTGCTTTTAAAGCAGTCAACAAGCAAAGCGAATGAGAACACCAAACTTAAGTCAGCGGAAATCCCTAAAAACTTGAAGCTGGACAACTGCTTTGATAATTTCCTCTGTTTTGTGAATAGAAAACTCGACAAAGATAAATTTAGACTTTTGCAGCAAATCGGCACTATCTTTCATTTGGCAGCCTCAAACAGCAAAAAGAACAAGAAACATGTGAAAAATGACAACTATTTGAAAGGTGCCTTGCAAATCTACCAATTCGCAACCAAGCCAAGCAAGCTATTCCTGTAAAAGCTGAAACAAACAAAAGGCAGAAGCTAGAAAAATGCCTCATGTCTGGTAATACCCCTTTTGGAGGTGATGAGCAAACGAAAGATGCAATACTTTGGGTGCTTTTTCAGGCAGCTGGCAAGGGAAAAGACTGTCAAGCAAGACCTGCTTCATTTGAACTATGATGTCTAGCAGAGAAGCAACAGTTCTCGCAACAACAGAAGTCATCTTGACAACAAAAGCAACTTCAAGATGAGTGCTTTCTCCAACTCCGATACAGTCACTCCCCTCGCCAAGCCCAATTTCCATCTCTTTGTTGACCGGGTGTTTAAGTTTATTGTTGTCATCGGCAAACTTTTGGCACCCCTCAGATAAGGTTTCGATAGAATCAACCAATATGCGCTCTATTCCTATGAAATCGAGTAGAAATTCAAAGTAGTTGCCCTCAAAAACGTGAGATAATCATTCAACAGATTAGCTTCAAAGCCAAAGAAAGACGAGAGGAAGCTGCTTTCCAAACTGTTGGTGTTGTAGGCAGTGGTTCGTGAAAGGTTGGTCTAGAGTTTCAGGTACAGATGTCTATACTCAGCCACATCAAGATAAAGGCGAAATAGAGCGAGCTGAAGATAAAGTTGTTCCCTGTGAAGTTGCACATAGTGGAGGCTACCAAGCAGTTTATAGAATAGCGCAAGATGTACAGCATGCATTCTTTGGATAACTGGAGCAAGTTGCGGTAGCATCTGCTTGAATCTGTTCAGAGTGGCAGTTCTGCGCAGAAGAGGAAGTGAGGCTCTGCTGATTTCGTTATTGTCTATCTAAAAGTACCTTCAGCTTAGCAATTATCAATGAAGGGCTTTATTCAATCAAGCACACTGTTTATAGAAGCGCTATAAATTTTTCAAATCTTCTATCTATCTCCTTGGGTAAACTAATTTAACTATTTCTTCACTCCCCTCTTTTCCAAACTTTTAATATTTAGTGTTCTTGTGATATAAAGAGATTCTGTGACGATCAATTAAACATTTTGAAGTAGTTGTCTGCCCACTTCCTTGCTTCTGCCTCTCCGCCCAACTCGCTCCCCATGTTGTCGAAGAAAAACTTAGTCATAAACATCATGTGCTCGCGAATAGCCTTGTGCCTTTCCCTTGCCTTGAGGTAGATTAGGTAGGCCACAGCGAAGTACCCATTCAGCTACTGCCGGGACTTGCCGCAGGGGTTCGACTTGAACCGCTTGCAGTTGTCCAACTTGTCGAAGATGAGTATCCAGCTGGGGAGCAGGTCCATACTGGCTACTTTCTCGAGCTGTGCCTTCTTTTGTTCGCCCTTGGTCAGGGTTTTATTGGAAGTGAGGTCATCTATGTACCTCAGTAGCTTCTCTTGCTCTTGGGGTTTCAAATCCTGGATGACCCAGCCTATCTTTTAGCTGAAGAGGAGTGGGTTCTGCTACTTGTTGTCGTGGAGGATGCCGAGCAGCCAGCCCATGTGGTACTGCTCCATGGTCTGGTCCAGTATTTCCTCGACGTAGCCGGCCACTCGCAGCGAGTGTTCGAAGCAAGGCTCCTTGCCGTCCTTGCCCACCTTATCGCCGAAGATCTCCTTGTTGAGTTCGATGGCCCGGGAAATAGAGTTGTGGTACCTGAGGTAGCAGGTGGCCTCGGTCTGCAGCTCAGGCTTTTAGTTCGCCCCCAGCATCTCAATTCTTATGACGATAATATCTATTAACCAATAAGCTACGATTCACCCACTTAGCTCAACTTTATCACTCATCTTCCTCTTGTGACCTGGGTTTCGCAAATAATGCCTAAAATGGCTCCATATGATGCAACTTTTCTTTCTGATTTACTGGAATTATGCGCTAATGGATTACAAACAAAGAAGGAATCACTAATTAAGAACTGCCCAACTACCCAATGAAGGCTCAAATTTAGTAGGATTCTACAAACTCAGCAACAAGCTAGCTTAAAGCTTGCATCATACTGTTGATATGATAATATGGGAGAATGGCCATAAGTAGAGGACAGGTGCAATCATGGAGTAATGAAAATGAATGCCTTACAAAGGATGGTCTTCTGCCCTGGCTCCAGGTCCAAGTAGTAGTACCAACATTCGCGGGGCTGCTTGAAAACGTTGAACCAAATCAGTTCTGCCTCCATGAGCTATTGATAGTAGTCAGCCCCCCTGTATTCCTTGGAGTACTTCAGCACAGTGTAGTTGACCCCGTTGACTGCCCCTTCGTAGCGGTTGGCCTCTACTTATTTTATTATTTGGAAGTCTTTTTCGCTTTCCAATTTTACTATGTTCTCCTTTTTCGTTCTGTTCAGCTAGCATTGCGTCCTCTTCCGCTCCTTCGCGTTCTCAGTCACCACCTGCAACTCAACCCTTGCCTTCTTCTCACCCTTCGCCTCGGGTTTGGCTTCTGGTTTTGTGTCTGCGTAGGGATGTTTTTCGGCGAGGTGTGCGCCAAGCTGGACCAAGTCGGGTGTGAGTTTGGCGCAAAGGAGACACTAGACGACTAGGGTGCCGTCGTGTTCCTCTCGGATGGTGGCGTAGTGGGCGAGGTCGATGTGTTCCTTGAGATCTTGGTGCTTGAACTGGCGGTTGCATATTTGGCAGGGGACGATATACTCAGTGACGAGTATATCGTCGGGGTTGGTCTAAATAACTGGCGTTTTTTCGCAGAGCCTGCTGCAGCCTGCATCGTTACCCATTAAAAGAACGAAATAATAAACACAAACTATATAATCGCAATCCTATCCAGCTAAGCTGATTTCAGTCAACAAAGAGCTAATCTAAAAACAAAGTATTGTCTCTACAATTCAAAACCAGCTTTGGCTATGATGTTACAGGATTAGCGATAGTTTGAAGTTGGGAAGAAAGTAGCAACTCAATGATATTTGGAAACTTTCTTTTTGCTATTTGTGTTGACTAGTTTCTTTTATTGTTTCTTTTTTATTGTTTCTTATGTTCACAGGGTTTCTAAAGAACCGTTCGTCGTGGGTTTGGATAGGTAGGGGATGGTTTGCTTTGCGCAGGTAGCTGAAGAGAGTAGTTGTATTTGTTGGGTGGTTTCTGTTGTGATCAATATTTAATAATGAACAAACCGAAATTCCACAAATAGACGGGCAGCGACCATCTGCTGCGCCACCACTTCTTCAACTCATCGGAACCAGATGTGGACGTACCCGACGGGGATGTAGAGTTCGGCAAGTAAATGTACGAGGCCTTGTGTGCAGGGTACCCCTCATCTCACTCAGCTGCCACAGCTTCGGACTTGGCCCCAAGTTGACCAGTATCTACGGCATGCGCGGTGCCCGTCAGAAGAGCTTCACCCAGTATAGCGCCAAGACCAAAGGCCTCAAGGACGTCAGGTGGTCGAAGGAAAGGATTTACCATATGTTGGGTAATTGCCAGTCTATTAAGAGTGCCCCTAGGAATTGTTCGGCCTTTAGTCAGCCATGACCTTCGACGGACTCAAGGACCCCTACATGAGAGCCTCTATCATCGAGTACATGCATTTCATGAGACTCACTCACCCCTAGGCAGTCAAGCCCAAAGAGCACATAATATCTTGATGTCAGCTAGCCAATACTTGATCCCACCTATCAATAATTGCACTCACAATCAATACAAGATCTGCCAAAGTCCAACTCTCACTGTTTATAGATGTGGCTATAGAGAATCAGAAGTATCAGCTGAAGAAAGCTGTGATATTGCTGTCTTGAAGAGCCTAGCATGGGAAGATGAGATGATAGTATAGCCTAGGCGAGTTAATGCTCTCTTTGATTTGCCAGTTTGTCGAGTGGATTCAAGGGTCAAAGGTTGAGAGTGCTGTTGAGGCTGGCCGATGGAATTAGATAGGGCGTAGGAATGTCAAACTATGGATCGGACCTACCGCTGTAGCTCTCTTCATTAATACAATATTGCTATTATTGACTATTTAGCTTAGTTAGTCATAATCATTAATAGGTAGTAATGAAAGTGGGCGAAATCAAAGAAGTGATAGATGGGGTGTACTCCTAGAAGCTGACGATGCTGCTGGACAAGCTGCAGAGCTGGGAGAAGAAGAAGTGCGAGGTTTTCAGCGAGATGTACATCAGCAGCATCTAAGGCAAGCTGCAGAGACTTGAGAGGAACGAAAAAGAAGTCAAAAACTAGCTGCTGTAGTTCATAAAGGTGCTCAACATGCAGTACCAGTTCTTGAGCAAGCTGCGTAGGGAAGACAAAGCAGTGGAGATATCATCTGTCTTCAAGTGCCTGCAGACCTTCGCGGCTGAGTTTACAGCCATCAAGGACTCCTTGCTTGAGCTCAGTGACTTTTTGGGCAAGTTTATGGGAGTCACCAACTACGAATACGTGGAAATCAAAAAGATTTACGACGAGGTGGGCGAGATAAAGGAGAGGTACGCACATCAGAAGGGCCGCTTCTTGCAAAGCTACACTCAGAAGAAGTAATCCATCTACTCCAAAAAGAACAGCAAGAAGCACTTCGAGCTCAAGAACATCCTGGAGCTGCTGGCTGAGGTCGAGAAAGAGAGGAAGATACACGAGTAGGCGTTCATGAGGCTGCACAACGCCGAGGGCAAGTAGCTAGAGTTCAAGCACAAGATGTACAAGAACATTCACGACAATCTCCAGTTTGTGGCAAAACTCTATTAGTCTGGCTTCAGGAAGGAAATCCTCCAAGAAGTTACTCAGCATTTCAGCAAGAAACTGGCTGACTCCATCAACGACCTGGCGCACTTCCAGCAACAGGATACCTAGGATCTGAGGTGTGAGCAACTGCTCAAGTCGCTCAGGGAAGACTTCTACAAATACTTTGACAGCTTTGTGGAGTAGATAACAGTAGGCAACTGGAGCGTGGGCTTTCACAAGAAGAACGAAGTATCGGAGAAGGTGGCCAACGAGAATGAAACCACTCAGATGTTTCTGACTTTTGACAAGAAAATCTTTTTCTATAGGCTGCTGAAGAGGGAGATAGAGTTCGAGCGCACCATAGACGACGTGAAGATATATGCGCCTTTTGAGGAGGGGAAGTTTGAGATGAAGGACAAGAAGTCGAAGGAGAAGTTTGTGGTGATTTTTGAGAGGAGCTAAAAGTAAGACGAGTTTTTCCTGCACACGAACTAGATGCTCAAACATAAGTGATTTGTCTCAATTATTCACATCAAGCTCACTCAACAAGACACAACTTACCACAGCAGCTAACAGGATAGCATCCGAAGAATACAGCATTCAGGAGTGCAGGATTATCCAGCAGATCCCTTAAAGCATTAGCTAGGTAACTCATCCGCAGACATCAGTAAGACTGTAATCGAGTGCAGCTAATGGGGATGGCCTGTGTGGGTTAGAATGGAGTGTCAATAGGTTTAATGAAGATTGGGATAATAACCTCTCTTTGGGGCAAATGGTAGTTTGTTCTTAAAAGAAGACAATAAATCATCTGGGGAAGTTGGCCTTTTTGCTCAGCCCGGCTTGCTTCTTCGTCTTATTGTAGGTGTTAAGGACGTTTTCAATATCGAAGTTGGGAAAATAGTCATTGTTCTCCTTATTGAAGAATACCTTCTCGAACTCCCCATCCATCGGCTCCTACAAAAGCTCAACTGAAGGCCTCGACCTTTCATCTGTGCTGTTTCTCTAGTTCTCTTTGGGGAACACGAGGAAAGAGGCCTGCCTCCTCTCTGCGTGGACCTTTTCCCGAAAGACCAGGTTTTCGGAGTTGGTGAGTACGTTGGCCTCCTTCTCGAGTTTGCCAGTGCCGAAGAGCTTCTTCCAGTTGTACTTGACTACTGGCCTGCTGACTTTGGGCAGCTGGTCCCCGACGTAGTGGTCTAGCAGCTTCTTCTGGTTGTAGAGCTTGTACGCTTCCTTCTTGACCAGGTGGATGCGCGGGCAGTCTATCACGTTGTGTGTGTACCGGCCGCAGGAAATGCACTTAGAATCGTACTTCCTGTTCTTCTCGATGAGTAGCTGCCTGATTTCTGCGAACTTGAGGAAGTCCCGTGAGTCCTGGCTGATGCACTTTATAAACTCGGTTTCGTCGAGTTCGTGGGTGACTGTGAAGTTCTTGGCCTTGGCGAGGGTCCTGTAGGAGTTGGGAGTGACGAAGTTGATCCAGCCCACGAGGGGCTCCTTCTTGTGGTAGACCGAGACCACCTTCCTGAGTTTGGAGTGATCGAACTTGTCGGTGAACTCCTCTACAGTGCCGTTCTCGATGAACCAGATCTTGCGGTCAGAGGAGTTGCGGGAGTAGAGCAAGTACTCGGGGGCGAGGATGGTGCGTTTGAGGGACTGGGCGATGCGGTTGATGGTCTCGCTCCTGAACTTCTCGAACTGGCTGCACCTTTTGATGATCTTGATGTTGACCTCCTCAAGCAGGGAAGTTTTGAGGTTGGGGGTGATGGTCTAGAGCACCTCCTTCTCCTCTTTGGGGTCGTGCATGGACTCGACCTGGTTTTTGTTGAAGTAGTGGGTGCGTATCTTGTGCTTGAGGTCGTTTGAAACGGTGAGCAGGCTGAGGAAGCGGTTGAGGGAACGCACCTAGCGCACGTACTTCTAGGAAGACTACGAGCGCACTTTGATCATTTCGCCGATGGTGTTGACGAAGTAGCCGAAAGACATGCAGCAGCACACTTCGACCAGGGACACGATGAAACGTTCGACGTTGTTGTAGGGGATGATGTCCCCGAAGCCCACCGTCGACAGGATGGTGGCTCCCCAGTACCACCCCAGGACGTACTTCTCGAATTCAGAACTGTAGGAGAGGTTGGGGTTGCTGAGCCAGGTGGTTTGTATGCCGTAGAAATGCTCGAGAGTGACCACCCAGTTGAGGATGAGGCTGATGCAATGCAGGAAAACGAATACCTTGTAGAGTAGCTTGAGGAAGGAGATGATGGTCTCTCCGAGGATGGATAGGGTGATGGTCTGCTCAACCTTCTCGCAGGTCTCGCTCATCTCGAGGTAGGCCAGGAGGGAGAGGAGGCGGATGGCGATGAAGAAGATGGCGCTGGAGTCGTGGTTGTCGAGGGGAGTGATCTGGAGGGCGAGGACAGTGATGGAGACTAGGTCCTTCAAGAGTTTGTCCTTCCTGTAGATCTGGCGGATTTCGTGGAGACTGGTGATGAGTTCGGACTTCTCGTTTTTGATTTCGGTGAGCTGCTGGAGCAAGATATGGAGGATGTAGGAGGCCAAGGCCAGGCCGTTCATGAGTTCGTCGTCCCGGACCTGTCCCAGCACGATCTAGTATGAGCACTGCCAGAAGTAGAGCAGCATTATGCCGATGAACGAAATATCTGCGAGCAGGATCAGCTTGTTGTCGTGAGAGACGAGGGCAGTCTCGCCCTCGCCGTGCGAGTCGTTCTACAGGTAGGCCAGCTCGCTTGCTTTCAAGGTGTGGTCGGAAAGCGAGTCCTTCTCCACACGCCTGCGTTTCAGGTTTTCGATGAACTGGGACACATTTTTGATGGTCTTGACCACTTTGGTGAAGTTCCATCTCTGCGCCTTGCCAGCTTCATGGTTCAAACGTTTATTCCTGTGACTCTTCCCCTGGCTTTTCCCTCCCTTAGGTTATGACCTATTATTTGGAAACTAGAACATATCCCGAACAGTGCTGTCCTCAGAAATCATCTTCGAATAATAGAAATATATAATACCCGAATACCTGCCACCCAGAATTTAGCTGACTCACTTCAACGCCCCTCCCTCTCCCTGCCCTTCCGCTCCCTTCCTCTGCCACGCCCACTGCCTCCGCCCGCCTCCCCTCCCGCCACTGCCCGCAGCCGTTGCTCTAAAGTAACTATATATTTAAATTCGATTTCTGGTGCCGGTTGCAAAATAATAAATTGGCGAGATGGCCATTTGGCGTGAGTCCTATTTGGGCGCTGGTGGTGGGTAGGGTGATAGTGGGGTGAGCAAATAGCAGATTTGGGTGGTAGTGGGTGGTAGTGGGTGGTAGGAGGTGGTAGTGCTAGTGTTTAGTTGCATTATATTATTCTTGATATAAAATAACTTATTGGGCAAATAGCCATCTCGGGCCATAGTCTGTCAGTTTTGTGCTGCTGATCTGAATAGCTAGATGGTTGTGCCAATTCTGGTTGATTGGACTGGTGGCAAGTGACTAGAAGAAATACTTGAATGGTGGGTGGATAAAATCAACCTCTTGAGATAGGGCGGGCTGGTAGAGGGTGCTGACCAGCCATTGGAAAGTGGCGGCATGGATCTCTAGGGTTGGCTGCTTGATTAGAGATGGCACTTGTGGAAAGATGTTCTAGGTCTGGTGAGGTAAAAAACCAGTAAAAGATGTACATCATCAATACCTCAATAAGTTAATAAGTTAATACGTCAATACTCAGTATGCCAGCTTACTAATCCTATCCTGCATCATCCAGATAGTTAGTGGATGAGCCATATAATTAAAATGGGGTCGCTGTTTGTGGAAGTGGGGCAGTGCGGCTGCCAGATCGGCCTCACCCTCAACCACAAGCTCTCCTCCTTCTACTACTGCAATAGGCTGCGCCCTCCCAACCGCCTCCACGCCATCATGGTAGACACCGAACCCAAAGTCATTAGGCAGATCGTAAAGCAGGCGCCCAAGTGGCTGGATGCCTCCAACCTCAAGTCGTTTGAGTTCGGCAGGGGCAACAACTGGTCCTACGGCTACCTCCACGACCTGCCCCACAAACTGCTGCACGCGGACAAGTTGCCGCAGGGCAGACAGTTCAGCCACATCCAAGTCTCCACCCTCGAGAAGTACATCAAGGAAAACAGGGAGATCGCTGACTTCGTGGTGGAGAAGGTGCGGAAGGAGCTGGAGAGCATGGACTGCGCGATGGGACTGCACTTGGTGGGGAGTCTGGGAGGGGGGACGGGTTCGGGACTGGGCACGAAGCTGGTGGAGTGTGTGAAGTAGGAAATCAACATCAACATCTACAGCCATGTTGTTTTGCCCAACAAATCGGGGGAGAGTCCCCTCCAAGTCTACAACTGCCTGCTCTCCCTGGAGTCTCTCACCGAACACTGCTCCGCCATCTTCACCTACTAGAACGACAAGATGATCTCCTACTTCCAGGAGGTGCAGGAGGCCGAGGCCAACATGGACTCCATCAACCACCACATCGCCAACAAGATAGCCCGGTTGGTGAGTCTCAACGAACTGCCTCTCTACGACCGCTTCTACTCCGACCTGGTCTCCGAGTGCGTACTCTCCCCGCAACTCAAGTTCCTGAACATCTACGCCACCGACAGCAAAAAGGGCAGCCACGACTAGGCCATGTCGCGACTGCTGGAGGAGGTCAAGAACTACCACCTTGACGCATATGGCGAGGAGTTCGTGCCCAAGTAGAAGCGAGAAAAGCTGCTACACGGGGAACTGCTCCTGGTGGGCAACTAGCAGTTCGACCCCATGGACAAGTACGGCAAAAAGATCAAGAGTGTGTTCAACCCCCTATTTGAAGACAGCCTCTGCGTGGAGAACTGGCTGCGGAAGGGCAAGGACCAGCCAGCAGAGGCTGTGCTGGTCAGCAACCACAGCAGCATCACGCACTACCTGGGCTACCTGGCCACCTCCGGACGCAAGAAGTACGAGGCCGGAGCCTACCTGTGGCACTACCAATACGCAGACATCTAGCAAGCTCTGAACTCCGCTGAGAATACCATCGAGCAGTACCACTACTTCGCCCACGGCTGATGAGCCAGCAGGGTCAATAAGTGCCTACTGAGGAAGTGCCATACTGAGGAAGTGGCATGAATGAGTGGTATCGTGGGCAAGTGGCAGTGATGGCAAGAAGACCATATTGTATTATTGCTGATAGGTTAGCAGAAGTGGTTGCTGCGAGTGGCTGCCACAGTGGATAATTCAAGGATGGCCTTAATTGGATAATCAAGGATAGGCCTTAGCTTATCGTTGAAGGTAGAAGCTGATGATTGAAGGAATAGGCGTTGGCCAGATGATGTCAGCAATCATTTTTTGGGCGCAGCCACTCCCTCGGCTGAAACCCACTCGTGCTCAGCAGAAAAGTTGTCCCGCTTCCAGAAGCACGAAGAGCACAGGTAGTGCTTGGCACAGCTCTTGCACTTGAAGTGCAGACAGTTGGTGACCTCCTCGCTGCACTCGCCGCAGTTGAGCACTTCCTGCCAGTTGCCAGTCTCCTGATGCTAGACCTTGAGTTGTTCTTGCTGTTGCTGCTGCTCGCTGCGGAAGCCCTTGGGCCCGCCGAGGGTGCCCCTGGGGACCACCCAGTTGTGGTTGCGCTTGATGTGGTAGTTGAGGGAGGAGGAGCAGGAGTAGATGCGGCCGCACCCACACCTGTAGGTGCGCTCGTCGGGCACTCCTCCCGGCTACTCCCGCTAGAACGGCTACTCCCGCTAGAACGGCTCCTCCTTCCTCTTGCAGTTCAGCTGTTCCTAGCTGTCAGAGTTGTAGATGTCGTTCTTGTCCTCTTCCGAGTCCTGCTGCCCGAACCTGGAGTCCCGGAACACGAAGCTGGAGTCCATAATGGGCTTGTGGTCGTGCTTGCGCCTGGGCTTGGGAGGGTTGGGAGTGCCTGGGGGGTAGATGCCCCCGTGCTTCTTCTTGACGTGCAAGTGCAGGGCTGACTTGGACAGGTACACGTTTCCACAGCCACATTTCTCGGTCTCCTCGTTGAGGGGAGGCTAGTGGATGGGGGTGTTGTTCTTGTGCTTGTTTTCGTAGTGCAGTCTGAGGGCGCCCTGCGAGTCGTAGGTGAGGTCGCATTTGCGGCACTGGAAGTCCCCGCCGGTGGCCGGCAAAGCCTCAACCACCATTCTGCCGTCCTCCAGCCTACGGGCGTGGTGCTTCCGCCTGAGGTGGAGGAAGAGGGAGGAGTTGCAGGAGTAGTCTTTGAAGCATATCTTACACTTCTTGGGGCCGTAGCTGGGCTGGTCTGGCCTCCTGCCCGCCTGGCTGTCGTACAGCACGTGGTACTGGCTCGGTTCGTTGTCCTCCTTCTTTACCCTCTACCCAGTCTGGTTCTACTGAGAGGTGTGGTTCTGTGAAGCAGTGAGCCTCTCCTACTAGGAATCTGGCAACATGCCTTTGTAGATGTGGAAAGACCCCACTTTGGGACCCTCGGCGTGGAATGGCTCGATCTTGGAACTCTCGCCCTCTTAGAACTTCACTTCCCCAGATGATTGTTTCGCTTTGCCCTTCTTTATCCCCGTCGGGCCGCCGATGGTGTTGGGGGGATTCACGCCTCCGTGCTTTCTTCTTATATGGAAGTACAGTGACTCTCTGGAAGCGTAGTGGGTATTACAACCGCCGCAGATATGTATCGAGATGGCCCGCGGGCTGTTGGGCAGTGAAGTGGCACCTTGTTAGTGAGTGAACTGTTGTTAGTTGAGGGTGAATCGTTGTTAGTTGGGGTTGGATTGGCGTTAGTTGGGGTTGGATTGGCGTTAGTTGGGGTTGGATTGGCGTTAGTTGGGGTTGGATTGGCGTTAGTTAGGGGTGGTTCGCAGGTGCTTCTGCTGGGAGATGCGTTGCTGGAGCAGTTGTCACTCACTTCCATCCACTTCCATCGGCAGCACCAACCCCAACCATCAACACCAACTACACAAAAACATCAACACCAACTATAAAAAACAACACACAGAACAGCAACACAGCCAGAGCCACTAGAAGACTAGAACACTAGAACACCAGGATCACATCACTAGAACATTAGAACACTAGAATTACATCACTAGAATACTAGAATCAATATAATCACTGAACAAATAGAACAACTAGAGAAAATGAATGAGTAGAACAAATGGAATGGCA
>Ga0316217_10003664_pt1 | contig 17249 bp, 16 predicted proteins | sample 1anoAmetaG_FD_203633 | JGI IMG/M metagenome (GOLD analysis project Ga0316217, IMG submission 203633) | Freshwater microbial communities from Trout Bog Lake, Wisconsin, USA - 1anoA | ecosystem: Environmental > Aquatic > Freshwater > Lake > Hypolimnion/Profundal zone | place: USA: Wisconsin...
AGGCGGTCAAAGCGGTCAAAGCGAAGAAGAGGAAGCCGCTGGCGAAATTCAATCCCAAGCCGAGATCGGCTTGGGAGATAAAAATAGCGCAGGCGAGCTCCGGTGGCTTCAACAGTGTTCCGCAAATCAAAATTACGAAGATTTGGTCTGAACTTTTCCCTGGCGTTGTGGCAAATTACCTACCTGGTGGTTCCGGTGGTAATAATGACATTTACATTATGGTGGGTGCCGCAGCGTCAAACACCGCGTATATCGGAGTGAAAATTCAGGCTTCGGCTTCAGATGTGTCAAAAGTGTTGGTGTGCCTTTATCGTTCTGATACGAACACTCTCGTAGGAACCCCCGTGACAGTTGATCCGGTCACGATGGTTGCAAATGTTTCCACCAACACATACCCCCTTGATCCTGTTCCGCCTGCGAATCCCTCTACGAACACAAATTATTACATTTTTGCATGGATAGATGAAAATGGAGATCAAACATTTGATCCCGGTGACCCTTGCGCTGACACCTCACAATGGGGCTTGATTAAGCTAGTGAGTGACAGTGATTATACTAATGGTATAGCATTATTGAATGCGATAATATTTGGATTTAAATACGTTTATAACTATCCGTTTGCGGCGCAGTTTTTAACGACCTTCGTTACCCCAAGCACCGCGATACCAGGAGCGACGCCTAGTGATATAACTATTCAAGCAAACACGCCTCAATCTAACGATCTTGAATTGCATCACAATACGGGCGTGGTTTGGGACAGTGGTGGAAGCGGACCAATCAAATTATACACGTTTGCCGTTGGTTCGGATTTGGCGATTGCAGTTAGATCAGATAACGATTTTAATACAGTGATCACGAATACCTTAAATAACAATAAACAGCTGGTTCAGCAGACGGCTCAAGATCCAATTCAGTGGCCGCCATCTGAACCATATCATAATTTTGACTTTTATAGCGATCCGACAATGGAATTTGGTTCGGATACCAACGCTGATGACTTACATTACACATTCGACAATGTTAAACTTTTCAATAGCACTTCGCCAGGTATCCACTTTACAGTAAAGGTGCAGCGGTCGAATCTCTCGCTCGTCGAACTCGATATATCCGGGTTCCTTACCAAGTTGTATAGTTTTAATTATGACCACACCGATAGAGCAAATGGAAACATGCTTGGGGCTGTTGTCCAAGCGGGATATTGTCCGAGCATAAATAAAAATGCCGGGCATGTATTTAAAGCGCAGGTCAATCTAGATTACGCTAATTTCCCATTCTCATTTAATTTCAGCAGTTAATGATATTAGAGTTGAACATGATCAAATATGCAAGAATCATTTGTTTGATTCTTGCATCAATTGCAGTCCAAGCGAGAGCATCTCCGCCTGATGGGGCCGCTTCAACGAATTACTGGAAAAGATTTTTAGCTGGGATTGAATCTGACGATTTCAAGAAGCAGGGTGATATTTTGTTAAGTTATGTCTGGGATGGTCCGCCAAATGATAGCGCGGCACCCCCTTTAATTGCCACTCAGGCGGTGACTCGTCTGGTTGAGCTTGGCCAGATATATAGTTCGACCAACTGGGTCTTCGGCACGAATGTGCCAGCAAAAATGGTATTGGTCGGATTCATTGTGAGTGCCATTCCGCAAATGGGCCCCCCCGCTACTAATGCACTTCCTTGGCTGGAAAAGATGCTCATCACCTCTGATGCCCCGGAAAATTTAAAAGTGCAAATCTTCTTTTCGATTTCATCAATTGCGCCCAATTCCGAGGTGGAGTGGCGAGCCATTTCGTATTGTCTACATAGTCGTCAGGACAAATTGTTTGTCACCGGAACGGAGAGGTTTTCTCATGTGTCGCCATACCGACGTAGTGCGGATTTTATTCCGCTGTTAAGGGAACTGTTACGGAAACAAGATCAAAGTCCGGTTCAGAAAGCAGCCACTATCAGAGCTTTTGGTTATATCGGGTCGGCATTTAACATGATTCTTCAAGAAACGGATCTCAAATACCGCACAAGGTGGGCTGAGGTTTATGCACAAGTTCTGTCTCCAGATGATGTAAAAATAATTGGCTATCTTCTGTTCGACCCCAGCATTCAGGTTCAGGAAGTCGCTGTTTCTGTGCTTGATCAAATTGGAACAAATGCGGTTCCGGCAAAGGCAGCATTACAACAGGCGAAAGCAAATGGTGACGCGGAAATGAAAAAAAAGGCTACCGAGATACTAAATCATCTGTGATTGAACCAAATCAAGCATGTCCTAGCGACCAGATGATGAGATCGATTTAAACATTAAGTGGTTGACACTCCAATGATGCGATGCAAATTCAACGATTGGTTCTTCCGCATTGCTGATTTGTTTAGTGTTCTTCTTCACGGAAGGGCGACCACCAGCGCCAAATCATTTTGAGCAAGTTCCTTTTATTAATTCACCACTTTTTACGTGTTTGTGATTTGGTTAGATTGACCCAAAAAGTGGTTTGATTTGAATCTGGCCTCAATAACAATTGATCACGCCTGCACAAGCGCAATATTAATGCAATTGGTGTTAAGACCAAGAAAAACGCAATTACAAGCATAAATTGGCCCACGAGACAACCAAGTGGATAACCGATAGTAGCCACACAAATAAGTAACCATCGAATCACAAATGGTTTCAATAAACCAATTAATCCAATCAATGCGATTGCGACAAATGCAAAACCGATACAATTATGCTTATAAGTCAACTCTAGCCAACTGATTGCTAAAAATAACAACAGCCATATTGTGGCAATCTGTCGCAGTATGCGCGAGGATGGATTAAATAACCGCCTCGGAAATATCATATGGATTAATCAGGTTCAAAGCTTGCTATATGTTTTGCGCGTTCACGGTCAGAAATAATTGGCATTTGTTCTTTCTTTATGAGAAAGTCTTCCAAAACTAAAACATCCATTTCTGTGGATAGAAAACAACACAATGCATCCGCTGGCGAACAGACGATTGGCTCATTACGCACATTAAAACTCGTGTTCACCAAGAGAGGACAGCCTGTATTATTTTCGAATGTTTTCAAAAGCCGATAAAATCGTCCGTGGCGTTCTTCATCTACTGTTTGAATACGTGCGCTATAATCCACATGCGTGATGGCCGGAATGGTCGAACGGATGACATTGACACGCTGACACAAGTCGGGATGGGCGGCCATGACTTTTTGATCGGCGTCAGAAATTCTCCGGCGCTGTTTTTCAAGGACTGGTGCCACGAGTAGCATGTAGGGGCTTTCCACATTTTCCGGCAAATCAAAAAAATCGCCCATTCGCTCTCTTAAAACACTTGGCGCAAAAGGGCGAAAGCTTTCGCGAAATTTAATTTTCAAATTAATGGTTGATTGCATTCTAGGATTTCGAGGGTCGCCAAGTATACTTCGGGCACCCAGTGCGCGAGGGCCGAATTCCATTCGTCCATGAAACCACCCAACAATTTTTCCTGCGGCAAGCAATTGCACCACTTCTTCTAACAGTTCAACTTCGTTGGAAAATCTTTGTTTGGGGATTTTTTGTTCCTCAAGTGTCCGGTCGATTTCGTCATTAGAAAACGCCGGGCCAAGCAAACTCCCTTACCGAAAGATCATCTTCCTGATGGCGGAGGTGGCGGTGCCGCGAGAGTTGTTCCGGTCGATCCTGGAAAAAATCGAGAGCCTGAGAATGGCAATTGGGATGTCAGTATGAAGGCTGACCACGACAAAACCACAGCAACTACGGAGATGGTGTCTTCAAATCCGGGAGAAATCAGGCATGAGAGCCAAAAATGCCGTCGAAACACCCTCCCGCCCCCGGGAAAAAACAGTTGGCGGACTGAAAAAATGAGTTGCAAAACTATGAAGCGGGACGAAAATGACCAAAATTACAAAAAATAGTCCACGCTGGTCGTGAACCAAAAATCATATGGGAAATGTCAGATAAAAGCTATGCTAGCCTTAATAACGAGTCACTTTAATTTTGCGAACTACGAGCGTCCTCGGCAGAACCTGTGGCGGTTTAATCTTCAGATGCGCTCATTTGGGTATCCATTATATGGGGTAGAAGCCTATTTACCCGATCAAGAGCCATTTACTGCGGGGTGGGAGAACTGGAAGCAAGTAATGGTTGATGCTGATCAAATCATGTTTCAGAAAGAGGCCCTGCTTAATTTGGCCGAGACGATTGTGCCTTCCGAATACGACAAGATTGCGTGGCTGGATGCGGATTTCTGGTTTCAAAACATGAAATGGTTTGAAACCACCGAAAAGCTACTTGATGAATTCAAGGTGGTTCAGTTGTATGATATGTGTTATTCGAGTTCTCGTAATGGCAAACCAGCTTCGATTTTGCCTTCCATAACTACACTTCCTCAAAGAGGGACTCCAGGTCTGGCGTGGGCTGCGAACAGAAGTTTTTGGGGGGAGTGCGGAGGGTTATACAATGCGATTCTTGGTGGTGGGGATCGTTTGGCAGCATTAGCCTTTATGGGACGAACGGGTATCAAGGATGGATCCTTTGGATCTAATGACAAGGAATATCGTTATTGGCAACAACGCGTTACGAAGTGGGTCGATATGAAATATTCAACGCTTCCTGGCATCGCGTATCATGAATGGCACGGTGATGAAATACATCGCGCATATGGCACGCGATTTCAAATCATCAGAGATGTCGATTTAACACTAGCCACAACCAAGGCTGACAATCGGCTCCTAAAATGGACAGCGCATGCTCCAGACCAGCTAAAATCCAGCGTGCGCCAATATTTTATTAATCGGAATGAAGATTCAAAAATTTAAGTGGTGACCGGTCTCCTAACGGCAGAATAATGTCGAATATATGTGTTGACAGGCATTTTTGAAGGTCATTAATCTAGGTTAACTTTTTGGCAGAAAACTGTAAACAGGAATAATATCAAATATATTATGGACAAGAAGAAGCCAGGAACACCGCAGAAATCATTTAAGGCACGGATGGCGGAATTGGTGCTGCACAGCCACCGGAGCGTGTCTGATTTGGCCAAGGAACTAGGGGTATCTGTGGCCATGGTCGAGCAATGGAAGAAAGAATTTGGGATTGAAGTAAAACCGGCAAAACCTTCGGGGGCAAAGCCACAACGACAAAGTGTTGTCCAGCCAACCAAGCCGACGAAGATATCGCTCATGAAGCAGAAGCAATCCGTTCAGAAGGTAGCACTGCAAACCAGCAAGGGAATTAGCCTGGTCTCAGACTCCGGCAAAAAAAGCAATAAAAATGTTAAACCGTTTCCAAAGAATGTTGCAAAACCTTTGGGGAAATTCAATCCAAAGCTACGGACAAAAGCCGCTTATAGAATAGCTTTGGCTTCTCCAAATGTGGCAGCATCAACACCACCCACGGTAAAAATATATGGTCCAGACACTCTTGTTTCAACAAATGATTCGGCGGGTCTACCTGTTAAATACACTGCTGTTGTAGACCCACAGGGAGGCAATTATCAGTGGAGTATTGGCATCGGCAGTAACGCGATTTTAATAGTTAGTCCGCTTAATCAACATACTGTTAATGTTCAAGCGTTGCAACACCAATGGAGCGGGTCTATCGGAGATCAAGTTTTATATTGCGATTATAACGTAAATGGGCAAGACGCACCAACCGCTGAATTTAAAATTACTGTAGCCAGGCCGGCTAGAGTTATTAAAACAGGAGAAGAAGTAACAACTTGGGGAGCGAATTATGTTGGAACAAAGATAATTTACTATCAACTTCTCGACCAGTTTGATAGGCCCATAAAGCAAATCGTTTCATTTACGAATGGTGTTGTAACGATTTCCCAAAGGGTAATCACTTTGCTTATTAGTGAACATATAGTCTGTTTACAAGGACCGGAGCCCCCAGGGGGATCGTTGATAGCAATAAATCTTCCATTAACCAATAACAGCGGAAGATTTTATGATGATATTGAATTGTCTAGTCTTTTCAATTATACAATAGATCAGTGGGTGTGGATTAACGTTATACCTTGGGCAAACAAAGGACAAGATACTGGAAACTTTGTTATGTCAAATGCGATTACCTATACACTAGGTGCATCTGAGATAGAAGTAACGCGAAGGTCTTAATTACAGTCAAAGCTATGAATTGAGATGAAGCAGAATATATTCATTTATGCAATAATACTATTCGCCTGTAGCTTGCTGCCTTCAGGTGCAACAGTTTCCGAAAAAGATTTAAAGCGAGGTTTAGAGGATATTGATAAGCACGGGCGGCTTACTGAAAAAGGGGAACGCCAACTATTAAACACCGCAGATTTAATTGTTGTGGGGACTGTCGTAAATGTAAACGACTTAAATGAAACAAATTCATTGAATATTAATGGAAAACTGACAAAGGTTCGCGGCGTTGAAACAATGTTAAAGATTTCGAAAGTATTAAGGGGAATATTAGGGACTAATAGCGTTGTGTTACACCATTATCGCTTGGAGAGTCAGGCCGCCACTGGTGCTGTTAATCAAATAGATTTTACTCTGGATTCTTTTATGGCTTGTGCAAATCACTTGTTGCCACCTGGATTAGTTAATTTTACTCCAAATAGCACAAATGAATATGAATTATATTTGGCAAAGGAACACGAGAATCGCTTTATTCCAGCATCTGGACAAAGTGATGCGTCTTTTTCTGTCAGAGCGCTACCGCCGCCATGGGACTTTTCATACATTCATTGGGCTAACCCGGATATTCGTGAAACCTATATAGTTACAATACCCACAAACCTCCTGGTTAGCAAGGTTAAGGGAGTGCTGAAAATCCGCATGGACAGACAATTGGCGGAAGAAACCAAACTTTCCATCGGCACAAATATGCTGGTTGGAATCTGGTGCGATGTCTATGTATATGAAATAGGCGATTCACGCCCAACCAACTATTGCCATGATTTGGAAGATTATTATATGCCCAATGCCTCGGAGTTCAACAAGCTAGATTTTCAATCATTTACCTATTATTGGAGACCAGATGGAAATGGGATTGCCGAACGAATATCGTCAAAACCTTGGATTCATAACCACGAAGGCAGCGTGAAAGCCGGGACAAAGTATACGGTCGAGATTAATTTGACTTTATTTGAAACCAGTGCCGTGATTCACCAATTTTGGAATCCTGATACTGCACGATATTATCGCGTGTTGTGGCGGAAAACATTAAATCAGGTGGTTGAATAATCTGACTCCGCCCCGATTTTGTGGAAGTGTCGGATGATTGTCCAACCTATTATGAAAGCCATTACCCTTGTTTTATTTAATAGACCGAAATACACTCGCGCTGTTATTGAAGCGCTGCGTAAATGTAACGGTATTGGCGATTATTTAATTTTACCTCATATAGAACCTGGAAATGATGAAGTTATAGCTTTGGCGAAATCTATTGATTTTGCTAAAACCAAAATAACCCTAAATAAGGAGATCCTTGGTATTGCGCAAAATACCTACCATGCATGGAGCGAAGGTTTCAAACGGTCAGATTTTATCATTCATTTGGAAGATGATACGATTCCGGCGCCTGATTGTTTGAAATATATGGAGCACTGCTCTAAGGTCTATCAAAACGATAAAGGTATTTTTTCTGTTTCTGCTTACAATCGACAATTTTGCAGAAAATCCCAGTTCTACCAAGTGTCCCGGCGAAATCCTTTTACATGCTGGATTTTTGGCCTTTGGAAGAATCGGTGGAACTGGATCAAAGGAAATTGGAGCAAAAGCCACGATCTATATGCGGTTCACCTAACAAATGAGCTGATCAAATATCAACTGAAAGAAGTTTATCCTTTATTATCTCGATGTCAGAATATCGGCGTAGAAGACGGCGTTCATGTTCCTTCAGCCGATTGGCATGAGCAAAATCAGCACACCAAATACTGGGCCGGGAACCATTGTTTGCCATCGAAGAATTATTGGGAACATGGCCCGCTTGTTACTGCGGTTATGGTTACAGGAATGCACCGTTCACGCTATGCGTTGGCAAAAGTTGCAATCGAATGTTTCAAAAAACAAACTTATTCCAACAAGGAGTTGCTTATTGTTAATCATGGGCCCGAATCTCTATTTTGCAACAGTCAGTTTATCCGAGAGATTCGCGTTAAAAAACAAAAAGTGCACACCGTTGGCGATTTGCGTAATATCGGGCTTTCATGTGCATCGGGAGATTTTATAATTAACTGGGACGATGATGATTGGCATCACCCGAGACGGATTGAACTACAAATGGCCGCGCAAAAAAATAATGCTGCGGTCTTGCTGAAAAATCGCATTCATTACAGTTTAAAAAATCATTGCGCTAACTATTCAAAAATAGAAAAAGGAGCAGCAGCAACTATTTTACATCCAAAGAAAATTGATTTTCATTACCCGAGCCTCATCCGTGGAAGTGATTCGGTTTTTGCAAGCTGTTTCGATCAACAGATAGCAATTGAAAATGATCCGTCGTTATACGTGCGGTTTTTCCATGGCCTAAATCTCTGGGACGCAAAACATATAATGGGACCTTTAGCGCATCGCTCATCTAAAAATGAACTTAGAGTTGATTCAAAACATCGGCAATTGCTAGCTAGAATATTACCGTTGTATCAAAATTTTCTGAAATGAGGCTTTGCATAAAAACATTATGAGAACTCTGTAAAGTCATTTGAATGTTGTGCTGGGATAAATGCTTGAAAAACATGTGAACACAACCAATCCAAAACTAGGACTTCTAAATGGCTTTATGCTTTCGCATTGTGGCTGACTGGGTTCAACTCTTCGGTCCACATGGGGTGTTAGTCCAAGCACTGGTTGGAGTTTAGTTTTTCGTTTGTTCCTTGTCCATCCCCAGCTGGGGATGGACAAATTTTCGCCGCAAACATCGCTGGGCTTTCGTAGCCCAGCCGGCTGTGCGGTCTCACTTGATTATATTTCTGGCGGAAGTCACCCACCACCACCCGTGCTTCCGTCAACGTCCACAGTTGTTCCCGGTTCAAACATTCGTCCCGGAAACGACCATGAAAGCTTTCCACGAATCCGTTCTGCCACGGGCTGCCTGGATCGATGTAAATCGTCTTGATTTGGTTCTCCTCCAGCCACCGCTGCACGATCTTCGCGATGAACTCCGAACCGTTGTCACTCCGTAGATGTTCTGGTGCGCCATGTTTCTCTAGCAGAAGCAACCTGATTGACGTTGTGGGCTTTCACATGCGTAGAACAGATCATAAAAAATCTATCAGATATTCCCCTGATGAAATGTTTATTGAACGTGCAAAGAGCATAATTAATTCAGGGAAGAGAATTTTTTTGGCAACAGACAATATCCAAACAGAATTGTTAATGAAAAGGCACTTCGGACTACACGTAGTGACGTTTCCAAAACGTCAGTCACTAGAAAGAAGATGGCCGCGGGTTTTCGACCAGATTGCTGCCGAAGACGATTTGGTTGAACTATTTTTGTTGGCAAAGACCGAGTTCATAGTTGGCAGTTATTTTTCTTCATTTTCGGGGATGGCAATTGCCTTAAACGGCTCTAAAAAGAATGAAATTCTATGTAATACAACATAAAATCTGCAAATGTTCTGACGAAGATTTCTAATTTCCCCCCCCGAGAAATGCTGGGCACATCAGATGGTAGTAAATTATTAATAATATTTATTGACAGACGTATTAGGATTTGATTTAAATAGATTAATATTTTCGGTAGCAAATTACAAACAGGGACAAAAATACTAAACAAAGGATAAGTGCATTCCAAATTTGCACTTTCAAAAAGTGTGTGTGGTCCGAAAAACTATAGTGTGGAGTATTAAAAAACGGTTGCATTATGGACAAAAAGAAGTCAGGAACACCGCAGACATCATTTAAGGCACGGATGGCGGAATTGGTGCTGCACAGCAACCGGAACGTGTCTGATTTGGCCAAGGAACTAGGGGTATCTGTGGCCATGGTCGAGCAATGGAAGAAAGAATTTAGGATTGAAGTAAAATCGGCAAAGCCACAGCGACAAGCTGTTGTCCAGCCAACCAAACCAACGAAGATATCGTTGACTAAACAGAAGCGGGCTAAGAGGACATCATCCAACCAGGTATCCGTTCAGAAGCCGCTGGCGAAATTCATTCCCAAGCCAAGATCAGCTGCGGAAATAAAGGTGGCGCGTGCTGTTAAAAGTTCTACAGGGAGTAGTAGCGTTAATGTATCTTTTGATCCAAGCCCCGTTAAAACTGGATACACTATTCCTTTTGACAGTTCTACGCTTAAAAAAGTTGTCACAGCAACTTGCACGCCGGCGTCAGATGCAGGTGCTATAACATTCGATGTAGGTGGAGAGGTTCGGGTAAGCGTTAATATTGTGTCGTCCGATACTAGTTCGGGTCAAATTGTTTTAAACGTAAAAGCAACTGGAACACCGACTCCGGCTAATAGCCCAAACGGTGATACAACAATTTTTGCGTATTATAAAGGCAATACCGTAGGACAAGTCCAAGCGATCGTTGTAATTCCCGCTTCAGTTGGAACACCTCACCCACAACCAAATGGTCCGGTAATTGGTAAGAATTTGGCACTTAACGAAAAGACTAGTCCCACCGTATGTGGTTTGGATCAAACACAAGTTTTTTTAGAAAGTAACTGGAGTCAATGGTTGCCTGTTATTGTTTTTGACCAGTTCAACCATACTTTGGATCCCATTTATACCGGAGCTCCTGTAGCTGAAGGCTGTCCAATAAATCAAAATATGCGGGCCGATGGAACCTATCTTGACCCGGTAGGAGTGGGAGCAACAGCTCCCCCTCCGGTAACAGTTCCCGCTAATAGCAATAGAGCAAATGACTGGGTAACAATAGATCCTCTGGATACGCTTCCAAACGTAACTCAAGATGCAAGTGTGCCTGTTGTGACCGTTGGCGGACATCAATTAAATCCTGCAGTCGTTAATCGCAAGGTAACAGCATCTGGAACGAATATTGCAGCCAATGTAGCTATTAGTTGGCCATGAAAACAAAGTCTACTGTCCCTGTAACGAAAACAATTATATGTTTTTATACAATATTGACATATTTTTTATCCATTGCCATTCTTACAGCAGCAGAAAATCAGTCTATAACAAATCAACAGGAACTAATTATGATGCAAGACTTTTTATTTAAAGTGGGTGATAGGTTTAATTGCTATTTCACCATTGAAGTCGTCAATAAAAATGACGGGGCTCCAACATTACATCGAAGTCTTATTGACGCACGTGCCTGGATTGTAAGTGACCCAAAGGTTCACAGTATAAATGACTTGATTACCGTCCTCTCAAATCGGCTCGCAAATTTTGCTATTATTACTAATAATAAAAATCACAAAATTCTTCATATTATTCAGAAAGAACTATATATTCGGAAAGATTATGTTTTGAATGACGTAACTACATTGAAGTATAGGGGTTCGCTTGGTAATTCTCAAAATATAGGTTTGGGGGCAGCTTTGGGGCAACGTTTAAGTGATAGAATTGGACCGTGCACAATTGGGGTCCTTAACAACACATTGTTTGATGATTACTCCACGTTAGTAATGGTAGACGCAAAAAATTCTGCTGTAAGAGATATTCTCACTGATTTTGTTCCCGTTCAAAATTATAAGCGGATTATTTGGCTTGCAGAAACCTCAACACAAGATGCCCAGCCAAAAACTACTATTCAATACTTTGGCCCAAAAACTAAAATAGCGCAGCCCAAGAGTTGATGAGCAAAGCCAGTCAGACTAACTACAACTTCTAAATTAGGAACACGCAAAAAAACCCTCGATTTCGTGATGGTTTTAACTGTTGGCGATCAAAATGGTCGCCGTCAACAAGTCGCAAAACTAAATTCGGTTATCTCTAACGCTTCATTGATAATTGATGCTTCAACTCTTCAAGATCTTGTGGACGTTGGATGGCTCCCTTACTACTATGCCTCAAGATTTTTGAAAGCATTTTTAGATAACGATCCAGTGCCCGATGCGAACAGTTGGCCTGCGGTAACCATAAAAAATGATAATACAATACTTTATCATAATACTGGTGTGGTTTGGCAAAATGGAAGCCCGCCTTATGGAGATTTACTGCAAAATGTTTATGAAGATGATAATCCCTTGGCGGATAAAATCAGAAACAGCTCGGAATTTTACTCCCTTATGTGGGATACGCTTAACCATAACAAATATGCAGTAAGATATGCCAAACTTCATTCCTGGCCGATTGATAATAAATTTCAATTTCACTTGGTAAATCCACAAAACGGGATTCAGTTCAATACATCCACATCGCCAGACTTGCATTTTGCTATTGGTCTTGGCCACTTTGTGAATTCTGTAGACAGAGACTCTGTTCCAGGCGTTCCAATTACTCTTGTTGCAACCGTAGATAAAACGACTTTGGCGTTACAGCGACTTGATATAAGCGGAACTCTGTATGATCTTTTCGATTTCGATGTTAATGCAGGAACGCCTTCACTTATAGCTGCGGGAGTTCAGGCCAGCTACAATCCAGACGGTGGAGTTAACTGGGGGCACATTTTTGAAACACTTGTTCATCTTGATCAGGAAAACTACAGCATACAATTTAACTTTGGAGGACGGTAGCAATAAAAAGTCTGAAAAATGAACAAACTTACTGAATCAGTGTCAAAATTGCGATTGCTCAATGAATGAATCCGCGCAATCAAGGTTTTGGGAAGTGCTAAAAGTGTTGATTTGTTTGGGGCTTATTGGTGGTTCGGTTTATTTTCTGTCTTGGTTATTTACGCCAAGCCCACCCAAACAAACACATCAAGAGATAGCACTATCCAATGGTGGAATTATTAACATTGACTGCACGTGGCATCCCGAAAATGATTTTGTTAATAAAAATGTCACTTACAAGCCGCCGGGCGGAAAACCAGAATTTTTTTGTGGTGGAAATTCGAGCGGACCTTTAGAAGCATCCGAAGTATCGTCATACATTACTGGCTCACTTGTCGTGGTGACTATTGGTGAGACAATCAAGGTGCGAACAAAGGAAGGAGTATGGAAAGATTTTGGAACGGAACTGGATTTTCCAAGCACGAATGACTTTTCAGCGGAAGACATTCAACTCATGGGGATCACCAGTCAGCGAAGCTTGCGGGTGCAGGATACAGGAGTTTCAACTCTAGTGGATCACTATGACCCGCAGACCAGAATTTTCAGCATCACTTATCAAAATCCATCTGAGCACTTACTAAAAAGCTTGCGATTGCAACTCTCGGAAGATGGCACCCGGCTCAAAGTGCTCAACATAAATCGCGTCAAAAATTGACCTCTATCAGTGCCTGAAATGGCTAAATACCCACCATCATGATGACCTGCTGTCGGAAAACTGGGTCATTGCGAGTTAGAGGAAAATCGGGTTGGCTGATCCTTGAGAAAGGATCAGAACATGAAAGGCAAACGGTATAGCAATGAGCAGATCATCTATGCGCTGAAGCGTGTGGAATCAGGCGACAAAGCCAACGAGGTGTGTCGGCAACTTGGCGTGAATGAGGCAACATTCTACCTGTGGAAGAAGAAGTATGGTGGGATGGGCGTCACCGAGCTGGAGCGGCTGAAGCAACTGGAAGACGAGAACCAGCGTTTGAAGAAACTGGTGGCGGATTTGTCCTTGGACAAACACATCCTGCAAGAGGTGCTGGCAAAAAAAGTCTGAAGCCTGCGCGGCGGCGGGAGTTGGCGCGGTGGTTGGCGCAAGCCTTTGCCGTGAGCCAACGCCGGGCGTGCAGGCTGGTTTTACTGGGACGTTCAACCTTCAGCTATCGGAGTCAGGCACAGGATCAAGGTGCTTTGCGGCTGCGGTTAAAAGAACTAGCTGCCGTGCGTGTGCGGTATGGCTATCGGGCTGACGATCTTGTTACAGCGGGAAGGGTGGAAGGTTGGCAAGCGGCGCGTCTATCGCCTGTATCGGCAAGAGAACCTGCTGGTGCGGACGAAAACGCGACGGAAGCGAGTGATGCGAATACGCGTGCCCTTGGCTGGAGCGGAGCGGCCGAACCAGCGTTGGTCGATGGACTTTATGAGTGATCGGCTGACCGATGGGCGGGCGTTTCGGGTGCTGACGATTGTGGATCAGTTCAGTCGGGAGTGTCCGTTGTTGGAAGCAGATCGGTCCTTGACGGGCAAACGAGTGGTGGATTGCCTCGCGCGCTTGGCTTGGATGCACGGCAAGCCGGAGAGCATCACGGTAGACAACGGAAGCGAGTTTTGCAGTCGTGTGCTCGACGCTTGGGCGTATGAGAATGGTGTGCGGCTGGACTTCATCCGGCCAGGCCGGCCGGTGGAGAACGGGTTCATCGAGAGCTTCAATGGGAAGCTGCGCGATGAATGTTTGAACACGGAGCTGTTCATTTCCCTTGCGGACGCAAGGGAAAAGCTGGAGAAGTGGCGGTGGGATTACAACCAGAGTCGACCGCATAGTGCACTGGGCGGTCTGGCACCGGCAGAATACCTACAGTGCGTGCGGTTAAATGAAACCAAACGGATCAGCTGATAACGAATTACTCTAATCCGCGTGGACCAGAAAGCGGGGGCAGTTCACTTAAGGCCCAGACTAACACATCAGGTGGCCCGAAAAAGTGAAGTCACGTCAGGATGTAAAATCGTTTTTCTCTCTACCTGTGCCAAACGCAGTTTGGACCAAGATCAAACTGCTGCAAAATCTTGATTTTGCAGCATTCATAGATTCTTCTTTGAAGAATTGATTTCAAAAAACACAGTTTTTACTGTGTATAACCCAGCACACCACTCTGGCGTAGGGTTTCAGCTTGTGAGAGACAGGTCATTCAAGCGAAAAATGAGTGCTAACGCCTGCCAGTGATCTTCGGTGGGGCAGGCGCAACCGTATTCCCACTTCCGCACTGTCCGCACTGAAACCCCTAGCTTTTGCGCCACTTCCGACTGGGTCGAGTTGGCCTCGATGCGTTTCAATAGCAGGTGGTCGCCCAAGGTTTTGGGATTGACGGGAATCAGCTTCCGGCGACTATATCTCTCCTTGGAATCGTCATATTTAACCGTTACGGAACGCTGTGAAATACCCAACAGTTGACCCAACCGCCGTTGGCGCTTTCCGTTCCGCTATCGCGGTTCACGTCGCAGGTCGGCGGTGGCTCAGCTTTTTTCGTTAGGCCACTTGACCACATCACCAAACCAGAACACCATAACATTATGAAATTGAGCAACTGGAACAAGTTTCGCTTGGGCGCGCCGAAGTATTCAAAAACATCCCACCATCTTCTTACCATCTGCTGTGGCTGTTGGCTTATATCTTGGTTGGCCAGTGAGCCAGCCAAAGCTTGGTTTGATGGGTTTGGCAGGCTTACAGTTATTGCGTATCTCGTAGTTTATCTGGCTGGCATGATTGCCGAGCGCAAAGAGTGGGAAGCGGCACACAAGATTGATGATTCCAAATGACGTGGCCTAATACGGAGATAGGCTGCAAAGCTGTTTCTAGTTTCCCGGCTTAAACTTCCCGGTTGCCCGCCAGTTTGGCCGCCGTTTCCTTCGCGCCGCGCAGGTCCAGCTTGCCGGTGCCGAGCATCGGAAAGTTGTCCACGTAGTAAAAGGCGTCGGCCTTGGGCTTCCACAGGTTCGGCAGGTCGCACGCGGCGAATTTTTCCAGCAGCGCCGGCAGGGCTTCGGCGGGGATTTTGTGCAGGACCACGAGGCGCTCGCCTTTCTTCTCGTCGGGCAGGCCCAGCACCACAAACGCCACTTCGGCCACGCCGGCCAGCTCCTGCAATTTCTCCTCGATCTTCAGGTGCGGCACCATCTCGCCGCCAAGTTTGCTGAAGCGGTTCAGCCGGCCGGTGATCTGTAGGAAGCCGTCCTCGTCCAGCACCGCCATGTCGCCGGTGCAATACCAGCCGTCGCGCAGCACTTCGGCGGTTTTGGCCGGCTGGCCGAGGTAGCCGAGCATGATGTTGGGCCCGCGCACGAGCAGCATGCCGGCTTCGCCGGGCGGCAGGATGCGGCCGCTCCACGGCTGGTCCGCGTCGGCGATGCGCACGCACATGCCGGGCACGGGCTGGCCGATCTTGCCGTGCTTGCCGCCGACCTGGTAAAAGCCGGCGGCGCGGTAATCCCAGGTGTTCACGGCCACGGCGGGCGCGCATTCGGTGCAGCCGTAGCCTTCGAAGGGCCGGATGCCAAAGCGTTCCTCAAACGCGGCGGCGAGGCGCTCGGGCAGTTTTTCGGCGCCGGTGACGATGAGCCGCAGGCTGCCGAAATCCTCCGGCGCGGTGCCGCGCAGGTAGATCTGCAGGAGCGTCGCGGTGGCGAGCATCACGGTGGCCCCGTGCTCGCGCACGGCCGCGCCCACGCCCCGGGCATCCAGCGGGTTCGGATAAAAAACGACGCCGGTGCCCAGCACCACCGGCAGGCAGAGCGTGACGGTGAAGCCGAAGGAATGGAAGAAGGGCAGGATGCCCAGCAGCCGCTGCGATTCGTCGAGGGCGATGACCTCGCCGCATTGCTCGATGTTGGCGAGAAGGTTGAACTGCGAGAGCATCACGCCCTTGGGCTCGCCGGTGCTGCCGCTGGAAAAGATGACGGTCGCCAGAGCGTCCAGGGATTTACAATTTTCGATTGACGATTGACGATTTGAAGACAAGAGCCGTTCCAGCAGGAAAGCCGGCGCCAATTTGGCGAGCAGCAGCGCGGCGAGTTTTTCCGGCAGCGAGGGTTTCGCGGCGAGGTCTTCGAGGAAGATCAGTTCGCCCGGCGGCGTGAGCTTGAGCTTCTCCAGAAATTTGCGCGAGGTGACGACGGTCTTGAGGTCGCACTGTTTCGCGCAGTCGGCGAGCGTGGCGGCGGACAGCGTGTAGTTCAGGTTCACCGGCACCTTGCCGCAAAGGAACGCGGCGTAGTTCACCAGCGCCCCCGGCACGCTGGGCGGCAGGAAAATGCCGACCATCTGCTGGCCGCGCCAGAGGCGCTTGAGCCGGCAGGCGAGAAAAATGGTTTTCACCAGCGTGGCGCCAAAGGAGATTTTCGCCGTCTGCGGATCCGCGAACGCAAAGCGGTGCGGATGTTCGCGGGCCATGCGGATGAGCCGCCGGTGCAAGGGCACCATCCGCTCGCGCCGCAGCTGCCACGCCTCGACCTGCAACCCCTGCACCGCCTCGCGCACGACGAAGGGTGTGGTGTCCGGCGGCAGCGGCCGGCCAAAGCTCACCGTCACCGGATGCGGGCAGCGCGCCGTGATCAAATGGATCAGCTT
>Ga0316217_10003665_pt1 | contig 17248 bp, 12 predicted proteins | sample 1anoAmetaG_FD_203633 | JGI IMG/M metagenome (GOLD analysis project Ga0316217, IMG submission 203633) | Freshwater microbial communities from Trout Bog Lake, Wisconsin, USA - 1anoA | ecosystem: Environmental > Aquatic > Freshwater > Lake > Hypolimnion/Profundal zone | place: USA: Wisconsin...
CCCAACCCCATTCAACTTATTGCTTCATATAATTAAACCCACCCTCTAAAGATGCTTCTCATTTGAATATCGCATATTAATCATATGTATTAAAGTAAGTCAAAGACTATCATGACATCAGAGATCTTATGAAATATTGAATTTTATCTTATCCTTTTAAGGGCAGTTATTTAGCTTACAATAACTTCTGAATCAACTTTTACCTCTATTACTCTTAGATTTCATTCGTGTTCAAAGCACTACCTTACTAGTATTCATTTAGCGAGTCTATCGAAGACTATACGCTATCTTTTGCTTTCACCAAAAAATCATACACATTTTACTAATGGAGCACTCCTGCTTGACTATTAAAGGAGTTTTTGTTGGCCAATTTTTATAGATCAGTAAAAATCAGCTTGAACTCATTGAATAAATTATGAAGTAGAGTATCTGAATAGTAATTCCAAGGCTCAGGCAAGGTAGCAGCTACATCCAGCTCGCCCGTTTTGTAATCTACTAAAGGATGATACATTTTTGTTTTGAAAAAAATCTGAGGTTGCTTTTGAGGAAATTCTGCTAAGTCAATAGAAAAACGAAATTTTCCTTACTTGTAATAGCCATGTCTCACCAAAATGATTCCTTACCACACTTTTTTAAAAGATTTGTACGATTCGGGTGGTTAAGATGAGGTAGGACATAGATTCCTAGTTGAGGACCGTAAATCAACAGCATTTTTCTTTATAGAAGTAATCTTACAGCTAAAAGTCTAAGGCGATTGCTCGGTTTTCAGGGTGCGAATAGTCGATTTGGATAGGTTTGGTGCTTTCTGCTTAAATTGTAGACATTTTAATTTGAATTTGGTTTTGGTAACAGTATAAAAATGGGAAGAGTAATTTTAAGCACAAAATACACAAATTCCATGCATGGTTTTCCATCAGAACCATGAAACTTACTTCAGATGCTTTTTGTATTTTTGAGTAACTTTTCGAAAATGAAGAATATGTAGGAAAATAGTATTTTTGGAAAAAAGAAATCATTTCTATCATCTTTTGACTATTTGTTATGCGAGTTCAAGCTAAGATGTTGAGATTTAGAAGATTTTAAGACAAAAAAAAGAATCAGAAAAGACTAACGTCCATATGGAACAAGTTTTTCTAAAACTGAATTTGAATAAAATGAAGGAAATAGGAGAAACTAAAAAAATTAATTATCAAAAGTGGATTAAACCTCAAATTAAGAGACTTTCAACCCAGTTCAAATTAACTTCTTATTTTCCTTCTTAGGAATTGTCACCTTCCGAGTGCTAGCTGGCTTCAAACGACTAATCTGGATGCTGGTGGTAGTAGATTTCGAGGTAGGAGTCGTCCTTGGTGACAAACATCTGGTTGTTGACATAACAGTAGTAGTAGAGTGACTGCACACAGGTCATGCAGTATTGTTGTGATTGATCATACTTTTGGTTGCAGACCTGGCAGAGCCATTGGGCATTGGGCTTTTCTTGATAGCGCACCTTGTTTCCATGTTCTCCAAAGGATCCTCTTCTGTTAGACTTGTTGTTTTTTCTTGGCATTTGCTTGAATTCTTTTATCTGAATATTTTAAATATAAAGCCGTAATTACTTGCTTACGATTTAGCAAGAAAAGGAATATTTTAATTAAAATTATTGCTCACCCAAAACTCGAAATTTGAAAATGGTCAAAAACAACATTAAAAGCTCTAAAATCACCTTCGCTGTAGATGCCACTGAAAAAACATGTCCTAAATTTATTACTGGTTTGGACAACATCCTAAGGAGCAAAACCAAAGCCCTTCTTACCGGTATCCGTCAGTTTTTATGAAGGCCTTTCCACACGACGGACAACTTTTCTACATAACTATTCAATTACTCGCAGCTGGGATAGGTATTTTTCCATGCAGTTTTAGCTGCAAAAACATTTTTCATCGTACCTCCACTAAGAGCTACTGACCAATCGGTAGCATTCATAGCAATTCTATCTCGTCTACTCACTGACTTGCATAGCTATTTAAGCCATTGTAGCAGTAATAAGTACTACATCTCGTTCTTATTCTTAATAACTTTACTCTTCTTATTACTTCTATATTTTGCTTTAAAGCTAGATCTTCGAGACCTACACTTGCTCAACCTGCTAAAGATTGCTGTAAGTGTTGATATCACCCTAGCCATAGCCATTTTCGACTTTTTAGGATTTTACTTCTTTAGCTTTTTATTCATATTTTCCAGACAACAGCTTATCAAACTATTCCTTCACTTTCTTGATTATTTTAATCTGATGACCCGCCTTTATGCCTAATTAAGCTAGACGCTCTTTATTTACATCTTTATAGATTAAAGAGTACATCTCAGTCCTTCTAAATCATGTATTCCTTCTTATTTCAAAAGTGGTAGATATTAGAGTATGTAGTTTTCCTACAGAAACTCTTACAAAGTCTTTTGCTTTATTAGCTTTTTGACATCCATTTTGGCTTTGAAAAAGTTATTTTAAAGCACTTCTTGATGAACTGTTTCCTATTTCTTTTAAGGTTATTTCAAAAACGTTGTTATTTTTGTAGGATTTCGGTCTTATTAGATGTCTTTTTATTGTTTGATTTGCTTTACTAAATAACCAAACAATTACAAACATCCTCAAATACTTTAGTTCCAGTTACTTTCTTTTGGTTTATGCCAAATTAAGCATAAGCTTGCTTTTGTTCCTCTAAAATTTGTTTAGCATAGGACTTAAGGGGTCCTGTGCTCATTTTAGTTGCTTTTTGCCAACGTGTCACAGTAGATTCGAGATTCCTGAATGATTTATAATCTACAATTCAGTCCGCATTTTCTTTTGATCTTCAATTTGTCTTTTCAACTCGCTCAACTTTTCCTCCATCTTTTTTGTCTGCTCCTCAAGATACTTGGTTTATAGCTGTCTGCATTAGTTTATAGTAACTTTTGCTTGAGTTTGTTTGACGCTCTTTTTTCTTTCATTACTATTTTATTCTATTATTTAAAGTTTGAATTGATATTTATGTAAATCATCCCCATCTTACTTCTCCATCAAACACAGCGACGTCTTTCTTCAATTTGCTTCTGATATTGCTCAAATTTTAGATATATTTTTTGATTTTTTCATCCGCACTGACCTATAGCAGCTTCTCTAACTATGCTTGTAGATAATGAAGAACCCTTTCATCGTAAACAAAGCTATTCTCAAATGAGCCTAGATTATAGGCAGCTCCCACTTGCTCACCTTTGTTCAGTTACTTTTTAGCCTGTTTTTGTCTTTTCAGCCAGCCCTCCCCATCATATATGTCAAACCATTCTTCCTCTTCTTACTATTCTTGAGGCTTCTGCTCAGAACCCTCTGAGTTGATTGGAGTTGCTGGGATTTAAAAATGCACTCGCAACACCTCATTTACATTCTAGAGTCTTTCAGTGAAGGTTGATTATTCTCTGGATATGATTATCTTTTCAGCAAACTAGAGACGTTTTTTATCTATCTCTTACAACTATGCAGGATTTTATTCGGTTTTTTAGGGCTGAACAGTTAAGTAAATTGACAGCAATGCTTCAATAAACCGATTATGCAAAGTAGATCGGATAGACGTATTGGTAGCTTCTAATAAAGAGAGATCCAAGGAAATCTGCTGAGCTAAATCTTTGACTTCACCTCCTTTTTCTCTCATAAACTCAGCTTTATTCTAATTCATTCTTTTTTTGACCTCTTCTAACTTGTCATAATGCTTTGCAATCAAGCCAATTTCTAGCTCCCTTCCGGATTAAGTGATGATTTTAGTTATGAAGCTTTAAATCTATGTAAATGAATGCTTACTTATTCGACTGTTAGATCTTTATTTGAGGACTAAAGAAGGGCCAGAATATAATTATCTAGGCCACCTGATATATAAACTGCTGATCTTGCGTTGAAATTGCGACTAAAGCCGTTTGAACGGTCTCCAAATTTCAAAATGTTTGTTACTTGTTCGTATCTTTACAGGAGCTACTCAAACTTGATGTATTAAGGTTCTCTTTGTGCATTTAGCTTTTGACGCATCTTTTTTATTCTTTTCTTTTCTCTTCTTTCTTAATTCTACTTTCTAACCCTTTATCTCTCATCTAAGACTATTTGCCTCTTGGCTAATTCTTCGTTGATTGCTTTCTGATGCTCGCTAGCAATTCTTTTCTCCTCTTCTTCAATGAGCTTCTTTGCTGCACTTTAGGTTTGGGCTTGGAAGGTGAGAGCTTCCATAATTCTTTCATAAAGCCATTCTTAATATTTGATCTTTAAATCAGTTGTGGGCTCTGCTCTCAAGTATCCAGCATCTTCAAGCTCATTAAAAATCTAATGTTTTAAGCCCAACAATGATTATTTTGCATTCCTTCTGGAAATTACCTTTTTTCCTGCCTCTTTTTGGTTCTTCACATACAACTATTTTTGTAACTTCCTTCTTTAGGCTTATTATAGCTTTCTTTTGTGTTTAGCTTACAGTCTCTGTGTGATCATTAATTCAGCGTTTCTTTTCTTTTGGTACTTGTCTAAATTAACTCTTCTTTCCTCAATTTCTTTTTCTTCCTGAAGTTCGTTGATTGCTGATACCACTGATCTACCAACTAAAATTTCTATGAGGGGTTTAACCTCAAGATCGAAATCAAAAAGATCTCCTCTTTAAATCTGCACCCCATAATCTAAGCCTCTTTCTTTGGGTTTGAATTAAGGGTAAGGTGCCTCGTCAACATAATAATCCCTTTAGAGCTCTCTCTAATTCTAAGGTTGCTTATCTTCTATATTTGAGAAAGGATTGAGTTATTCCTACTACCCTTCGTATTATTCGTCCTCCACATTATCCCTATATTTCTTCTTGGGCTCCAGAGCCTTCGGAATAGCGTAAAAACCATATTGGCCTGCCCCTCCTGTCGTTTCTGTTTGACTTATCATATGTTATATTTATTAAATAAAGATAGTTACATCAATTCTTCAATTACTCATTCTTTCAACTGAAAAATGTTTTGATTCCCTGGGCAAACATCTTTTTCTTCAAATCCCCCATCTTTTTATTGTGTTCTAACTTTTATCAAAAGTACATCCTCTGCATTTATAGTAGCCAAGTAAGTTGGTGAAACTTAAGCTCAAGTTAATGAAGCAAAGCAGTCCCTAAGTAAAGAAAGTTTTACCCAAAAAATAGAGAATGTTAGTATATTTAATACTAGAAATGCAGCCCAAGTCCCTGTAGATGCAATTTGGCTGATCCAGAAAAAGCTAGTGTCAACAGGATTGGAAATGAACTACTTGTCATAGCTATCGAATTTCCATATCTATTTTCCCTTTTAGTCGAAATCGCTCCACCATCTCAAGCCTAGCAAAAGCCTTCCAGTAACATTTTTGACAGTCCAAAAGTCCAGAGCACTCAAAACTACAACGATGATGAAGGTATTAACATCCGAGAAAAAATTGCCGATGATGAAATAACTAGTTTACGTAAACTTTACATCAAGAATGCTGCAGCTTTGAATAGGAAAGTAAAAATACAGGCGAAGGGATGGGACGAGTTAGATAGGCTGATTTCGTTTTTATTGTCTTGCTTGCCATTTCGTGGTTATTATTCATTAAGAGGCTGATTGGCTTACTACGTCTTCATCACTCACTATCTAATTAATATCAAAAATTAAAAATTGATAATGAATAGTCTTTCCTTGAAATTAAATAGTTCCAAGAATTTGAAGTTCTTAGCCTTCATCTGGGGCTGTCGAAAATCCCCTATTTCAAACGGAAAATGCTACAACTTTATTAACTCATTGATTGGTTTTTACACAGAGTGCTATTATTCAATAAAAAACTGATCTAAATTGGACATCAACTCTTATTAGTTGTGGTAAAGAACGGAGTTTAATGTAAGCACTTGTAAATCTAATGCAGATGGAGGTATCGATTCGTTTCTAAGCAACTTCCTTAGAATTCAAAGCTCAATATTTTCTTCACAAATCTCTAGAGATTGGTGTAGTTACACTTCGATAAATGAATAGAGAATAGGGTCAAAGCCAACATCAAATCAAATTACCCTGGTGATTTTGAAAAACAATGAGAAATATTAATTTATCAGTAAATGTCAATGATCATCACAATAATCAGGTCAGATCTTTTCGAAACGGCTGTCCGTCTCGTTAGTTTACAGGCAGCAATCATTTTTAATTTTATTGGTTCTACTTATACGATTATAGAGTTAAATGGGTTAGAAGTTGATATTTGGAATTGAGATTAAGGGAGCAAAAAATAATTAAAGAAATGTCCTAAATAAGCAAACAAACAGGAATTCATGTGCCTCCGTTGGTCAAAATGATTTGTTTCTAGTACTTCCGCAGATTAAAAGATTCCTTAATTTAAAATAACTTTTCGTAGGCTTTTTCCATCTTTAGCTGCAACCCTTTCTTCAATTACATATTAAGACTTCTGTCGTTTTTGGAGTTGGCTCCTTTTTTCTATGGATTTTGAATTTTTGCAGTAGGCTTTGTTTGAGCTGTATACCCCTTGACTTTGATCTTTCTTTCCGACAACGGCTACATATCAGCCTGGTAGTTATATTTTGGGAAGCTTGTGTTCTCGCTATTTAGATCCTGCCTTTTAGTTTGAACCTTATTGTATTTCATCAAACTCGAGCAGATCCGCGATAAAACTTCTCTAAAGACGTTATTTTTGCAATTTGGGAGGTTTTAGATATCCATAATGACTCATTTTTTATCCTTGCTGATTCCTACTAATTATAATTAAACTATTATAAGGATTTGTTTATAGGGCTAGTAAAGAAATCAGTATTGTATTCTTTGGTTGTTTTCTTGCCTCAGTAATCAGTTGTAATTAGCTATCGCAATCTTTCCTTATATCTAACTCTATAGTCTCACTTATTTAATATTGAAACTTAAATGGCCGAAGAATAAGGAGGAGCCCCTTACCAATTCACCAACTCCGAAGGGAAAACTGGCAATTCTTCAAGAGATTACACAGGAGAAGGACATGCGGTCTACCCCAATGCTGACCAGTACTTCGGAGATTACGTTAATGGCTAACGAACTGGCAAAGGAAAGTATATCTATGCCAACGGCGATCGCTACGAAGGAGCTTTCTTAAGCAATAAAAAGCACGGCATTGGAAGATTCACCACGAAAGATAAAGGCTAATACTACGGTACATTCTAAATGATTCAGGACAATGGGAAAACGGAATAAAGCATGGGTAAGGCACCTATGTGTATGCTAACAAAGACTCATACTCCGGTTGGTGGATGTTTGGCAAAAAGCACGGGCATGGCACTTATACCTACAGTTAAACTGGGGCCAAGTTAGTTGGAGAATGGGCTGAAAACCAAATCGTGAAAGGAAAGTGGCTTTTTACCAATGGAACTTACTATGAAGGTAGCTTTAGTAACAACAAACCAAATGGAGATGGAATTTGGCATTTTTCCAATGGAAATGTAGTCGCTGGACAGTACAAGCAAACTGTGATACCCAATGAAGACCCCGACGACAAGAAAGTCAATATAAAGTTAGAATACCAAAGCAACGTTGGCATTTCTGAATCAGCCTGGCAAATCAACGCTCATGAGATCTTTTGATAACCTTCAATAGTGATAAGATCAATTGCTTCACATAATATTCAATGGTGATGCCTCAACGCGTATCTCATTCCGCACCATTTGCAAGAAACTGCCTCTCCTGGATGCTTGGTATTGAGTTGAATGTAGACTTGCGGATGTCCTGCGCCTATTTAGGTTCCACCCTGAGTCGAAATATTCTTACTATGCATCTAACAACGTCTTGTTCGGAGTAAACGACGGGGACTTTGTGGATAAGGTACTCTCCGTTGCTCAAATGAGTTTATTGTGATTTCTTGATCGAATTGGGTGTACTTTATGAGTTGGATCAGGGGTTCTCCAGATATTTTCTTTGAGCGCAACTCTTTGGTCAGCGTACTGACTCGGCGTGGCATTGATAAGTGAGTTTTTATAAGAGAAATGGCATCTGAGGAAAGGAAGAAGCCTGGAATGCAGGTTTCTGGCTATGGTTATCATAAATCAAAATATTATGAAGCAAAGGAAGTTGTAACAACTGTTTGAGTGAAGATAACAAATTCGCCTTAAAAACAATCATTTGACCAAATATTATGACTTTCTGAATTTCTTTGTAATTGGTTATTCGAAGTAACAAAACCACTTCAATACGGTTATTATAGTCAATAGTAGTATTTTAGCAATGAGCAAAAGAGAGCGACCTTTGGAATAAGACTAGTAGGATGAATAAGAAGCCTTCCTTGAAGAAAGTCGACCCGAAAACAACACAACCATCAGTATTTCACCCTCAATTTAGAGCGTGCCAGAATGGACAATAGCCTCTCAGTCCTCACCAAAAAATTTATCGAACTGATAAAGAGAAGCTAGAACCTCACAATAGACCTCAACTAGGCAGTTGAATAGCTGGGCGTGCAAAAGAGGAGAATCTACGACATAACCAATGTTCTTGAGGGCATCTATTATGTCTAAAAAATCCAGAAAAACATGATTAGGTGGAGAGGAGATAGACAGGAAGATGTCAAAATATAAGAAGAAGTTGAGTAGATGAACAGGAAGCTAGAAAAATTATAAAGGGAGGATAAAGAGCTAGACCATGAAAGAGCACAGTATGACAAATAGATCTAAGGAGAATTTTTAGAAAATGGAATCTTCAAGCAAACTCTAAGCGTTAGCATTAAAGATGTCTCATCCCTCTGTCGAAATCTCTCTGATGAAGATAAGGAGAGCAAGTTCCTGATAATTTTTACACCGCCAGGAGCCATAATAAATCTAGGACAACTCGAACAGAGCTAATAATCTATTCTGACGATAGACGCAACCGGGAATGGCAGCATTTCAACTTTGTTCTACGACCCTGGGAAAGGGCTGACAACCAAGTTGCCTACAAAGCGAAGATGATCATACTTCGTCTAGACCATAGAGTCAAAAATTTATTTAAAACTTATCTTTTAGATTTTATCACTTTAGGATAACCAAGCTTTAAGTAGGCTGAAGTTTAGAGGTAACTTCCGAAAATCAAATTATATTTTTCATTTTGAAATGCCCTCATCAAAGTTTGTTGAGAAAGGATACTAACGAAATGAGAAGAACTTACAAAAATGAATGAAATTTGGTATAGTTTAATAATCAATTTGAAAAGATTTGATTTGTTATTTATAGTAAAAATGGAAAGCTTTGTGTTTCCCTACGACAAGAAGTGGTAGGACGTGAAATTCCAACCTCCCTCTAAACGCATTATTCAATTCAACGACGTCACAGAATATCAACAACGTCCCATCCATGATGAATACTTGGAGTTTTTGACTGACCTGCAAAAAGTACATAAATTGTCACCAAGTCCATCCGTTCCAAAAAGATCTCGGACACCAAACCCACTGATAAGTTCAACATTTTCGTGCCTTATTTTCAAAAACTGTAGTAGTTTCTAGCAGAAACCCCTCCCATCCACCAACCCATGCGTTATGGTAATAAAGCTTTCAAAGATTGGTCTGAAAAAGCAAATCATTTGACTGCCTCATTTATTGACAGTTTGGTACCTTAGAAAATCAAGGGTGCTAAAGATGAGCTATATCGCTATATCGCCTAATCCTGGGGATCAAACGTAAGAATTGACTATGGAACTGGCCACTAAATGTCCTTTATGTACTTTTGCTGGGCTCTCTTTAGACTAGGATTCTGTGATTCCACATAGTTATAACAATTAGTCCGTCTTCTTTTCTATAAGTACATCAATTTGATGAGAAAAGTGCAAGTTCAATACATGTTGTAGCCAGCAGGCAGCCACGGAGTCTGGGGACTCGATGATTACCACTTTCTGCCATTCCTTTTGGGTGCTTCATAGTTAATAGGTCATGAATAGTTGTAGATACCCGAATCGATTCACAGAGTAAGAAAAGTACTAATTTAGGCTAATCTAATCGACAAATATGCCGGAGAGTACATGTACATAAACTGCATAAAATTCATCCAAGAAGTGAAGAAAGGAGTGTCATTTGCTGAATCTTCGCCAGTACTCAACAACATCAGTGGAGCAGCATCTTGGTAGAAGGTGACAGGTGTAAGGAATGTTGGATTTAGGGGATGATAAAAATGTACAAAGTTGAAGTGCTGGGGAAGCACCCAGTGATAAAGCATCAGTATTTCGGGACTATCATTCCTTATTGATGGGTTGGATGTCCAGGAGCGACCTGGAATATTATTATCTATATAATCTATTGAATTGAAGTTATAGTGGCGCGTTAGAACTGAGTTGAAGTGCATAGTTTGGTTGTAGAAGTGCTTTTGGCAGCAGGAAATAAGTTCACACATCACAATAGGTTGCCAAGTTGATGCGAGTGAAAGATTTTGTTCGATTTGGTAGGGGCGGGTCGATTTATCACAAATTTATAGGTTGTGATTATATTGCATTATTTGTGAATGAAGAAGAGAAGCTGCTCTTCCCACGGCAGTGACAAATCTGTCTAGCCTGCAGGTAAGAAGGACAAAAAGTACATCAACTTTGACTACACCAACAACCTACAATGCTTCATCACCTCCTCCTCACAACTCACTGAGGAGCGAACTTCCAAAAACACCCACAAACAGCCCAAACTCAAGACTAATCCTTCTGAAATTATTCGTTCCACATCTAACGAATCTCAAAATCCTCTATCAACGCTGAGAGTGCCTCGCAAATACAAAGGAAGACCGACATAGAACAGCCATAACACGTTTAATAATAAACTTCTCCTACTTTAATATGAAGGAGAATAGCTTTATAAGCCTGAAAACAAGCAGTAGCAAGGGGAAAAACAAAAAGACTCCCCAAAAAGTGAAGAGGAAGATCAAGTGGTTACTTAAATTGTTAACTCCTGCATGAAGGTTATTACATAAGAAACTGAACCCTGCTCACAGCCCAATTCGGCTCGCTTTAATCCTGTGGATAATCCCGCTACTACAGTTAACTCTATGTCAGTTCCAATGATGCCTCTGATGATGCATATGATTCCCTCCGAAGAATATTATTATTATATGGGAAAGACCCCTTCTGTTCGCAACCGCAGAGCTATCAGCAACGAATAATCAAAAGCCTACGTGATTGACGTTTAAAAGGTTGAAACCGATGGCAGAACCACTGTAATGGTCAGAAACATACCTAACAAATATACACAAGACATGTTGCTCGAGCTTTTCGAAAAAAATCACAAGAAGAAGTTTGATTTTTTTTACCTGCCCATCGACTACAATGTAACTTTTCTGTAACCTAGAATAACTGCAACGTAGGCTATGCTTTTATTAACTTTATTCACACCAAGTTTATCGCTGATTTCTATCAAGATTTTCACTAGAGAAAATGGAATAAATTTAACTCTGTTAAAGTTTGCCAAGTATGCTACGCCAGAATCCAAGGCACAGCTCAGCTTTAGAACCATTTCTAACACTCTAATGTCCTTCAGCAAAAGGAACGTCGTTTCAGACCCCTCATAGGAATTAAATCCTTGCAAGAAAACATATCTCATTTGCTTCAAAAACAAAAAGATTAGCATTCAGGCGAAAGCGACTAATGCTGACTTGATTGAGTTTTCGAATTTATTAATCATAACCTTTTTTGCCTTAAACTGAAAGAAGAGGTTATTCACCCTCTGCTTTTCTTTGGGTCTATAATAAAAATTTTATCTTCTATGGCTCTTTTTGAAAAAGTTTTTCACACTTTTTTTTAGTTAACGAGATTACGTTTTTAGCTCTGGTATCTTAGGGTTGTTTCTTATTTCTAGCGCTCGATAGAAATGTTTGAATCTGGGTTATTTAGCGCAGTTTTTGCTAAATATTTTTAACTTTCTAAACCTTTATAAGCTGCCTAAACAAATGGAGCTTACAACATATTAAAAAGGTTTGGTAGAGAACTCACAAAGCTTCCAAATACGATCAGAAAACCAAGAATCTACGTTCTAAACCGATAAATTACTTAATCGATCATTGTGATTGAGATAGTTTTCAACATAAAAACTCTAGTCTAGGTTAGAAAAAGGAATTACACTGACAATAGAAGCCACGGCTGACAAAACATAATCTTTTGGGGTGAGCTCTGAAAAATTGTGAAAAATGAAATTTGGGAAAAATAAAAAGCTAGCAAAATGGACTTCCTCAAATCGGGTAAATTTTGAGAGAGATCCAAAGAATAAAAGCTGAAGCGCAACTAATCTTGGCGTGTTTGTGCCCTCGATATAATATATTATTCTAAGTTTTTACGCGCGATGAGGCAACGATAATCTCATCTCTACGAGCAGGCACTCTACAGCCAACAAATTAAGTAGTTCCTCTCAAACTACAAAGTACAAATATGCTAAAATCCCTATCCCCACCATCCTCCCTACTGCTATAAAAGCCACAATGGTTAGGAGAAAAGAAGAAACCCATACAAAGATCACGGCTTCCTTTATCTCCCCTCGTAAACGTGCTACTGCTCGCTAGAGGTACAGCTTCACGGACTTAGGATTGCAATCAATGTCACAACAGTTACGAGTATTACTATCACCCACTTATTTACAAAACATAAAAATGCCCTCATTACATTTGTTAAGCCGGCCTTTTTTGCTTCTACTATCACCCAACTGAACTCTAGCTACTGATGAGGTACTAATTCTTCAGGTTCGACCTTGAATCTTTCAAGACGGAAATATGCCCCAATCGTTAGCAACCTTCCAACATGCACTAACTGGCCAGCTGCAGATTCTACCATAACGACAGTGACAAGCGTCGCAATCCTCGCAAAGCTACTTACTCTCACGTTCAATGCGAGACAAAATCATGTAATTCTGCTGAGTGCCAATTCGCACACAATAAAATCTAGCAACTCTACCATCCAGCTCGCTACAAAACCAAGTATTGCCAAACCTTCATCAACAAGAAGGTCTGTCAGTACTCCTAGTACTGTTCTTTCGCGCATTCCGACGAGGAAATAAAAATCTAATTACTGCATCTCATGGTTGTTGATTAGGTATTCCTACGCTACAAATATAAGACTGTCTGGTGTCCTTATACGAATCCGTAACTCTTCTTCTAAGTAGACATGATAGAGGCAGTTGTTTATACGCTCATAATTTTCAAGATTATAGAAGAGACCCCAAAAAGAAAAACTATTTAGTAACAACATTATAACTCAGCCTGAAAACTGTCCTTTTTGGTCAAGAGGAGAAATCAAATCCATCTAGGCTTCAGGCTGCGAATCGAAGCTGGAATGTAATAAAAGCCATGGCTGGTTAGAGCACAAATTTCATCCCATAACTAGGATGAAGGAAAGTAAACTTTAAAGCTAGTAGAACCAAGGTTAGAAATTAAGTAATGCTAAGTCAACCGAGAAAAAGAAAGCATAATCTGTATGTTTGTTGTAATAAAGAATAATTCCTACGGAGTTGGTGCTCCTTTTTTTCAAAATGATGAGAAACCACAAAAGAGTCAAAGCTAGAAAGGAAATTCTGTTCTGAAGTAAAAATTGAGTCTAAAAAGTAAAGATGACACTTAAAAGGGCTTCAAATTCTCTTTCTTTTTACCTGCCTCTGATGAAAGCTGGTCAAATTAGAATAATGAAAACTTTCTCAAGAAAAATGAAATTGAACAATATTGGAAACATGAAACACTTTCAAGCAATCTGTAAAAAGTCTAAAATGCTCTCAAAGATGGGAAAAGCTTGAAAAAATCCAAAAACTTAAGAAAATCAAAAGTAGAGTACACAAAATCTCTCAAACAAGTACTTTATTTATTAGTTAGCTTATAACTCACAGCCTTGAAGAAAAACTGATGTCCTACAAAATAAACCAAATCAAATTGCTGAACCTTTCGCGACAAGATTTATAACAATTCGATATGAGCACTAAAGAAAAGTAATAAATTATGAAAATTATCAAAGAATACTCGGGAAGCCACAAACATGACGGACTTAAGTACTCAGAATCTTTCACCCGGATTTTCAGAGCAAGGAAACTAGGCTTAACCGTGGACAAACTTCGCAAAATGGGAGTAACCCAATCCTACCTCCAGCGCTGCAGTGAAAGCACCATATAAGAGTTCTCCTTCTTGTAAGAAGATGAAAAGTCCACACTTCCCAAAATTATCGATTAATATGCAGATGATCATGCATTTCGATAACTTAATCAGCTGATTGAAGAGTAAACCAACGCAAATGGTGTCAAATAAGAAAAAAAATTGGGTGACTCTGATTCCAAAACATGATTTTTTCCAATCTACGAATCTTATAAACATAGATAAAATTCAAAAACAATCAAACTTAGTTTCGACTAAAGCCTCTAACAACAAGATCGGATTCAAATCCTTGCTTCTACCTAATCACAAAGTCATTAAGACCTAAGCCTTAAATAAAGTCATCTTTTGTCAAGGTCTGATTCGAACATCTATCCCATATCAATTCAAGGCCATCTGTACTGAGCTGTATTGATAGATAATCATAGAGCTTTTGTAATTGAGCTTTAAAGGTAGACTAATACTGGAAGTTTTGCTAGATGAAGTCAAAAGCTACAGATAGCTTTTCCAAAGAGTTTTATTGTTTCATAAATTCATTTATTACTAGCTCTATCTGACCCAATCCTAAAAATAGTCTTTCTAAATGTTTTTAGCCAAGCTGTTAGTTGCTTAATCGTCCTTTTTTAAATATTTTCTTCATAACTTCTCCAGAGTTGCGTGACTTCAGACGCCTAAGTATCCTAGAATGGGCTTAGTTTGCTTAAACCGTTTGGGGCAGATACTAAGTTTATTGAGATAGCCTCTAATAAATCAATGAAAGTTCATTTTACATTTCTATTTTGTCTTTAGACAGCTTTGCTAATTATCTTTAAAGTGCTCCCATCATCTCTAAAAAGAACATTAATTAGGGTTCATTGATTTTGTTAAGAGTCAACAGAGCTTCTTAGAGAGTTTTTAAGGGCTTAGTTGATGCTCTCCTTTAAAAAATAGGCTTTCTTTTGAAGTCTTTTGATTTGAAGGGCAATAAAATCTAATTATCCTCCTCAACTTTCAAAATGGTGTCTAAAGCAGCGCCACAAAAATTGAAATACGATGACTAGTGCTTTACGTTCACCTAATACTCAAGAGGAGAGACAAAAGACTAATTAGGATTATCTCTAACTGTCAGATTATCTTTCTTTCTGCTGTTCTGCAAATCCACTGACATGGTTTAGTAGGTTCGACTGAACTGATGGTTTTATAGCTGGGCAAGTGGACTTTTAGGCGGCGCAGGCGGTATATTGGGTCTTTTGGGTACCCTTTAAATAGAAACGGAGTTGTCGTTGGTAAGCTAGAATGACTGCTACTGAAGTGGTGACTTTATTTCGTGGATCATATGGTGATAAACCTAAGGACGTAGTTGGTGCGTGTTTAGTATGTATGTTAAAGAGAATGTTTGATAATCGGGCATTAAAATATTATTCTATAACTTAAAAGAAATAAAGCTCAATAAGCAGATTCTTACCACCCCACTTACCGCATAAAAGTCAGTCTCATTTTATAACCGAAAGTTAAAGAGAAATGCTTTTCAGCCGATTGTTTTTGATTTCTATTCGGACTTCCAAGCTAAATGAAGTTGGGATCATGAAACAGTTTTTTCGAATGTTGAAATGAATTTAATTTTGATTATAAGGCCAAGTAAAAGCTGTTGTGATGATTGATATATTTCTATATTTAAATGAAATCCTCTCCCAAAGCTCCAACGTACAGATTCTAAGACCCAGACTCAAACTTCAAATTCTGACGTGGTAAAAAGACTCCCATGGGTTATATGACTACGAAGCTACGAATAAGTTGATTAAATAGTACTTTGAAATCCAGGGCCCATGCAAAGTTTTCAGAAACTGGTACAGTAACTTTATTTTGAACGCAGAAGCCACAACCACCATCATTTCAAATGATAAGATAAAAAAAGGAATATTGCCCGAAGATTCTGAGACTTTCCTCTCCTCAATAGTTATGCGCCACAACGGCAATTGCTAAAGTAAATTCGAATTTAGACAGACTTTTTGTTGTATCCCCCATAAAAACCATCCCAAGACATACTGAAAAAAGATGGTAACGCCGATTAGGTTGGCCCCATGAACACCAACGCCTACATCATTGTCAAATAGTACAAAATGAACAACAGGTATGAAGGCTACAACCTCAGTAAAGCTAATTCTATTTAGGTCCAGGCAACATCGTTAAATTGGGTAGAGTCTAGTACAGGGTTGTTGAAATCGGCGGCCTTCCACGCAAAAACAGTGAGAAGAAAAAAGATCTTTTTTTGGGTGAATTCAACGGAATCCATGAAGCCAACTAGCATATTGCAGGTAATTGCAAATTCTGCCTTTGTGACGACAACACTCCCGACAATTTTATGATCTCTCCTTGCAAATGCAGTGGCTCATGCTAAGGTGTCCATGTGCAATGTCTCAAAATGTGGATTGACAGTAAAGTGAAGAAGGAAGTCACTGGCATGGTTGTTTCCTACAACTTCACCAAATTCTAGTGCGAAATTTGCAAAGAGCCTTTCCCAAGAATGGTCCATCGTGGGTAAAACTTCAAAATGGAAATGATTACCATCGACAAGCCTTAAAAACCCTACCTGATATTGTAGGGCATAAACGAAAGAAAAGAGAGCAAATAGGAGCGCTGTTTGCACGTCATATGCCCATAGAACGGAAACGTAGTCAAAATTGGAAGAGGACATCAATGCGAAATCAGGCTACAAGACATTTCAGTTTCCAGAATGCACTCTTAAATCAAACTCCAAGGCAATGAGTTCTATCTTCTCGACACTGGCTCCAAATTCGGAACTTTGGTTAAGCTCGATAGGGAAATAGAGCTGAACAACAAAATCAAACTGCAAATAGGTCGATCCGTCTATAACTTTCAGGTTGAATGATCTTTAATCACTTTTAATTGCATATTGGTGAATTAAAAAAAGGACATACCGAGAATTGAACTCGGATTATTGGATTCAAAGTCCAATGTGCTAACCATTACACCATACGTCCTCGCTGTTCTTTTGGCCTCTTAGCCCTTTAAATGCAACAAAAACTATGAAATAACTCACAATTTTGATGAATAAATTTTGGTTGACTAAACTGAGACAAATCAATTGAAATCTTCACTCAACATTGGGAGTTTGCAGTCCCCGATGACTCTCAGGGTAAAAGGTGACCTAAACTGGGAAATGATAGTGGAGTGAGGTGTCTTTGATCCTCAAAACTAG